>JADMIO010888923.1_pt1 | contig 24250 bp, 17 predicted proteins | sample 8958161 | NCBI WGS metagenome assembly JADMIO01 (sample SAMN16585339, study PRJNA669376) | soil metagenome | isolation source: Crop rotation soil | place: USA: Cullars Rotation, Alabama | collected 2011
AAGTTGAAAGTTGGAAGTTGAAAGTTGGAAGTTGAAAGTTGGAAGTTGAAAGTTGGAAGTTGAAAGTTGGAAGTTGAAAGTTGGAAGTTGAAAGTTGGAAGTTGAAAGTTGAAAGTTGGAAGTTGAAAGTTGGAAGTTGAACGTTCAACGTCCAACTCTCAACGTCCAACGTTCAAAGGACCCTTCACCCCGGTCGTCTCCGGCTCGACTGAGCTCGCCGAAGTCCGGGGTAGTGAGCAGAGGGGTAAGTCAACATCGAAGCGCGGCGGCGGATGGGGTGGTGGGTGCGGTGGGGGCGATAGATTTCTCCGCGTCGGTCGAGCAGAATACTCGCCGACTTGCGGAGGATTGATGACTGACAGACTCGTGGACACTCAGACAGGCACGACGGCCTCCCCAGCCATCTCGGTTGATCTGGCTTCGCTGGTCAGCCTCGGGGACGTCGAGGAGGCCGCGCGGGGCATTTTGCCCAAAATGGTTTATGAAGCGACCAGCGGCGGGGCGGCGGATGAGATTACGCTGCGATGGAATCGCGACGCGCTGGACGCGATCAAGCTCCGCCCCCGGATGTTGGTGGATGTGGGGAATGTCCAGACGCAGATCACGCTGCTGGGCCGGAAGATGCCCCTTCCGATTCTGCTGGCGCCCACCGCGTACCAGCGGCTGGTTCATCCGGAGGGCGAAGCGGCCGCGGCGCGGGGGGCCGGCATGGGCGGCGTCACTTATATCGTGAGCACCTCCAGCAATACGTCGATTGAAGAAATCGCCGCCGCCGCCACGGGCCCGCTGTGGTTTCAGCTTTATGTGCAGTCCGACCGCAAATTCACCGAGGAGCTTGTACATCGCGTGCAAAGCGCTGGGTGCGAAGCGCTGGTTGTCACCGTTGATACGCCGGTTTTGGGCGCTCGCAATCGACACCGCCGTGCCGGCTTCAAGCTGCCGGCGGGGATGCAAACGCCGCACGTGGGGGATTTTCTGAGCGGACTGCGCGTGGCGACCGATGCGAAGCGCGAATCGATTACATGGAAAGACATCGAATGGCTTCGCTCGATCGCGAAAGTGCCGGTGCTGCTCAAGGGTATTCTTGATCCGGAGGATGCGGAGATCGCGGTGAAAGCTGGCGCGGCCGCTATCGTTGTCTCCAACCACGGCGGCCGAAACCTCGACACGGTTCCGGCGACCGTGACCGCGCTTCCGCACGTGGCCCGCCGGGTCGGCGGGCGCATTCCCGTCTTGATGGACGGGGGGGTTCGGCGTGGGACGGATGTTGTGAAGGCGTTGGCGCTGGGCGCATCGGCGGTTCTGATCGGCCGGCCTTACATGTACGGGCTGGCGGTAGGGGGGTCGGCGGGCGTGGCGAAAGTCATCGCCATCCTGCGCGAGGAACTGGAGATGGCGCTGGCCCTGACGGGGCGTCCGAGCGTTGGGAGCATCGATCGTTCGGTGATTTGGGATTATTGATCCGATGGTCACTGGCTCTCCCGCGTGCGGGCGGCCGAGGCGCGTGGGGACGAGGATGGCCACCTGAGTACATGAGATCATGGCACGCAGCGTCGGAGGTTGGAAGTTGGAAGTTGGAAGTTGAACGTTGGAAGTTGGAAGTTAAACGTTCAACGTCCAACTTTGAACGTTCAACGTTCAAAGAACAGACCCTCACCCCGGCCGGGGTGGTGAGGAGAAGGGGTGGGAGGAAACCGCAGAAAAAAATGGCGACATCGCAATGGAGGGGTGGGGCCATATGTTGTGGTGCAGGCGTCTCGCCTGCGTCCGAAGGGCAGGCGACGCCTGCACCACAATGGCACCACAAAATCTCAAAGTCTGGCCACACCCCAATGGAGTTGCGATTTCCGCTGACGCTTGTTTTTCCTCAGATTCCTGCGAAAATAGCCGCGCAATGGATTGCACACTCCTCATCCACACGGAGGTGGCCTCATGCGAGTGATCGCCCTGATGAATCAAAAAGGGGGTGTCGGCAAGACGACCACCACTGTCAACCTCGGCGCGTGTCTCGCCGAATTGGGCAAGAAGGTCTGTCTCATCGACCTGGACCCGCAGGCCCACCTGACGATCAATTACGGTCTGGAGCCGTCGCCTGAGCTTTTGAGCCTTTATGACATGCTGGTGGACGACAGGAGCTTCCTTGAAACGCTGCACAGAATTGACAAGCACGTCGCGCTGATCCCCAGCTCCATCGATCTGGCGGCGGCGGAAGTTGAGCTGGTGAGCATTCTGGGGCGTGAAATGCTGCTTAAGAAGAAGCTCGAAGCGGCCCAGCACGATTTTGATTTCATTCTCCTGGACTGCCCGCCGAGTCTGGGTCTTCTGACAATCAACGCCCTGGCGACGGCCGGCGAGGTGATCATCCCGATGCAGCCGCATTTCCTGGCGCTTCAGGGCGTGGGCAAGTTGCTGGAGACGGTCTCGCTGGTGAGCCGGCGCATGAACCCCAAGCTCAAAGTGAGCGGCATTGTGCTGACGATGTTCGACGCCACGACGAAACTCTCCAACGAAGTTGTCAACGATCTGAACGGTTTTATCGAAGGCGCGAAAGGAAAGAACCTGCCCTGGTCCGAGGCCCGCGTTTTCAAAACCAAAATCCGGCGCAACATCAAACTGGCCGAGAGCCCGAGTTTTGGCCAGACGATTTTGGCGTATGAGCCGCAGAGCAACGGCGCGGTGGATTATCGCGCGTTGGCGAAGGAGGTTGTGGAAGCTGCGCCGATTGCGGTGCAATCGACGGTCAGCGTGAAGCTGAGCAGCGTGGATCCGGCGAAGCTGGCGGCGGCGAAAGTTGGCGCGAAGGCGAGCCCGGTCAAGCCGAGCACGCAAGCGGTGGCGTGATCAAACCCGCATCGAATTGAATAAATCCGCATTGGTCTTGTTCTTCGCGAGGACTTCCAGCAGCGTCTTCATGGCTTGGGCGGGGTTTAAGGTGAGCAGGTGACGGCGAATGTTGCGGGCGGCGTCGAGTTCTTTGGGGCCGAGGAGCTTCTCTTCCTTGCGCGTGCCGGATTGTGGGATGTTCAGGGAGGGATAAATGCGCTGATTGGCCAGATTCCGGTCGAGCGTCAGCTCCATGTTTCCGGTGCCTTTGAACTCCTCGAAAATGACCTGATCCATGCGCGATCCCGTGTCGATCAGACAGGTGGCCAGAATGGTCAGGGAGCCGCCGTTCTCGATCTTTCGCGCTGCGCCGAAGAGTCGCTTGGGGATCTCCAGGGCGCGGTTGTCCAAACCTCCTGACATCGTCCGGCCACCGGACGGACCGCCGACGTTGAACGAGCGGCCGAGGCGCGTGAGGGAATCGAGCAGCACGACGACATCGTGGCCGAACTCGACCTGTCGCTTGCACTTTTCGATTACGAGTTGCGCCAAGTCCAGATGCTTTTCAACGGTGTTGTCGTTCGATGAAGCGTAGACGATTCCGGGCACGTTGCGCTTCATGTCGGTGACTTCTTCGGGCCGCTCGTCCACCAGCAGAAGCACGAGCTGGGCCTTGGGATAATTCGCATGAATTCCGCGGGCGATGTTCTGAAGCAGGATCGTTTTTCCGGACCGTGGCGGGGCAACGATCAAGCCGCGTTGGCCGAATCCAACCGGTGTGAGAATGTCGATGCAGCGGGTCGTCAGTTCGCTGGGATTGTGTTCCAGCTTCAGCATCGGCTGGGGGTCCAGGGCGGTGCCGTCGTAGAGTTCGACTTTGTCGACGTAGTCGCCGGGGGTTTGGCCTTCGATTTGATTGATGCGGGAGACGTGTTTTCCCTTGACCTGGCCCTTGATGACCAAGCCCGGCCGGAGTCGAAGGTCGCGGATCATCTGGCGAGAGACGAACAGGCCGCCGCGCAGGGGGCGCAGCGGATGCTGCGGATCGCGAAGCTGCCCATCCTGGCGCTCGTCCGTGAAGTTAAGCAATCCTTCTACTTCATGTTCAGGCATCGGTCGATTCATGAGTTATTGCTCTGCGTGCGACGTACAGGCCCCGCGCGCGGTTTGCCCGAGCAGCCCAATGGTGACCCGGAATAATCTGCTAACGTGGATGCCTTCGGCCAAGCGGCCGGCCGGCCGACTCGACCCTCGGAGCGTTGCCCGTGCGGCGTGAACCCACCCACGATAGAATGGCGAGGATACCGGATTTAACGACGGAGAGCAAAAGATGAGTCTTTTGGCGCGATTGCAAGAGGACATGAAGAGTGCGATGAAGGCGGGGCAGAAGGATCGTTTGAGTGTGATTCGCATGCTTCTGAGCGAGGTCAAGAACATCGACCTTCAAGCCAACAAACCGACCGAAGAGCAGGCTGTGGCCGCGTACGGCAAGAAGCTGCGAAAGAGTCTGGAAGAGTACGAGAAGCTTGGGAAGGGCGAGGAGGTGTCGAAGCTGCGAAGTGAGTTGCAAATTGTCGAGGCGTATCTGCCGAAAAAGGCTACGGCGGAAGAAACGGAAAAACTGGTTGATGCGTTTCTCGCGCAGAATTCCTTTACCGAGAAACAGACCGGGCAGGCGATGGGGGCGTTCATGAAAGCTCACGGGAGCAACGTGGAAGCGGCGATTGTGAACCCGATGCTTAAGAGGAAATTGGCGGGCAAATAGCCGAAGGAGCGCCATGCTGGAGGTTGGCAAAAAGGCACCGACGTTCCGCCTGATGGCGAGCACGGGAAAGCCGATCGCGCTGGAGGATTTGCGCGGCAGGCGCGTGGTGCTCTATTTCTATCCGCGCGCCGACACGCCCGGCTGCACCAAGGAAGCGTGCGGGTTTCGGGATGCGTTGCCGGCGTACGACAAGGCGAAGGTTGTGGTTTTGGGGATCAGTCCGGATTCGCCGAAGGATGTGACGAAGTTCGCGGACAAGTTTCATTTGAATTTTCCGCTGTTGGCGGATGAGGATCACGCGATCGCCGAGAAGTACGGCGTTTGGCAGCAGAAATCGTTCATGGGGCGCAAGTTCATGGGAGTCGTTCGGACCACGTTTGTCATCGATGAAGCGGGGACGGTTCAAAAAGTGTTTGAAAAAGTGAAGCCGGAGGGGCATGAAAAGGAGGTTTTGGAGTGGTTGCAGGCGGGTTGATGCCTAACGTCAACCTTACGCTGGCTTTGCGCTAGTCCCCTTTTGCCCAAATTGCCGATACAATGCTCAGGCCCTCGTCCGATAAGCGCGGGGCGATGAGGACATCGCAACCCTGGATGTGGGCCGTTTCGGCCTGTCGGCCGGACAATTACCAACGCCTCCAAGGCATTGTTTCAAGGAAGGATGTGTGTTGTATGGCAAAGAGCACCAAGAATTCGCGGATCGGCAACGAAGTGAAGGCCGCCGCTCCGGCGACGCCGGCGAAGACGGTGACGGCGGTGCGGAATTCGGCGATTCCCAAGCCGCTGCCCAAGAAGGAGATTACGCACGATCAGATCGCCAGGCGGGCGTACGAGATCAGTATCTCCGGGAGCGGCGGAAGCGAAGTGGATAACTGGCTTCGCGCTGAGCGTGAGCTCAAAGGGGTGTGATCTTTCATTGTCGAAAAACCGATCCCATTGGGGAACCTCGCGCCGGCGGTGGCGAACGACGCCGCCGGCGCGAGGTTTTGTTCGTTGATGGGCGGGGAAGGCTTTTTGGCATGGGTTGTCAGATGCGGGTGGGCTGTGGAGATCTCTGGGAGAATGTTCTCCCATAGGGGGCAAGAGAAGATGAACATCGAACATGCAATGTTGAAGTTGAGAGGGGCGGTCCCTGCCTTGCCGTCGCCCGGAGTGGTGAGAGGTGGGGATAAAAGGGAGGATTCGATCGAGCGCGATGTGGGGGAAAGCCTGGACTGCGAATGGAATTGACCGATCGCCGTCTCGTCTGGGGATGGGGAGCGGTCTAGAATTAGCGGATGTCCAAATCGGCCGACGAGTCGAGTTTATCGCACGTTCCGCTTTTTCCGTTGCCGAACGTCGTGCTTTTTCCGCGGGCGATTCTGCCGCTTCATATTTTTGAAGATCGATACAAACAGATGACGGCTGATGCGCTGGGAGGCAATCGGCTGATTGCGATGGCTCTGCTTCGGCCGGGATGGGAGCGGGATTATTATCAGGCACCGCAGATCGAGCCGGTGGTTTGTGTCGGCACGATTCTCTCGCACGAAAAGCTTCCCGATGGGAAGTACAATTTTTTATTGCAAGGGCAGGCCCGAGCGCAGATCGTTAAAGAATACAAATCCAGGCCGTATCGCACCGCAAAGCTGCGCCTGATTGAAGAGGTCCCGATGATGGAGCTCGATCTCGAGCAGGAGCGGCGGCAACTGTTCGATTTGTTTAGCGGCGGTCCGTTGGCGGCGACGTCGGCCGGGCGGCAGTTTGCGGAGCTGTTGAACCAGCCCATTCCAACGGCGGGATTGGCCGATTTGGCGGCTTATCATTTCATTGACGACATTGAGCTGAAGCAGCGGTTTTTGGGGGAGGGGGATGTGGGGGCGAGAATTCGCGGGATTCTCGATGCTCTGTCCGGTTTTGTATCGCAGTATGCTGATCCGCATTTGAACTGACGAGGCTTTTCGCAAGAATGTCGCACCGGGCAGGGAATGGACCGAATGTGGTATTTTGCGTACGGATCGAATTTGAACGCCAAAGCAGTGGCCGAATGGTGCCGCCACCACGGACACCGCGCGCCGGCGATGAAGACCGGCCGGTCGGGCGTGCTGGATAATTACCGGCTCTGCTTTCCCATTTTTTCTGAGTACTGGGGTGGTGGGATTGCGGACATCGTGTATGACCCGGGGAAATACGTGGCGGGGGTTCTGTTTGACTTGACGGACAACGACCTGAAAGTTTTCGATCAGAAGGTGGGGAGAAAGAGTGATGCGGCCGGAAAAGAGTTGGGAGTGTACAAGCGGATCGAAGTGAAAATCGCGCCGCTGGGGCGCGGCGAGCCGGTGATGGCGATGACCTACCAAGGGACCAACGCCGACCGCTTTCACATCCCTCCGACGCAGCATTACATGGATTCGGTGATCCAAGGGGCGTACGGATATGGGTTGTCGATGATGTGGATCGCCTACTTGCAGAGCTTCAGCACGCAGCAAGGGCGCAAGCCGCGCGGGCCGGGGATGGGGGATGCGGCGAATAAAATGTGAGCCTCGTGTTGCCGAGCGCAACCATGTCCCACGACAGCATTGAAACCAGGACTCAGGAAATTGGCCGCGAGATCTTCGCTCGCGTGGGGACCGATTCGCCATCCGTCGCATCGCCGCAGTGGTGGGACGAGCTATTGATGGAGCTGACGATGCGGGATGAGGCGATCAAGGTGCAACTGTTTCGCTTTGTGGATGCGCTGCCGGCGCTGGGAACGCCGGGGCAGATCGCCGCTCATGTGCGCGAGTATTTTGAGCAGATCAAAGGGCGACTGCCTCGCATCGTGCGGGCTGCGATCAACCTGCTGCCGTACAACGGACAGGGGAGTCTGATCGCGAGCCTGGTTGCCAAAGCCGCACGGTTCAATGCGAATCGGCTGGCGCGACGGTTCATCGCCGGAACGACATTGCAAGAAACGCTCGCGGCCATTCGCGAGATGCGACGGCAGTCGCTGGCGTTTACGGTGGATCTGTTGGGAGAAGCGGTTTTGTCCAGAGCGGAGGCGCTTCGGTATCAGCGGATGTATCTGGAATTTGTGGAAGGGCTGGCGGCCGATGCCGCGCGGTGGCCGCAGGTTCCGCTGATCGACCGCGATCACCAGGGCGCGATCGCGCGGGTGAACGTGTCGGTGAAGCTGTCGAGCCTTTACAGCCAGTTCGATCCGATTGATCCGGAAGGAACGAGCGGGGCGGTGAAGGATCGCTTGCGTCCGATCCTGCGTTTGGCGCGGCGGCGGGGGGTGTTCGTCAACATCGACATGGAGCAGTTCGCCTACAAAGACCAGACGCTGGCGATCTTCATGGAGGTGTTGGAAGAAGAGGAGTTTCGCGATTGGGGGGATGTCGGCATCGCGATTCAGGCGTACTTGCGCTCGTGCGGCGATGATCTGCAACGCCTTGCCAGTTGGGCGGCGAAGCGTGGAACGGCGGTGTGGGTGCGGTTGGTTAAAGGGGCGTACTGGGATTACGAGACGATTATCGCGGCCCAGAACGGTTGGCCTACGCCTGTCTTTTGGCGCAAGCGCGAAACCGATGCAAACTTTGAGCGACAGACGGAGTTTCTGATCGAGCATCGAGAGTGGCTGCGGCCGGCCATCGCCTCGCACAACATTCGCAGCATCGCTCATGCATTGGCGCTGATCGAGGAGCACAACGTGCCCAGGCGGCTGGTCGAGTTCCAAATGCTTTTTGGAATGGCCGACCCGATCAAGTCGGCGCTGGTTTCGATGGGCCAGCGCGTTCGCGTTTACACGCCGTTCGGGCAGCTTCTGCCTGGAATGGCGTATCTGGTCCGGCGGCTTCTGGAAAATACGTCCAATCAATCGTTTCTGCGGGCGGGGTTTTTGGAACATCTGCCTGTGGAGGAATTGCTTATGAATCCAGCGACCCTCGACCGTGGCACCGACGAGCAGCCTGTGAGTGGCGCTGCGTCCAATGCCGCGGGGACAAGCGGTTTTCGTAACGAACCGCCGACGCATTTTTCGATCGCGGAAAACCGGGCGAGCTTCGCGGCCGCTCTGCGCGACGTTCGTGCAAGCCTGGGTAAAACCTATCCGCTGATCGTCAATAACGTCTCCGTTGACACGCCCAGGACGATTGACTCGGAAGATCCCTCCGACCCCTCGCGGGTGGTCGGCCATTGTGGCAGCGCAACCCCGGAGGATGCGCAGCGCGCCATCGCGGCGGCGCGGGGGGTTTTTGATTCCTGGCGCGATCGCCCGGCGCGGGAGCGAGCGGACCTGCTTTTTCGGACCGCCGCCGTCCTTCGCCGGCGACGGTTTGAGCTGGCGGCGTGGGAAGTTTTTGAATGCGGCAAGCCGTGGCGCGAATCGGACGCGGATGTGGCGGAAGCGATCGACTTTTGCGAATACTACGCCCGCGAAATGCTGCGTCTCGCCAGCCCTTTGCGGCGCGATGTGCCGGGCGAGGAAAATGAATACTTCTACGAAGGCCGCGGCGTCTGCATCGTGATCGCTCCGTGGAATTTTCCGTTGGCCATTCTGTGCGGCATGACCAGCGCGGCGCTGGTGGCCGGCAATACGGTGATTATGAAGCCGGCCGAGCAATCCTCGGTCGTCGCGGCCAAGCTGATGGAAGCGTTCATCGAAGCGGGCGCGCCGCCGGGCGTGGTCAATTATCTGCCGGGAATCGGCGAAGAAATGGGACCGACGCTGGTGAACGATCCTGACGTGGACCTGATCGCTTTCACCGGTTCGCGCTCGGTGGGCCTCTGGATCAACGAGAAGGCGTCGGTGACACCTGCGGGCCAGGATCACGTGAAGCGCATCATCACAGAGATGGGGGGAAAGAATGCGATCATTGTTGATGACGATGCGGACCTGGATGAAGCGGTGCACGGCGTGGCCGCCAGCGCCTTTGGATACGCCGGTCAAAAGTGCTCCGCTTGCTCGCGGGTCATCGTGCTGGAAGGAATCTACGACGCGTTTGTCGCGCGGCTTGTCGAGGTGACGCGCAGTCTTAAGGTTGGCGCGGCGGAAGATGCTTCGACGTTCATTGGTCCGGTGATCGATGCGGAGGCGCACCAGCGAATCCTGCAAACGATTGATCGGGCCAAGCACAAACATCGGCTTGTGTATCCGGATGCGAGTACTGCGGAGGGCTCGGCTGTTAAGGGGGAGGGACACGGGCAAGATGCCCGTGGTACGGGGGGGTATTTTATTACGCCTCATGTATTCGCTGACGTTGATCCGGCTTCGGCGCTCGCACAGGAAGAAATTTTTGGGCCGGTTCTCGCCGCTATGAAGGCGCGGGATTTGGGGGAGGCGATTCGCATCGCCAATTCAACGCAGTATGCGCTGACGGGCGGCGTTTACTCGCGCAGCCCGCGCAACATCGCTCGCGCTCGACGCGAATTTCGCGTTGGCAATCTTTACATCAATCGCAAGATCACCGGCGCTTTGGTGGACCGGCAGCCGTTTGGGGGGTTTAAGCTCTCGGGAATCGGATCCAAGGCGGGGGGGCCGGATTATCTGCTCCAATTCCTCATCCCTCGTGCCATCACCGAGAATACGCTTCGACACGGGTTTGCCCCGGCCAGCGAGCCGCTGCACACTGATGTGCCGGGGGAGTGAAATCGCGGCAGCGGGAGCGTATTGAGCGGAGGGTTGAAGACGCTCTCCTGTGCCCTCTGGTGGGGTACGGGGAGAGGGGAGAGGCCAGAATGAACATCGAACATTCAACATCGAACATCCAACGTTGAAGTGGAAGAAGGACCCCTCACCCCTGCCCTCTCCCTGGAGAGGGAGTGAGAGGGGATGCTCGAAGGGACGGGTGGGTGCGAATGCTTGGCCGGGCAGGAGTCGCACTGTAATCTTCCCATCGCGCTGGAAGGAGCCGTGTGATGAGTTCTGCGTATTGGCTGGTGATCTGCGGAGTGGGCGCGCTGCTGATGCGGCTCGGAGTCGCGCTGCGCGAGCTGGGGATGGTGCGCTCAAAAAACTCGGCCGGCTCGTTGCTGCGGCAAGTGGCCGATTTGTGCGTCGTGAGTCTTTCGTTCTGGTTGATCGGCCAGCGCATTCTCGCTTACCCCGGTGAGAGCGGCTGGCGTATGTGGGAAGTTACCGCATTTCGCCCCGCCTCGCTGTTCTTCACGCTGGCGATTCTTCTGGTGGGCAGCGCGATTGTCAGCGGGATCGTTGCGGAGCGAGCCCGCTTCATGCCGATGCTGGCCGCGTCGCTGCTCTTGGGCGGCATCGCGATGCCGCTGACGCTGCGCTGGATTCGGCCGGGCGGCTGGCTGGGCTCGCGCGGCTATCACGACGTCGCCTCGATCGCCGTGGTGCATCTGGTTCCGGCAATCTTTGGCGCTGTTGCGGCCATTCTCATGGGCCCGCGCATGGGCAAATACAATCGCGATGGTTCGTCGAATGCGATTCCCGGTCACAATGTTCCGGTCAGCGCGGCGGGCACGCTGGTGACGCTGATCGCCTGGTTTCCGTACGTTCTGGGTTTTTCGGGTCCCGACACCGATATGGGGCGAATCTCGCTCAACATTCTTCTGGCCGCTTCCGCCGGCGGACTGGCCAGCCTGTTGCTGGGGCAGTTTCGCTACGGCAAGCCGGATATTCATCTCACCTATGCCGGCATGATCGGCGCTCTGGTGGCGATCAGCGCGGCGGCCGATTCCTGCGCTCATTGGGTTGCGGTACTGCTGGGTGCATTCGCGGGCGTGATCGTTCCGATTCTAACCCTCATCATCGATCTGGTGTGGCGCATCGACGATCCAAGCGGGGCGATTGCGGTGCACGGTGGGGGGGCTATTCTGGGTATTCTCGCCGCGGCTTTTATCGTTCCGGCGGGAAGTTTTAGCCAGCGCCTGTCGCTGCTGGGGATTCAGGTTTTGGCGGTGGTTGTTGTGGCGGCTTTGGCGATGATCGTTTCACTGCCTTGGTTCTTCTTCCTGAAAGCGCGCGGGATGATTCGGGCTTCGGAAGCCGATGAGTTTGATGGCCTGGATTTGGCTGAGCACGATATCGGCGCTTATCCCGATTTTCAGCAGAATACGATCAAGAGCTATCACCTTCGCGAGGCGTAATGGTCGGATGGGCGTTGACCCAATTTTGCGGAAGCTTGAATTGCGGACCCCCTCGCTAGCCCTCTCCCGGAGTACCGGGGGAGGGGATAAAGGGATAATCCACAAAGGAATTGCCACACCCTGCTCAGATGCGCGAAATCAAATACGCCAAAAGCCCGATCCACAGCAGCCACGAAATGAGTCCTGCCACCCACACGAGGCAGAGAATTGCCCACACAACAGCCGTCGATTGCATGAGCAGCCGCGACATCGTCACTCCGGAATGTGCGCTGCAAAGCGCGCTTTGAATTCCTCGAGGGTGCGAAACGGCGCGGGGAGGCGCGCTTCTTCAATCAGCATGACCGGGAACCCCTCGCGAATGGGATACATTAATCCGCCGACTTCGGCGACCAAATACTCCCCTTCCTGTCGCAGGCGGCTGCGCGTCAGGGGGCAGCGCAGCGATTGAAGCCATTGGGGATCGAGTCGGTTCTTCAAATCCGTGTCAGCCATCGCCGTCAGTATAGAATCATGTCCGGGCCGATCCAATGCTCACGCGCCAAAGAGCCGCAGGCAGTGCAGCGCATCGCCCAGGAGAATCAGCGAGACGCCATCCGGCCCGCCTGGCTGCATGGTCCGCACGGTGTGCAGAAGTTGATCGGCCAGCGAGCGAGTCGATTGGTTCCAGATGAATGCAAACACGCCCAGGGGCAGCGATGTGGCATGATCGGGCTGCGTCTGGTGGAGATGAAACTCGGCATTGCGGGCGACGGCCGTTGCTAATGTCCGATCCTCGCTCTGCACGGCGTAGCTCGCGGCCGCGTGCAGGATTGCCAGCTCGTGATACGCATGCGTTTCCGGATTGTCGGAAGGGCGGGTGGAGAGAAATGCGCCGTTGGGCTGCTGGGCGGCGGTCAACCGGCCGAAGAAATCGGATGCCAGATCGATCCACACATCGCGAACAAAAACCTTCCCCGCGACAAAGAGGGCCAATGCGATCCACGCCAACTCTGATGCGCTGGCACCATGCGACGCACTGAATGCATCGTGGTCCCATTGGATTTCGCCCATCTCGCTCTCCAGGAGGTCGCAGTAGACCCGCAGCGCCTCCTCCCACCGACCAAAATCCGGCCGAGGCAGCGACTCGTAAACCAGGCGGAACGCCGCGAGCCATGCGTAAACCAGGAGCGGACGATAGATGGGGCGATGATGCCCGGTTCGATCGACGATGGCTATGTGCGCCAGGCGATCCAATCGAGAGAGCTCGATCATGCGGTGGACGCGCGTAAGTTCGGTGGAGAGTGGGTCGCTCAGGAGCAGTGGGAAGATGACTCCGCGTTCGACCTGCAATGCGCTGGCGGCTTCCGCCTCCGGCGCAAAGGGTGGAGGCGCTGCGATCAAAGACGCCAGGAGTTGTGCGTATCGCCTCACATCCGATAGAAACGAGGACAGATCATCCATGTCGCTGTATCGCTCTTGGCTTTCTGGGAGCCGGTGGTGCATCAATCCCGAGTTGCAGTGCAGGCTTTCAGCCTGCATCCGGATTGCAGGCTAGAGGAGCCTGCACTACAAAAAAAGCTGCACGATCGGGCCGTTACGTATGTTGCGACTCCCACTTAAAACGGCGCAAAGGGCCCGTCATCTTCGGGCGGAGGGCCGGATGTGCGAGGCTTGTTAATCGGGTCCGCGACCCATCCGACCCGCTGCGCCACTGCTTGCGGTCGCATCCATTGCTCGACTAATTGAAGCCGGCGTATCACTTGGGAGAAGACGCGGGTCTGGCTGAGGTTGTTTTCAAAATCGGGGCCTTCGGTCGCTGGTTTTGCCTCCTCGAGTTGCGCCACCGCCACGCTCGCCGAGCGAGGCAGCTCGACCATCATCGCGGGGTGCGGCCGGCCGCTGCGCAGCTTGTCATCCAACAGGGCGTACGTTTCGCGCGTGAATTTGGAAATCGATTCGCTGGACCACTTGGGCGCATCCTTTTCCGGTTTGAATTTCAGCGACGAATCGCCTTCGCCGTAAGGCTCGGTAGTGAAAAGCGGGCGGCTGCCTCCCGATGCGTTCACGGCCTGTTGAAGGCCATCCATCGTTTTGAGCAGTTCCATGAACTTCGCCGCGCTCTCCTTGGCTTTGGCGAATGCTTCGGCCGTCTTAAAATCTTCCACGAGCTTCGATTCCACCTCCGCCAGCGACGCCGGCGCGTGCGCTGGGTCGGCTTGAATGATCCGGAAAACATAAAAGTTTCCCGCGCCGTCGCGGAACCGCGGCGACGGCTGATAGAGCGCCTGCACCGACAAATTGCGAGCCTCGGCGGCGCGGCGCTGCGCTTCGCTCAGGAAGGCGTCGGCCGCACCGATGGCATATTCGGGAAATCCAATCCCCATGTCGACGCTTCGCGAGGCGCCGATGCCCGTCTCCTTGCCGGCCGGAGCACCGGGATCTTTTATCTCGGCCAATTCGTTGGCCGACATCAGCCCGGGACCCTGGTAGGTCTCGACCAGGATTTTGCTGGGGTCTGCCTCCTGAATCTTGTCGCGCAGACGATAGAGGTAAGGCAGCGACGCGTAAGGGACTTTCAGCGATGTGTTGAAATCCATCGGCGTGGTGGTGGCGCCCTTGGCCGTCTGTTTGAACGCCAGCCAGTCGGTGTTCATCGTCGTCCATGCGGACTTGGCAATATCCTCGGTGCGCTTGTCGGCCAATGTCTTTTTGATTTGATCGACGACTTCTTCAAACGGCTTGGTGGTCGGCTGCGTGCTCGCTTGTGTGGCGGCGGCAATGGCGCGAGTCGCGGGGCGGGTAGACGCTTCGACATCCGCCGCGAGCGGCTGGGTCGTTGGGGCGGTGGCAGCCTGCGAGGTTGGCTGCGTGGTGGGCACAGTCATGAATTCGGATTTGTGATCCTTGTAATACTTGTACGCATCTTCAAGCGAGATGGTCTCCATCACTGCTCGGTTCAAGACGCGGATGTATTGAATCTGCACGCGATTGGGGTAGCGATATCCGAAGCCGGTATCGGTTGTATCGGGGGCTTTGTCCTTGTACTTTTCGAAGAACTCGCGGGCTTGTTGTGTGGTGGGCGCTTTGATCTCCGATTTCAGCGGAGCCCCCGCGAACTCCACCAGGGCAACGGAGATCTTTTCCTCACGAGCGACCATCTCCCGCAGGGCTTCGGCGGGCGTTGCTTTTACGGCCGACGAAATGCGCGCAAACGCCTCCACAACCATCATCCAGTGCTCTATGGCCCGGTCGCGCAATTCCGGTTCGACGGAATTGCTGACCGTCGCCATGCTCGAAATTCCCTCGATCTGCGACTCGAGGTTCTTTAAAAACTCCTGCACCTGATCCGGACTGACCTGCGCGTTGGTTCGCCGCGCCTCGTGCAGGAGAAGCATGTATGTTGTGGCATCGATCGATCCGACGGTTCGCCGTGCGGGCTGTTGAACGATTTGCCCGGCAAACTGCGCGTACTGCGGACCCAGCTCGCGCAGCAGATGGCCGCGGAGAATGTCCTCGGCGAGATTGATGGGGATGACGCGAACTTGCGGACCTTTCAAAACTAGCTTCATTCCCTGCGTCAGGGCCTGCCATTCGGCTTCGGCATCGTCGTATTCGGAGGTGCGAATCTCTTCGCTGCCGACCTTGCCGATCACCGTCTCCGAGCGGCTGTACCCCTGCCGCCGGGCGAGGCCGCGATAGTCGGCGACAAACGCGATCATCAGGAAGACGCCGACAATCGCCAGAATCTTCTTATTGTTCTTACGCAGATAATCCATCATGAAAGCAACCTCGTGGGCCAAAATCGCAGGGCCAAACACTATAAGGCCGCATCCACATCGCAACAAGCGGCCGGCTTTGGGGGCGGTGAGGCATTCGTCGCTCTGGACTCAAAGCGGAAAGCGGAATCCGCCCGGATGGGTGTAGCCAATTTTTGTGGAAGCTTGAATTGAGGACCCCCTCCCTTCCCCTCCCCCGGAGTACAGATGGGATGATCCACAAACTATTGCCACACCCGTCCAAACCGCCGGCAGAAGGGATTGCTTGTCTGGCGTCCAAATGCCGATAGAATGATTTCGCCCCGGAGAGATGGCCGAGCGGCTGAAGGCGACGGTTTGCTAAACCGTTATACGGGGTCAAACCCGTATCCGGGGTTCGAATCCCCGTCTCTCCGCTATCCACGCCGCCCGCGAAGCATAACTGGTTGCTTTGCGGGCGTTTGCATTTTCCGATCATCCTCGGATTCACCCGTTTGTGGCGTTTTTGTGGCGGTTTGTAGCGGGAGGATTCTCTGAGGATGTGAATCGGCGTGATCGATGCCACCAGCCATCCCAAGCAGGGGGACAAGACGCCGGGAGTGCAGCGGCTATACTGCGGAGAGTCAGGGAAGATCGAGAATTGCGTCGTGGCCCAGCACCTTTTGTTCACCGACAACGACGCCAAGAATCCCTTTTCCTGCGTTCTGGCCAGTGATCTGTACCTACCGCAGGGGTGGGCAGAGGACCGCCGGCGTTGCCAGGAGGCGGGGATTGACCAGTCGTTGCAGCATCGACCCAAATGGCGGATTGCCTTGGAGCAGGTAAAGCAGGCATTGGCCGGCGGGGTAAAGCTCAACTGGGTGGTCTTCGACGAGGAATATGGGATGGTCCCGGCCTTCTGGTTTGCGTTGGACGAGCTGGGAGCGGCGGCGGTGGGCGAAGTGCCATCGAACTTTCGCGCCTGGGTCAAACGCCCGGCACGCCGAAGCGGCGGCTACGCCTGCCATGCGGCCAGACGTGTGGACAACCTGGCCACGCACAGTCCGGCATTCACCGCTCAGTCATGCAAACACTGCAAGGTGAAAGACACGACGCGCGGGACTTTGGTCTGGGAGTACAAGGTGGCACGCGTCCACCTGAGCGATTCAACGCACCCGGATCATAACCTCAGCGTCCCGACCGACCGGATGTATTGGCTGATCGTCATGCGTCAGCCCAAGACCAGCGAGATCAAGTATGTGATCAGCAATGCCAGCGAAGGGACCGATGTGCAAGAGCTGATCCGCGTGTTGCTGAGCCGCTGGCATGTGGAGAAGTGGTTCGAGCGTGCCAAGCAGTATGCCGGACTGGGCGCCTTTGAGGTCAGGACTTACGTGAGTCTGATTCGACACTGGTTGTGCGTCAGAGCGGCGATGTGCTTCTTGTCGGAACAAACCACCCGACTGCGGGGGGAAAAATGTGCATATCACCTTCGAGCAGGTATGCCAGGCCGTCTCGATACTGGCAACGAAAATCTGGCATCAGGATTGGCGGTCATGGACTCAGTTGCTGTACCGATGTGCCTATCACCAGCAACGTAACGCCGCCGCCTACAAGAGCCGACACCGCTCGCATCTTCAAGTAAACTCTTCGTAGCGCTGTCATGCTAGAGCATACCCAACCCATTCGTAGCGCGTTTGGCGCTTGTTAGGATTGCGCGATCAGAGTCATGACGCTACCTTGCCCACCCGGCAAAGCCACAAGGAGGCATACGGATGGGTGCAGCGTATTCGCAGGATCTGCGAGATCGCATCATGGCGGCACGGGATGGGGGTATGAGGACCAAACGCGTCGCGGAGTTGTTCCGCGTCAGCACATCGTGGGTGCGGCGAGTGATGCAGCGGCGACGCGAGCATGGAGAGAAAAGCCCGCGGCCTCGCGGCGGAGCGACAATCGTCAAGATTGATCTGGAGCAGCTGCGTCAGTTGGTCCAGCAACAGCCCGACGCGACGGCCAAAGAACTGCACGAGCGTCTGGGGATCGCCTGCAGCGTCTCGGCGGTGGACATGGCGCTGCGTCGGCTGGGACTTTCTTTTAAAAAAAGACGCTGCATGCCGCTGAGCAGGATCGGCCCGATGTTGCGGTCCAGCGCGGCCAATGGAGAGCCGATCAACCCGCTCGCGATGCAGGTCGGCTGATCTTCATCGACGAAACCTGGAGCAAGACGAACATGACGCGTCTGCGTGGGCGATCTCCTGTGGGCCAGCGTCTGGTGGAGAAGGTGCCGCAAGGTCACTGGAAGACGACTACGCTCATCGCGGCTTTGGGCATCAGTGGAATCCGCTGCTCGACGGTGATGGATGGAGCGGTCAACGGCGAGGTGTTCCAGGCGTTTGTTGAGCAAGTGTTGGTTGGGCAGCTTCGCCCTGGCGACATCGTGGTGATGGATAATCTCTCCAGTCACAAGCCAGCGCGGATACGCCAGCTGATCGAAGCCGCGGGTGCAACAGTCCTGTTCCTGCCGCCTTACTCGCCGGACCTGAATCCGATCGAGATGGTCTTCGCAAAGCTTAAACAGTTGCTGCGTTCATTGGCCTGCCGGACAAGAGAGGCCCTGTGGGACGTGATGCAATCCGTGCTGGAGAAAATCACGGCCTCAGATGCGGCCAACTGCTTTCGCCACTGCGGATACACGCTACAAATGCACTAAGGATGCTCTAGGTAACGATCCGTCGCATTTCTTTGCACAGCTTCGCAGTACGCTGTGGGTAAAATGGTAGGGCCCAGTGTTGTGGTCCGCGGCCGCTCAACGGACCGCCTCCACACGGATTAAATTGCGTGCAACGGAATTGTGTAATACACATCCTTTGAATCATCGGGATCGTCATGGAATAGCACGGTGAGCTGGCCGTCGCTGCTGATCGTTCCGCCCAGGTTCAGACAGCCGCCGGCGCAGACGCTGCCGCTGAAGCTGCCGTGGAACCCAGAGTTGTCGAGCGTAAAGGAGCCAGTGCCCGAGGCGGAGGCGATGGTGCTGTTAAGGGGACCTTTGAGCTCGCCGCCGACCCTCGCCGACCCAGTCAAGCTGTAGTTGCCGTTGGAGTCGAAGGAGCCGAAGAACTTGGTGGACAGGAAGCCCAGGTTCACATTAGCAGCGCCCGATTCAGGGAGGGAGATGGAAAGAATGTTGTTGCTGCGGCTGGCCATGAAGGTGGCCGTGGCCAACTTATAATCGCCGAGCTGAAGTTTTCCCGAAGCTTGTACATTGAATGTGCCATCGGAGCGAATCATCAGCGCGGTCAGTTTCAAGTCGCTGCCGGTGAATGTCGTCAGGCCTGGATTGCCGCGAGCCAGAGACACTTCCAGCACGCCATCGCTGAGAGCGAGCTTCGCGTGAGCTGAGCCGGAAGTTTTGAAAACGGGGCCAAAATCGAGCACGGGGATGTCGAATTCCTTGCTGAATGAGACGTTGGAATCCAGGTCGAGATCGGGCAGGTCGATCGGCGCGGCCGGCGGCACAAAGAGCTGGCCACCGTTAATGTGCAAGTGGAATGTATTGAGCTTGGGCCCGGTTTTTTCGAAGCGCAACGAGGCGTTTCGAATGCTCAGCACATCAGGGCCGATCATGTCCGCGGAAGTGCTGACCGAGAAAGTTCATCAGAGCGGACGACTACATCGGGCAGCGGAATATTCGGAATTCCTGGCCCGTCGATGCTGGGCTTATCAGAAATCGAAAGCTCGAACACACCGTCCCGCCGGCGGAAAGTAAATGTGCCATGGAAAGATAATTTTCCCAGGCCGAGTCGATCGACGCTGAACTGCTGCGAGAAGTCGCCGCTGGGATCGATATTGAGCTCGGGGATGGAAAGCGGGTTGCCGAAGCCGGGGATGCTCAAAGAGACCTTGATTAACTGAAGGCGGAAATCACCGCCGGGGGCGGCGTGCAAGCTGGCGGAATCGATGCCCAGCGCCATGCGCGTACCCTTTTTCCCCGGGAGGACGAGATTGGTTCCATCAAGGGTCGCATCAAAGACGCCGTTGCTGGCGATCGAGAAATTGCGGACTGTGAAAGGCGTGAAGTTGTCGTAGGTCAGACTCGCATCCGTCGCTTTGAAGACAAATACTTTCGCCTCATCGCGCGCCAGCTCGAAGCTGCCTTTGAGCACGAGCTGCGAATTGGAACCACCCAGGTTGAATTGAGCGGCGCTGCCGTTAGGACCGCTCAGAGCAAGCGAACCAGAGCCGGTGGAGGAGAGCGTTCCGCGCAGGTGCAGGCCCGTGACGATGTTGGGGATGTCGATATCACCCTCGATCGCCATGCTGATCTTTTTCTTGCTCTCGATGTTGAGCGTGATTGTGGTGTTGTTGATTCGCCATCCATCCAGATTGAGGCTCCTGTCGGCCTTAAAGCTCAGAGCCAGTGAGCCAGTAGGAGAGTTGCCTTTCGCGATCGTGACGCTCCCGTGTGCTTCGGCCGTTACCTGGCCGCTGGCATCGCGGAGGAAGACCGGAAGCTGAAGCGTGCCATCAATTTGAATTCTCGCCACAAGCTTGCGCCGGACTCGCGAGAGGACGAGTTTCAGCCCGCCGGAGATGCTGAATCCGCCGAAGGAGAGAGCAGCGCCGGCGTCGGGGTCGATTGCCAATTCGCCGGTGCGGTCGGCATTGAGCATCCCGTGAATGCGAACGCCAGCGCCGAGAATCGTGGCGCGGCCATCGATGGCGATGTTGGATTGTGTTGACGTGCGTATGACGGAGATGGCGGCCTGGCTGATGGTCACGCCAGCGAGCGGTTTGAGGTTTGTCGCTTCTGCAGTCGCGGTGAAATCCGGCACCTGCGAGGAATTGGCGGGCGGAACGATGGTCATCGCGAAGCGGGCATTCTCGAGGATGTCCGCAATTGCCAGGTTGGCGCTCAGTTCGATGCCGCCGGTGCGCTTGATCTCTTCGGTTTCGTTGGGATCGGTGCTAAAGCCCGGGGTGAAGGCGCGGACCTTTGCATTGACGGTGCCAGCGGCCGCGAGCAGGTTTGTCGGGACGCCCAGCTTGGTGAGAGTCTGGGCGATGCGATTCGCTCGAATGGTTGCGGTCGCGGAAGCGAAGGGGAATTGAACGATTGTGTGCGGGCCGTCTGGGCCGGGGCCAATGTCGACATCGCGATAGAACAAGCCGAAATCCAGATCTGCGCCAATGAGCTTGTCGGTTGCGCCAATGGTGATGCCGGTACGGTTGGCTTGGACGCGACCGTTCCCGATATCCAGGCCGAGAAGCTTGCCATCCCACGTGCCTTCAAGGTAGGCGTCACGCAGGACGGCCTGCTTGGCGGCGTCGCTAACAAAATGCGCGCGTTTCGATTCGGAGCAATTCGCGGGGTTAGAAATATTTTCACAAGGGCTGGCGAGGTTTGTAACCAGCGATGACCCGAAGGATGGAAGATAGAACTGCACCTGGGCCGGGGTATCGATCTGCGCCAAATGATTGGCGATGGCGGTGACATAGCTGATGTAGCCCAGTGGGCCGGTGGGCTGTGGCAGATTCTGGATCGAGCTGAGCACTGCTTCCGGATCAACCAGCAGGTGCGGAACCTGAAGAACCCCATTAAGCAGAATCCCGCCGCGCTGTGCCAGCACGTCAAAGTGAGCCTTTTGATTGAGGGGAATCTTGTTCGGGTTAAGCGGAGCATCGGGGTCGGCCGATGGATCGTTGGGATCGCTGTAAAGTTTTTGGATGCGGTTGCGAAGGATGCTCGTGGTGCTAGTGGTGTCGGCGTTGGGGGGAACGATCAGGCCGGTGAGCTTCAGCGTATTGAATCGCGCGATCTGCAAACCGCCGCGCAGTTCGATGCTCCAGCGGCGGTCGAATTCGCTAATCACACCCATCGGGTTGCCGTCGATGATGATCGTCTTGAGCGCGTTTTCGAAGGGAAGCGCGACGGTCATGCCGATGGGAATGGCCGGGCCGCCCATTGCTTCGACAATGGCAGCGCGGGGGTCGAGCAGCGCGCCCAAAGTCGTGTCAAAGCCGAACAGCAGACCATTCTTGTTGAGAAGCAGAGTGACCTGTTGGGTCGGCTCGCCGAACGGTATGCCAAGGATGACAGGCTGAATCTTGCCGGTGATGCTGAGCGTTGGGTTGATGGCATTCAGGAAATCAGCGCCCGCGCGTTTCAGCGAAGAGAGGACAAGCTTGGCGAAGGCAATCATGACTTGCCCGCCGTCGCCAGCGAGAGGTCCAAGCTTCCGAAAGAGGGGATCATTGCTGATCGAGGACAGATCGGCAGGGTTGAGCGGGACGGTATCGCGGAAGCGATTGGGGTGCATCACGATGAGCGGGGCAAGATCGAAAAGTTTCAACAGTAGAGGCGGAACGGCTTGGCCAGCGGTTTCGAGGCTCGCGCGGAGCGCCGAGAGCGCGCCCAGCGCCAGCATGGGCAGATTGTTCAAGCCGAGCAGACGATCGAGGATGAAATTGCGAGTGATGGTTTGGCCGTTTTCGGCCGCGGAGATGACCCCATCAGCGTTGAGATCGAGGAAAAGTTTAGCCGCAGCATCCTGGTGATTTTGCTGAAGCTGTTTCGTAATGTTGGTCAGATTCAATTCGAATGTGGCGACGTTCATCATCGCGGAAAGGAATGCGTCGGCGGCATTGGCGGCCACGAGGATGGACGATTGCACAGCGGTGAAGTCGGCAGGCAAAAGCGCCAGCATCCGGGTAATAATAAAATCGCGTGTGATGACCGGAGCGTCCTCTTGTGGCGAGACAGTTCCGTCCAGATTGTCGTCTAGGAGGATTTGCGACAGCCGGTTGGAATGGTCGGCCTGAAGTTGGAAGGCGACTTCATCCAGCGCCGCCGCGAAGAAATTCTGGCCAACCTGCAACCCGCGCCCGGCGACGCCGCCGATACCCGCGGCCAGTTCATCGACGAAAGCACGCATTCCCAAGACGGTGCCATAGACCAAGCCATCGGTGTCGAGCGATACGCCAAAGGTCCCACGCGCTGGTAGCAGGACTGCAATTGGGCTGTCTTTGGTACCCGGCAGGCCGAATGCCGCGTCGATGACGAGGTTGAGTGGATCAGAGAAATCAAAGAGCAGACCGACGCTCGCCAGCGGCATGCCGACAACATTCAGGTCGCCGATGCCAAAAAGCTGGAGACCGACCGGGCTGCCGTTAGCGCCACCGCCCGCGCCGTTGCCGCCACCTGGGAGGCCGCTCAGGTCATATCCAACATTCGCTCCGAGCGTGACTGTGCCGCCGATCATTCCGGCGACGTAGGTGTTGGTGAGTGTTCCCGATATCGCAACGGTGAAGCCGTGGCCCCATGTAAAGGTCTGATCCTGCAATGCCGCCTGGACCGACTCGATGATCTCTGGAAGCGTGATTTGCAGCGGGAAGTGGATGGCCGGCGTGTCGAGAATATCGAGGGGATCGTGAATGACTGGCAGCGGCTGGCCACGGAAGACGATCCCGCCCTGGAAGCCGGTGAGGATAAAGCCCGTGCGGTCACCAATGGCCGCGCCGGCGGCGGTGCCCACACCAGGGACAACGCTACCCACTAAAGCGCCGGCGATCAGACCTATTGGAATCGGCGCGCCGGCGAACAGACGCGCCAGGACCGGACCATATTGCGTTAGAACCAGATCGACTCCGACACCCATGTCGCTGTATGCGAATTGGCCCAGGACGCGGCCGTAAAGGGCTTTGACAATGTGTTCGGCCGGACCGGGGTCGCTATCTACGCTGAGCAATCCGAATCCCAGCCCGCCGCCAATGGTGATTGGGCCAATCTTGAATGGTTGGACACCGAACTCGATTGCCTCCAGGTTAGTAATCGGATTCTCGCAGTTCAGCAGAGCATCGAGCTGCGCAGCAGTCAATCCGTTTGGATCGGCCTGCTGAGCAACGGATATGGAGCAGTCGGCAAGCTTTCGCAGATCCACTTCCAAGCCTTCAACCTGAGCGGTGATCGGCCACCCGCCTGAGCTGCCTTGGAGTCCGCCCGAAAAGATGAGCGAGAAGTTAGCGAGGTCCGTAATCTCCGTCGAGCCGGCCAGCGCGTCGGAGATAAAGCCTTCAAGGGTTTGGTGAAATACGATGCCGACTTCACGAACAGTGATGGGGAGCCAGGATGGCAATCCGAATTTGAAACCCGGCGGGATGATGATCTTCACAAAGAAACTGGGAAGCTGATAGAAACGTGGGACTTGTCGCTGCGTGTCAAAGCCGATTCCGAAATTCCCCGCGCTGCCGCCCAGACCATTGAGTGAGTTGGAGGAACTGGGTTGGTTGGGATCGCCGAAGATAAGAGTCAGAGCGCCTTGGCGAGTGCTGGAATTGCCACCAAAGGTGATAAGCGGCGCATCATCGCCGGCGGCGAAATTGATGTGAACATCCGTCGCCTTCATCGTCAGTAGGTCGCCGAAATGGATTTCGACGGATTCGATGCCCGCGCCCAGAAGCTGCAGGTGGTCCAGCGCGATGCTGAAGCTCGGATCGCTGAAGTCAGCGCTGACTTTGATACCAATGCTGAAAGTCAGAGATGCGTTCTTGACATTAATGATGTTCTTGGTCGGATCATCCGCATCGCCAATGCCGAAGCTGACAGCGAACGCGCCATCGGCGTTGATGTGTGCGAAGTTGTCGTTGGCTGTCGGCGGATCGAAGCTGCCGGCCACGTCGATGGAGGCCTGACCGCTGAAGTTCTTCAAGCTGCCGCCCAGCGAGGCTTGCAAGCGCAGCGTGCGCTGGAACTCGCCGTTTTGATAGCCGCCGAGCGTGAGTGTGCCGGCCAGTGTGGCGGGGCCGACGTTCAGATCGGTAAAGCCGACGCTTTCCAGCACAGTGGGATCCGAAGCTTGGAATTCACGTGACTTGAAGTCGCGGC
>JADMIO011711153.1_pt1 | contig 24247 bp, 19 predicted proteins | sample 8958161 | NCBI WGS metagenome assembly JADMIO01 (sample SAMN16585339, study PRJNA669376) | soil metagenome | isolation source: Crop rotation soil | place: USA: Cullars Rotation, Alabama | collected 2011
GCGAATCTCACTTATATCCCCGCCAGCGGGACGATTGATCAGGTGATCGCCTTCGATACGGGACCCGGAAATTGCCTCTGCGATTATCTCGCCCGCCAACTGATCCCCGCAGGATGTGGCTTCGATGACGGCGGCGCGATGGCATTGGCCGGCACACCGGACCGCTTGATCGTTCAGGAATTCAAAGACGACAATTTCTTTTACGAGCATCCGCCGAAATCGACCGACACGCCGGCGATGATTTCCCTCTACGAGCGGGCCGTGAACCGACTTCCCGGCCACTCGGGAAGTTCGGCGCAGGCGCAGCTCGCGACCGCAGCGATGATCACGGCCTATACGTTCAAGACGGCGGTCGTGATTCTCCGATCGGGCAATGGCTCGGAAGCACAAGACTTGGTTCCGCGGGGCGTGCCATATCCCGATGAAGTGATCGCGTCCGGTGGTGGGATAAGAAACGCCGCCATCATGAAATACCTCCGACAGGCACTTCGCGGAGATTGGCATACACCGCTGTGGAGTCATCTCAAGGAGATCGGTCGAGAACGAATCGACTTGCTGACGACGGATGCGTTCGGCATCCCGACGGATGCGAAAGAAGCAATCGCCTTTGCGCTGCTCGGCGCCGCGACGCTGGATGGCGTGCCATCGAACGTCCCCAGCGCGACCGGTGCGCGCCGCGCGGTCGTGCTCGGGTCGATCACTCCGAAACCGTAATGTGCGCGCGTAGGGCGCTCTGTGGTGGGTCGAACAAGAATGTCCGAGCCACCGAAATGCAGGCGGCTTGGTCACAGCTGGCCTGCGCATACTCAGCCGAGAATCGTCGCGTACCAGTCTATCGTCGCGCGAAGCCCCGCTTCGAAGGAGACGATCGGCTCGTAGCCGAGTGATTGGCGGATGTGCGCGAGGTCGGCGAGGGAGTGCCGGACGTCACCGGCGCGCTCGTTCTGATACACCGGCGTGAGGTCGGGCCGGTTGAGCGCGTTGCGCATCACCGCGGCGAGCTCGTTCAACGTCACGCGCTGGCCGCAGGCGACGTTGAAGACATCGCCCGCGATCGGCTTTTCGTGTCGGGCGGCGAGAAGGTTCGCGTGGACGGCGTTGTGGACGTATGTGAAATCGCGCGACTGCTCGCCGTCGCCGAAGATCGTCGGGCGGTTTCGTTTCAACATCGCCTTGGCGAAGGCGGCGATCACCGCGGCGTAGGCGCTGTCGGCGGTCTGCCGCGGGCCGAAGATGTTGAAATAGCGCAGGCTCGCCGTGTCGATGCCGTAGCAACTCGCCCAGGCACGGAGTAAACCTTCGCCGGCCACTTTGCTCGATGCGTAAGGGCTCAGCGGCAGCGGGGGCATTGACTCGACCTTGGGCAGGACCTCGCTGTTGCCGTAGGCGCTGCTGCTGGCGGCGAAAACCACACGTTGGACCTTCGCGCCGCCGGCGGCATCGAGCACGTTCAGCGTGCCGGTCACGTTCGCGTCATAAAACTCCCGCGGCCGCTCGACGCTCAGCGGCACCGACGCCATCGCCGCCTCATGAAACACGTACCTGCAGCCCGTGACCGCAGCGCGCACCGCGGCGAGGTCGAGGATCGACGCGCGGATGAAATTCGCGGGCTTAAAGGGCGTGACGTTGTCGCTGTTCCCGGTCGAGAGATTGTCGAGCACCACGACCTGCGCCCCCAGCGTCGTCAGCGCCTCGACCAGGTGCGACCCGATGAACCCGGCCCCGCCCGTGACGAGCGCGCGCACGCCCGCGAACGCGTTGCCATGCAGTCGTCGCCAGTCGGTAGTCGCGGCGGTCATCGTGCTTCAGGCAAGTGTAGCCACCTTGCGGTAGAGGGCGAGGGTTTGCTCGAGTTGGCGGTCGAATGTGAAGTTCTTGCGCACGTGCTCGGCGGCCGCAAGACCCATTCGGCGGAGGGTTGCCGTCTCTTGCGAGAGAAAATCGACGGCCGCGGCGACGAAGCGGTCGTGGTCGATCTCGACGGATCGGCCGGTCACGTTTTCGATGATCAATTCCTGCGTGCCGGCCGTCCGCGTTCGCAGCACGGGCGTGCCGACGGACATCGCCTCGGTGCAGACGAGGGAGAAACCCTCGCGGATCGACGGAAGCAGCACGGCGTCTGCGGCTTGATAGACCGCCAGCGGGTCCCGGTGACCGAGCAGGCGGACTCTCTCGCGAAGACGCAAGCGGTCGACCTGCGCGTTCAGTGCGCCTTCGTGGGGTCCTTCTCCGACGAGAAGGATGTGCAGGTTCGGCATCCGCGCGGCGACGTCCAGGAGCCACTCTTCATTCTTCGGATAATCCAGGCGTCCGACGAACGCGGCGACGCGCGCATCGGACGGGAGATTGAACGACCGGCGCGCGGCAAGCCGCGTTTCTTCATCGGCGAGCGGAAACTTCGCGACATCGATCCCGTGCGGAATCAATGTGACGCGATTTTCCGGGACTCGGCCGTCGTCGATTACCCATCGCCGCGCACGCTCGGAGGCGACGTGCGTGTAGTCTCCGAAGTCGCTGAACATGCGCCACGGCCAGCTCAGGCGGAGGTCGGAGAGGTGAACCGTGTAGAGAATCGGCGGGACGCGGCCGTTGCGCTGGAGCTTCCGCGCGACCAGCGTCGGCCGGCGGTAGTGGGAATGGATGATGTCGACAGGGCTGTCCTTGAGCCACGCGTCCAGCGTTCGCGCCGCGCTGCGCAGCGCGAACGGCCCGCCCTTCAACGGGACGTCGATCCACGGGAAGGGCGCCTTCTCGAAAAGCCAGTGCCAAGCGCCGCGCTGGCCGGCGACGGCGATCTGGTGCCCGGCGTTGCGCGCCAGCATCGCCGTCGACAGGTCGTAGATGTAACGGCTCAGTCCTCCGGCGTCGGAGCCGGCGGTCAGGTGAAGGATGCGCAGCGGACGCTCGGACATCGCGATTATCGAAGCGTTTATCGAACGGCGGTCTTCGACAGCCGCAGCGCGAGCTTCTGGTTCCGACGCTCCGGCGACATCTGCGTGTTGCCGAAACGCTCGCGCAGCAGCTTGTCTTCGTATAGCAGCCCGATCATGTACTCGTACGATGACATGAGCCGCGCCAGATGCCACCCGGCCGCGCCGTCGAACACCCCGAGGCGCACGACGTACATGTGCAGGAAACGCCACAGCGGCCGCATCGGAACCCGAGGCCACAGCTCGCGGCGCAGCCAGCTCCGGTAACGCAGGAAATCCTTGAACAGCTTGTGCGCGGGCGCCGTGCGGCTGTGGCCGAGCTTCAGCTTCACCCACTCGTCGCTCTCCAGGTCGGCGTAGTGGATGTGCTTGGAGATGTACTGGTTCACCGTCTCGGTGCGGACGTGCACCATCTCCCCGCCGCGGACGTAGTCCGTCGGGCCGTTGACGATCATGTGCTCGTGGACTGTTCGATCTTCGTAGCGCGCCTTCCCGCGCCGGAAGAGGCGCAGGTTCCACGACGGATACAGCCCGCCGTGGCGGACATGGCGGCCGAGGATCACCAGCGCGCGGTTGATGTAAAATCCGTCAACGTCCCCGCGCGGGTCTGTAATGACCCGCCGGATCTCTCTTCGCAGCGCCGGCGTGAGGCGCTCGTCGGCATCCAGGATGAAAATCCATTGCCCGACGAAGGGAAGGTTGTCCAGACCCCAGTTCTTCTGCGCCGAGTAGTTGACGAACGCGTGCTCGATGACGGTCGCGCCCGCTCCCCGCGCCAGCTCCTGCGTCCCGTCACTGCTGAGCGAATCCAGCACGATCACGTTGCCGACGGATTTCGCGTTAGCAACAGTACGCGCGATGTGGGCGGCCTCATTGAGGGTGGGGATCATCACGTCCACCGCGGGCGGCTTCCCCGCTTCCGGCGCGATCGCGTCCTTCGCGTCGTTGCCGGTGATGCGCTCGGCGATCGCGCGCGTCGTCCCGCGCCAGTCGTTCTCGCGCTCGAGGATTTTCAGCTCGATCCAGTACTCGTACATCGCGATCATCGCGCAGTAGTGAAACCCTTCGCGGCCGTCCATCCAGCCGGCGCGGTACACGTACATGTACAGGAAGCGGAACAAGCCACGGGCGCGGACGAAGTAGCTGAGGTCCTTCATCCCGCGTCGGCGAACGGTGGTGTCCTTGCTGAAGAGCGCGCGGATGAGCGGCGGTCGGTGCTGCCGAGCAATGACCGCCTCGCTGCTCTCCCGGTCGCTATAGCGGTTGTGCTTCCCGAACCACTCGACCAGGCCATTGGCGAAGTTGAAGTGGATGTACGGCTGGACGAGCCGTCCGACTTCGCCGCGCGCCTGCTCACGTTGCCCGTGACCGAAATCGACAAATCGACAGCGATCGGCATGGAACAGCCGCACCTGGTACGCCGGGTATCCGCCCGCGTGCTTCAACCAGCGCCCCAGGAAGATCATCATGCTCGGGCAGTGGTACGCCGCTATCGTGTTCCCGCTCCCGTCGACCCCCAGCAGCGTCGCGATCTCCTGCACGAGGGGCTCGGTGAAGCGTTCGTCGGCGTCGAGGTGAAACTGCCACTTGTGCCGGGTCTTGATGTTGTCGATCGCCCAATTGCGCTGCTGGCCGAAGCTTTCGAACTTGTTCGTGTGGACGGTTGCGCCCATGGATCGGGCGATCTCGCAGGTTCGATCGCTGCTGCCGCTGTCGAGCACGTGCACGTCGTCGCACCAGGCGCAACTGCGCAGGCAGTCGGCAATGTTGCGTTCCTCGTCGAGGGTGAGGATGACGACGGAAACGGGCGGGGGCGGTGTCGTCGGGCGGCCGACGCCGCCAGGGGGATGGATCTCCGGATACTCCGATGCCACCGTGCCGATAGTAGTCGACGTCGCCCGGCCCTGGCAAAGCGGTCCGACCACCGCCCGACGTCTGCAACTTGACCCGCGGTCCCCGCGTGAGTGTCATGTCGCGCGCGCACACACAGAGAAAGACGATGACCCAAGAGATGGAAAAGACCGCACAGCTTTCCCAGACCGACGCCAATGGCGTGGCGCGGCACGATAGCCCGTGGACGACGAGGCAGAAGCTCGGGCGGCTGGCCTGGTCGATCGTGCAGGCGTCGCTCTTTCGCTTCTCCCCCCACAACGCCTACGGCTGGCGAAACCTGCTCCTGCGCGCCTTTGGGGCGCGGATCGGCGCGCACGTGAAGATCCGGCCGACCGTACGCATCGAGGTACCCTGGCACCTGGACATCGGGGACCACAGCGCGATCGGCGATTTCGCCATCCTCTACAGCCTGGGCACCATCACGATCGGCAGGTATGTGACGATCAGCCAGTACGCGCACCTGTGTGCAGGGACGCACGAGATCGCGACGCGGCAAATGCGGCTCCTGCGCCCGCCGATCCGACTGGGAGACGACGTGTGGATTGCGACGGACGCATTCGTCGGTCCCGGCGTGAGCATCGGCGACCGCACGGTGCTCGGGGCGCGCGCCAGCGCGTTTTCCGATCTCCCGGGCGACGTGATCGCCGTGGGAAATCCGGCCAAGGTGCTGAAACCGCGCCCGCCTTTGAGCGAATGAGCGCATGAGCGCGCTACTGCGGGCGGTCGCCGGACATCACCATCGACATCCACAGGTACGGAGCCCGTCCGCCCGCGCGGAATTGTGTGTTCACGAACCCCGTCTCGCGCAGCAGTTGCGTGAGCGTCGGCCGGCTCCAGAATTTGATATGTCCCCCGAGCCACATCGGGTTGAGGTGACCGTCCCACTTGCCCGCCAATGCCAGGGCGAGATTCTTGAGGTAGCCGTGGTAGGGCGTAGAGCAGATGAATCGTCCGCCGGGGCGCGTGGCGGCGAAGCACCCGCGCGCGAACGCCTGCGGGTCGTAAAGATGTTCGACCGTTTCGGTGCTGACGACCAGGTCGAACGGTTTCTCGCCGAGGTTCTCCAGCACGCGCTCATCGCCGGCCAGCACTTCGAAGCGCCCCTTCGGATGCGCCCGCCGAGCAATCTCGACGCCCGACGTGCTCAGGTCGATGCCGACGACCGAGTACCCGCGTTCGAGCAGCTGTCCGGCGAGGTACCCGTTGCCGCAGCCGACATCTAAGACCCGCGCAGGCGGTGGGTAGGGAGCACAGAGATCCAGGACCGGGGGAAGGACGTAGCGCCAGGTACAACCGGCGCCGGCGCCGGCGTGTCCCCAATCGACGTAGCCGCCACCGCCGCTCATTGCACGCACCGAAGGTATGTCGCGGACGGGAACCCTTTGTCGTAGCCGGTGCCGACCATGAGCCCATCGTCATTGGCGGCCGGCTGGTAATTGGGAAGTAGCGCGCGAAGGCGGTCGGGAGCGGCGTAGTGAAGCATGCTGAGCGACAGCGCGATCGCATAACGCGCGTTATGGATCAGAAATGCGTGCAGAAGCGTGCTCTCCAAGGGAAAGAAGTTCCAGACGAAGACGCCACGCGGGTAGTCGTAAGGGAAGAAGATATCGTGGAAGTGAACGATTGTCCCTGCCGGCAGGCGCGGGAGGACCTCGAGAATGATCCGGTTAACCTCGCTTCCGTAGCGCACCGCGTGCGTCGAATCCACGAACAGGAACCCGCGCTCACCCACCTCCGTCAAGGCGCCCAGCTCGACGCTCTGCGCCGCCTCGGCGATCAGCCGAATGCGTTTCTCGCGGGCCAGACGCTGAAGGAATTCAGTCGGGTACGGGTCGACGCAGACGACCTCCGGCTGATAGGCGGCATCGCGCGCGGCGGCGAGGACGATCGCCGTCGAGACGCCCGCGCCCACCTGCACCACCCGCGGCGGCTTCTGCGACGCGATGAAGCAGTAGAGCAGGTCGGCCTCCGCTGGGCCGTAACCGGGCGCGCCGTTCTCGGCGCACGCCTGCGCGTAAATCTCACCGCGCGCGACCCGCTCGCGCAGTGTCGGGGTGCAGCATTCGGCGGCGAAGGCAAGCTGCGCTTCGGTATCGGTCCCGGCGACGCCGACCATGCTGGAGGGCTTGCGCCAATAGGTGGTGCGGCGCAGTTCCCGCAGGTCGGGGATCGAGGAATAGAAGTGCCGCGGCAGTAGGTCGATGCCGACGTGCTGCCCGGCTTCGAAGACGTGCCGCAGGCCGTTCTTCGCCGTCTCCTTCAACCGCCGACGCCATCCCGCGTTTTGTGCATTGGACACAACCGACATCGGTGTAACGTTTCCCGCACGTGTCGGCAATGTCAAGCCCGTCGGCGTGCGCGCGGGCGCGCGCTGGCGCCGCGGGGCGCGCTGGCGCAGCGAGGACGACGGACCGATATAGTGACGAACGTGCGCATCCTGCACGCCATCTCCGGGATCGACCCGCGCAACGGCGGGCCGACCAATGCGCTGATCGGCCTCGCCGCGGCGCAGCGGCGCGCGGGGCTGGACGTTCGCGTTATCTCGACGTGGCAGGAAAAGGACGCGTTTCGCTCGGCCGAGCGGCTGGAGGGGCTGGGCGTCGGCGTGCGCATGGTCGGACCGGCGCGGGGGAAGCTGTCGCGACATCCCGCGCTGGAGAAGGAACTGGTCGCCGAGACATCCGCCGCGGACATTGTCCACGTGCACGCGATCTGGGAGGAGATCGAGCACCGCGCGCCCGCGGTCGCGCGGCGGCTGGGAAAACCGTACGTCATCACCCCGCACGGCATGCTCGACCCGTGGAACCTGCGCAAGAGCCGCCTGGCCAAGCGGATCTACATGGCCTTGCGCACACGGCCAGATATCGCCGGCGCGGCGCTGCTGCACTTTACCAGCGAGATCGAACGCGACGTGGTGGCGCCGCTGGGGTTCGATCGGCCGACAGTCGTCGAACCGCTCGGGCTGGATCTGAGCGAATTCGCAATGCTTCCGACCCCCGGCACATTTCGGGCCAGGCATCCACGGCTCGGTACCCGTGCGATGATCCTGTTCCTCGGTCGCGTTCATTACGGAAAGGGACTCGAGGTGCTCGTGCCCGCGCTGGCGAAAATGCGGCGGAAAGACGCCATGCTGGTCGTCGCTGGGCCTGATCCGACGGGATACCGCGCGACGATCGAATCGCTGGGTCGCGAGTCTCTCGAGCGGATCATCTTCACCGGCATGATCGGCGGGGAGGAGCGTCTGGCGGCGTTGCGCGACGCGGACGTCCTGGCGCTGCCGAGCTTCCACGAAAATTTCGGTCTGGCGGTCGTCGAATCGCTCGCCGCTGGTACGCCGGTCGTGATCTCCGACCAGGTTTACCTGCATCCCGAGATCTCTCGCGCCGGCGTCGGGGCTGTCGTTCCGCTCGACGCGGACGCGCTGGCGCGCGAGCTGGATCGGTGGCTCGATGACGAGGCGTTGCGCCGCGACGCGGCGTCGAAGGCCGCCGCCTTCGTGCGGGAACGCTACGACTGGGATACCATCGCGCGACGCTGGGTCGGGCATTACGCGAAGCTGGCCGGGAAGTCGAGTTGATGCGGATTCTGCAATTGATTCACGGCGTTGATTCGCGGGCTGGAGGCCCGGCCATGGCCATGGCGGGGCTTTGCAAGGCACTGCGAGCCGCCGGCGCTGATGTGAGCGCGTTGGCGACCTTCCGCGCGGGCGAAGCACACGACATTGCCGACGATCTGACCGCCTCGGGCGTGCCGGTGCGGCTGGCGAGCGCCGGAGAGCTTGCGGCGCGAATGCGCGAGAGCGTCGTCGCGTGCGACGTCGTCCATGCGCACGGTGTGTGGGAGGCGATCCAGCACTGCGCCGTGGTCGAGGCTGGCCGAAGTGGAAAACCCGCTGTCATCACGCCGCACGGAATGCTCAGCCAGTGGAGTCTGTCGCAGAAGTGGCTGAAGAAGCGAATCTATCTTGCCTTGCGCCTCCGCCGCGATCTCGATCGCGCCTCCGCCATCCACTGCACCTCCGTCGCCGAGCGCGACGCGATGAAACCGCTGGGCCTGCGCGCGCCCGTGATCGTCGAGCCCTGGGGGATTGACATCAGCGAGTTCGCTGCGCTTCCCCCGCGCGGCACGTTCCGCGCCCGCTTCCCCGAGCTGGGAGAGGATCGGATCATCGTTTTTCTCGGGCGAATCCATCCCGGGAAGGGTCTGGAGTACCTCGTACCCGCACTGGGCGAGGCAAGAATCCCGAATGTAAAGCTCGTAGTGATCGGCCCGGACGCCAATGGGTTTCAGCGCACGATCGAAGGACTGATCGATCGCAATGGACTGGCGGGGCGTGTGCTCTTCACCGGCATGCTGCGCGGTGCGGATCGTCTCGCCGGGCTGGCGGATGCGGACCTGCTGGCGCTGCCCAGCGAGCATGAGAACTTCGGGGTGGTCGTGGCCGAGGCGCTGGCGTGCGGCACGCCGGTGGTCGTCTCCGACGGCGTCGCGATCCACGACCAGATCGCCCGCGGGAACGTCGGCGCGGTGGTCCCGGCTCGGGATATCCCGGCATTGACGCGCGAGCTGAAGCGATGGCTCGGCGAGGACGAGCCGTTGCGCCGCGCCGCTGCAGAGCGCGCGCGATCCTTCGCCGTCGAAACGTTCGGGTGGCATGCAATCGCGCGACGCTGGATTGAGCACTACCGCGCCTTGAAGCCTGCGCAGGGAGGATGAGGGCGCATGCGGCTGGTGATCTGCTGGGCGTCGATCTCAGGATACATGGCCGCGTGCTGGCGCGCGCTGGCTGCGACGCCAGAAGTCGAGTTGCTCGTCATCGCGATGACCGCGCCGCGGGAGCACACGTTTCCCGCCGGTCTCGTCGCCGGCCTGAACTGCCGGCTGCTCGACGAACGCGAACGCAATGACGCGTCGCTGATCCTCTCGCTTGTCCGCGAACACCGTCCCGACGTTGTCTACAGCACCGGCTGGTGGCACGCGCCGTATCGCAGGTTGATGGCCGACCCGTCGCTCGCGTCGGCGCGCAAGTGGATTGGCATCGACACGCCGTGGCGCGGGACCTTGCGACAGCAGGTCGGTCGGATAGCGATCGGGCGTTACGTGCGGCGGATGGATCGGGTCTTCGTCCCCGGCGAACGGGCCTGGCAGTACACGCAGCGGTTGGGGGTGCCCGAGGCGCGCGTCTCGCGCGGGTTGTACGGAATCGACTACGACCGCTTCGCGCCGCTGTACGATCGCCGGCGCGAGTCCCCGGGCGGATGGCCGAGGCGATTTCTCTTCGTGGGTCGATATCACGCGGAGAAGGGCGTGCCGACACTTCTCGACGCCTACGCAATGTATCGCGCGGGCGTGCCCGACCCGTGGCCTCTGACCTGCTGCGGCTCGGGCGAACTCAAACCGCTATTGCACGGGCGCGATGGGGTGGAGGACCTGGGCTTCGTTGCGCCGGCGGATCTGCCGGATGTGCTGGCGCGCAGCGGGGCGTTCGTGCTGTCGAGCCACTTCGATCCGTGGCCGCTGGTGGTCGTCGAATCATCGGCGGCCGGGCTGCCGGTCATCTGTTCGGAGGCTTGCGGGTCGTCAGTGGAACTGATCCGACCTCACTACAACGGGCTGACCGTACCAACGGCGGATGCCCCAGCGTTGGCGCAGGCGATGCGTTGCGTTCACGATCGCGTGGCGGAGCTGCCGGAATGGGGACGCCGGGCACGCGAGGCGGCGTCGGCGTATTCAACGTCGATGTTTGCTGCACGATGGGTGCAGGCGCTGCGCGCCGATACGGCGGCGTCGCGCGGGTGATGACCGGTCGCCGCGCGCGGTCAGTGACCAGCCTGGTCGAACGAGTCGTAGCTGGCGTGGGACGGATTCGGGTGCGCCGCATAGGCCCGCGCCGGTGCTCCCATCGCGGCTGCCGCGGCTCGCAGCTCCGGATCGACGTCCGCGTCGGACCCGTGATCCCACTCCGGGGCATAACCCCCATCCGCCGCCAGCGCCGGCAAAAGCCCGGCGTTCTCCGCTGTCGCCGGATCCAGGAGGCAGTTCATCACCGCGAGGTAAATCATGATGCAGTAGAGCTGGTGCGTGAAGATGCCGACCAGAAACCCCTCGAACATCGCGCCTACCGCGAAGGAGATCAGACCTGCGAGCACCAGGTCGCTCATAAACGCGTCTGGGCCGAGGAATCGTCGCTGCCGGCTGAGCCGGAACAAATCTCGACCTACCGCGAACATGACGGCGAGCAGCGGGATCACACCCACGACGCCCATGCGGGCGGCGACCACCAGGTAGGAGTTCTCGGTGTACTGCATCGGAATATCGACCGACGAGACGCCCGTCGCCAGCGTCCCCACCATGGGACTGCTTTGGAATTCGCGCAGCAATCCGCGCCACGCCTCGGCGCGGGTGTTGGTGGGCGCGGTGAACCGCTCCATGTTCTTGGTGCTTTCCTGGAACACCTGCGTCCCGGCGAAAGCCATGGCGGTGACGATCGAACCGACGATGACGAAATGGTGCAATCGCCGGCGGTACAACGTGACAATGCCGACCACGGCCATCAGCCCGCCGGTGCGCGAGCCCGTCCACAGCAGCAGGACGAAAGCCAGGGCCAGTGTGCCTGCATAAATAATGCGGCGGAAGAACCCCTCCCCGCGACGCGCCACCAGGTACGCCAGCGGCGGAATCGCCGCCGCCAGCGTCAGCCCGGCGCCCTGGGGGTTGCCGGTCAGACCCTGGAAGCGCTTCCCGGACATCACGGCGGAGCGGTTGATGAGCAGCTGCGCGGTACAGAAAAACACGAAGACCAGGGCCGAGATGCCGATGCATCGGATCGCGGTGGCCGCGTCGCGGTGAGTCTGCATCCACTTGCCCAGGCCCAGCGTGAGCGTGATGAACGCCAGCGCGAACGCCATCAGCGCCACCAGCCCGCGTTCGGCGTTGCCGCCGAAGATGTGAAACATCGCGAACAGGCAGAGGAACCCGATCCAGAGCAACACCGCGCCGCTGGTCAGCCGCGTCCGGCGTCCACGGGGCGCGAGAATCGCCGGCAGCACCATCGCCACCAGGCAGGCGGCCGACAGCGACCGCCCGTATTTACGCGACTGTTCCAGGCCCGGGATCAGCAGCTGGTACGTCTGGTACGCGGTAGCGCTGAAGGAGAGCGTACAGAAGAAGAGCAGGCCCGTCAGGAACATCCACTTCAGTTGAGGGGCGAGAAACTGGCAAAGAACGAGCAGAAAGAAGAGCAACAGCGCGATGATCCCGGGGACGGAGAGAAGGAAATCCTTGAGGACCTCGAGCTGAACTTGTTCGAAACGCATGAGTGCTCTGGTTGAAGTTGCGCGAACGCGGTGCGGGCCGCGCGCGGGAGTTTCGGCTAAAGCGTAATACGAATCAAATCGAGCATCGGCCGTCGAGCAAAATAGAAAAATCCGAAGAACGCCGGTCCGTTGCGGCGGCTGGAAGCCCCGGCTCGGAGAATTGTAAGTTCATTGACATCAATGGCTTAATCGAAAAAGAGCATCCGACGCCCGATGAACATGCGCGAGCATACCGCAAGGTTTCGCGCCCGCACTAAGCGGGCCCGGCCGCGACCGGACCCTCCGCCGGCGCCGCTCGCCCGCGTCGCAGCAGGCCTATGGCGCGTTCCAGGAGATCGGCGAACGCTTCGGGCGCGACGATTCGAATGAGCGGGATGTAGAGCACGCCACTAACCGCCGTCACCGTTACCACCCGCAGCCACAGGTGAAGCCGGTTCTCGCCGGGAAGCAGTTGTCCCAGTCCCCAGGCGCATCCGACGGCGACGGCGGCGGCTCCCAGCGGCGGCAGGAAGATCTCCGCCACGTCGCGCCAGCGCCCGCCGATCCGGCGCGACGCGACGTAGACGCTGGCCGGCCCGGCGATCACGGCGCAGAGCGACACCGCCGTCGCTGTTCCAACCGCCGCCCCCTGCCGCGCCCCGATGTACACCATCGCCAGGAAGAGCGACGCGTAGAACCCGTAGAAGCGAAGGTACGTCGCGAACTGCCCGCGCGCCTTCAGGAGGCTCGTGGCCGACGGGGAAATCGCCAGGAACACCCACCCCGCGCTGAGGATCTGCACCAGCACGATCGCCTCAAACCAGCGGGGCTTGAACACCGCACGGATCAGCGGGTCCGCCAGCGCGACCTGAAGCAGGCACGCCGGTATCACCACCAGCGCCATCGCCTTGGACGCGCGCAGGAATGCAGTCAGCAGCCGCCGCGGCTCCGCCTGGAGCGTCGCCAGTGACGGCAGCAGGACTGAGCCCAGGTTCATCGCGATCAACTGCATCGTCTGCGCCGACAGGTTGAACGCCCAGAAATAACGTCCGACGATCTCCTTGTCCGGCCAGAGCCAGCCGAGCATCACGTAATCGCCCTGATAGGTGACCGTCAGCAGGAACATCGCCGCGACGAGCGTGAAGTTGCTCCCCAGCAGGTAGCGCCACCGTCGCAGTTGAAGATCGGCCCGCACGGGCGGGCGCGTGAGCGGCCAGACGATCAGCAGTCGCATCGTGTTCACGATGGGCACCGGCAGCAAGATGCTGTACGCCCCCATGTGCATCGCTGCGAAGAGGATGCTCAACACCATCATGACGACGACCTGGAGCAGGGTCAGCGCGGCCGACAGCTTGTAGCGGAGGTCGATCAGCAGCTTGGCGTCGGGGACCACGCACAGGGCCTGGGGGATGTTGATCAGGGAGAAGAGGGCGATCAACGGGAGGAGGCGGCGGTCGTGGAAGAACGCCGCCGCCAGCGGCGCTGCAATCAGCATCAACACCATGCTGCCGACCCCGAAGGCGATCGACATCCAGAACACCGAGTTCGCCCACTTCGCGTACGACCGCCCGCGCTGGATCAGCAAATCTTTCACGCCGCCCTGCTGGACCAGCACCGCGAAGCTGGCGACGGTCATCGCCAGTCCGACGTACCCGAACTCGCGCGCCCCCAGCAGCCAGGAGAGGACGATCTGGCCGCCGAAGTTGAAGACCTTGGTCAATAGCGCCGCCGACAGGTTGAAGGCGAATCCTCTAGCGGTCGCGTGGGCGACGGGCTGGGCGACGGTGCGGGTGAAGGGTCGGTTGACGGGTTGAGGGAAAACGGGGCGCGGCGCGTCGTTAGCGGGAGGCGTCGGGTCCGCAGGTGAATTACTCGAGGACGACAAAGCGGGTGGCATCATGCGGTAGAAATCAGCGGGGAACAAGCCAAGCCATGCGACCGTGCATGCACGCGTAGTTTTCGGGTGCGCCTCGCCACCGTAAGGCCGGCGGGCTATCATCGCGCGCGTCTTGCAAACTCGCATCAATCGACAGCAGCAGAAGTCGTTGCCCCCCGCGAAAGTTGCGGTGGTGGGGGTGATCGTCATCGTCAGCGAGCTGACGTGTTTATTAAGAGCGGCGAGTTCGTCGCCCGCGACGACGCCCGCGACGATGCAAACGTCACAACCCGCGCCGCCAGCAGATTTTTCCTCCCCCAAAGGCGCCGCTACCACGCTTTTTCTCGCTTTGGCGCGGGGTGATCGCGCGGTGGTCGCGCGCGCCTTCTACGCCGCCGACGATGCCCAGCGTGCCCTCGCCGACGCGATGGCCGATCTGCTGGTCAACGGTAAGCGGCTGGGCGACGCCGCCCGCGACCGCTACGGCAAGGACGCCGATGCCATCGGCCGCGGAATGCTCGACCCCTCGGATCTCTCGCGCCTGCGTGACGCCGTCGTCAAGCAGTCGGGCGACACCGCCGTCATCGAAGTCCCCGGGCAGCCCCGCCCGATGTCCTTCCGCCGCGGCCGCGATGGGCAGTGGGGCCTGGTCGTCACCGACTTCGGCGGCGCCGCACCGGAGAACATCGCCCGCCAGACGCGCCTGGTGAAGATGATGGCCGACGCGATGGACGAATCCGCGCGCGAGGTCGCGTCCGGAAAAATCCCCACCCCCGACGCCGCCACGGCGTCCATCCAGAAACGCCTTCACGAAGTCATGCTCAATTTCACCCGCCCGGCGACGACCCGGGCGGCGACGACGACCGCGACAACCGTTCCCTGATCGCACTACCGCGCTGTCGTGGGTTCCGAAGTCGGCTCAGTCGCTGCGCCCGGTAGCTGGTCCGGATTGAAATCGGGGATGAGCTGCTTGCGCAACTCCTCGAACTGCGGCGACCACTTCGGGCCGCCGATGGTGCGGCCGAAGCGGATGTACAGCTGCTTGAGATAGTTGATCGTTTCGGTCTTGGCGGCCTGGGCATTCGCGTCGGATGGGTTGGCCTGCGCCAGCGCGAGGTTGCTCTTCATCAGCTTGAGCGTCGCTTCCCAGTACTGATCGTTCTCCACCGTGCGCGTCGTGCCATTCTCCTCAACCGCAACCGTCGGCGTGCCGAGCTTGCGGTCGGTCAGCAGTTGCCCGATACGCTTTTGCGCCTCGGCGAAATCACCCAGGTCGTACGCGACCAGACCGATGCCCAGCGACACCGCGGGATCCGGATAATTCCGGTCCGGCGAATTCGCATCCAGCGTCGCGCGGTACAGCTCTACCGATTCGGGGGATTCAAGCTGGCGATAGAGCTTCATCGCGGCGTCGAGGCCGGCCTTGCGCGTCGCGGCGTCGTCTTCCAGCTCCGCGGCCTGCTGTTTCGTCGCCGCATCGAAAACGCTGTAGCGGTACGTGAACTTCTTGATGTTCGGATCGTTGTTTGTCCGCGCCCAGTCGACCAGGAACCCGCTGAGCTGCGCTCGGTTGCGCGCCAGCGTCCGCATGCGCGTCCGATCGCCGGAGATCCGCGCCTGATCGAGCTCCTTGTTCAGCTTCTGCAGGAGGCGATAGACGATCCCTGCGCCTTCGCCGCCGGGCGTGTTCTTCAGCAGCGTCACGAGCGCGGCCGTCGCGGCGTTGCTGTCGCCCAGCTCCATGTATGCCTGCACGCGCGTGTACAGCACGTTGCTGAGCAAATCCTTTTCATTGGGCAATCCGCGGGCGATCTGCTCGAAGTTCGCCAGGAGCTGCAGGGTGCGCTTCGGATCGTTCCCTTCGCGCCGGGCCGCGTCCGCGGCGAGGAGCGTCGTGCGCACGAGCATCGATTTGTACTGCGTGCGATCGGCATCACTCGTCGCCGCGTTCAGCGCCGCCGTCACGCGCTGCTGCACCTCCGCCATCAGCCGGTTCATCTCCGCGGCGATCTGTCCGCGCTCCTGCGGCGAGAGTTTTTCCTCGTCCAGCCGCTGCTGCAGCGCCACCATCTCGTAAAACCGGGCGGCCGGCAGACGCTTGTCGTTGTCCGGCACCTGCCGGAATGCCTCGACCGCTTCCTTCGGCTTGTTGTTCAGTTGCAGGCGCCGCGCGTACTCGTATGCGAATTCCTTGCGCGCGAAGGGCGGACGGATCGCCATCGGCAGGATGCGCTCGTACGCGTGCACGGTCGATGGCAGGTCGACCGTCGCCGGGTCCGATCGTAGCTTGCCGACGATCGCGAGCGCGTTCTCCAGCGCCAGCGAAGTGTTGTTCGGATCCCCGCCGAAGCTCTCGACGTAATCCATCATCGCCTCCGCGGCCTCGGCGTGGCGGTCGAGCCGCTCGAGGAAAAATCCGAGCAGCACCGCATCCGTGTCGAGCATCTGCGGGTCGATCTTCTCCGTATCCTTGCGGCGGAGGATCTCGCGGATCGCATCGACGCCGCGTGACAAGGCGGCCGCATCGATCCGTTCGCCTTCCGGTCTTTGCCGCTCCTCATCCGCGCGGGCGACGAAGCCCTGGAGCAGCAGGACATCGAGCGACTTGAGATCCGCATTGGGCGGCAGGCGGCTCATGAGCTGCTCGAAAATCACCGAGCGCAGCCCGGGCCGTTTCTTCACCAGGTCCATGAGCACCGCGACGGCCTTCGCGTCGCTGGCGTTCTTCTCTGAGCCGGTCAGCGCCAGCTCGGTGTTGAGCGTGTGGATCCGGTACTGGAGCATCGATTGGGCGGCGTCAGCGCCCGCGTCATTCGCCAGGTTCGCCTTCTGCCACGCGATCAGCGCATCCAAACCCTTCTGCGCTGCGGCGGCGTTCTTCGTCAGCAGGTCGCTCACTGCCGTGAAGTAGCGCGCCGCCCACTGCTGCTGCGCATCAGGCGGCGGGGTGATCTTGCTCGGCTGTTCCGCCAAGGTCGCGAACACCTCCTTCGCCTTGTCGAATTCGCCAAGGGTCATGTACAGCTTGCCGATGAACAGCTGCACCTCCGCCTGCACGTTGCTGTCAGCGTTGTCGTATTGGCCGAAGTATTTGATCGCACCCTCGGCCACCTCTTTGCGCTGCGGCGAGTTGCGCTCCAGCGCGAGCGCGAGGAAGTAGTCGACCTTGTGCCGCTTGTATGCCGCCGCGGTCGCCAGGTCTGCCAGCTGCTCCCACTGCTTGGCCTTGGGGTCGTTCGGGCTGGTGATCTGGTTGGCCAGCGCGTCAGCGCGTTTCTGCGCCTGGACGGCGGTCTTGTCGAGCAGCTTGACTGTCGCCTCGACGATCGGCCGGAGGTTCGCCTGCGTGCGCGGGTTCTCGCCCCAGTATTCCAGGGTGTTCGCGTCGCGCTCGACGCCGTACTCCAGCAACGCCTGCGCCTGGTCCTTCATCGTGTTCGGGTCGCTCAGGCTCGGCAGCGCCACCTCGATGCCTGTCGCGATCTTGAGCACCAGGTCGCGCCGCTGCGACGCGGTCAGTTTCGCATCCGATAATTGCCGCAGCGCGACCAGCGTCCGCATCCCGTCGCGCTGCTGCGGCGGGACGTGGTTCACCTCGAACGCGCGATCCAGGAGCGTCGTCAACCCGCGCGACGCGAGCTCGGAGATCAACCGATCGTCCGTGAGGGCATCCAGCCCGGTGGCGGGAGCGGTCGACTGTGCGAATAAGACGGAAAGAAACCGCAGATGAACGCAGATGAACGCAGATAGGAACAGCATTCTCTTTTTTCTATCTGCGTTCATCTGCGGTTAAGTCTAGTGTGAAGTCGCGAAAGCGACCTTCTTGTACCCCGCGTTCAGAGCCGCTTCGTACACCTGCACGAGAAAGCGATACTTGACGCGCTTGCCCGGTCCGATCTTCACCTGAATGTGGTCGTCGTCCTTGCCCGTCTGGTTCAGCGCCAGCCGCATGCCTTTCAATTGCGCGGTCAGCTTCTGAATGTCGCCGGTTTGAATCCGACCCGCGGAGGCGAGGAACGTATCGGGGGTGGGGCTGTCCACGCGGATGTCGATCGGCTCGTCGGGGATGAACCCGGCCGGCATCTGCACGTTCCCCGCGCCGCTCTGGCTCAGCGGAAGGTTGCTGACGAGGTAGTGCTCCGCGCCGACGAAGCTTCCCGCGAGCATCAGGAAGATCAGGATCACCATGACGACGTCGACCAGCGGCGTCATGTTGGGCCCGGAGTCGTAGTGAATCTTTTTCGCGCCGGAGATCTTCATGGTGCGTTACTGCTGCTGCACGACCTTGCGGGTATTGAAATTGACGTTCTTGACGTTCGCCTCGGCGCAGGTGATGAGCACGGGCTCGAGGTATTGGTATCCCATCTCCTCATCGCCGCGGATGATGATTTTGAACTCGGGGTTGTCCGCCGATTCGTTGACGCCGCCGGGGCGGAGGTCCTTGCCGTAGCGGAATTTCAGCAGCGTGTTGAGCAGCGGCTTGCCGCCGGTGCCATCGACTAACTTGACGTCCTGCTGTACGCCCTCGACGAGAGCCGTGACCATCGGCTGCTCGCCAGCGCCCGGCTGGACGTTGAGCGTGAGCGTGTTGCCCATGTCCTTGATCTCCAGGCCCTGGAGCGACGCCGGGATCGTGATCCGCCTGTCTGCGCCCGTGTCCACGCCGATCTTCGCGACGAGCATGAAGAAAATGATCAGGCACATGACGATGTCGATCAGCGGCGTCACGTTGACGTTGCCTTCCTTCATCTCCGGGATGCCGCGACGAGCTTTCATGAGCGATCAGATTCCCAGGATCAGGCGGTGGGGCGGGCTTGCATGGGGGCGGCGGCGGTCGCGCGGGCGATCGGCGGGACGCCGGCGGGTCGCGCGCCAGCGGCGGCGGCGACCGGCGCTCGCGCGGTTTCCTGCGGCTTGATCATCAGCAGCAACTCTTCGGCGACCAGCGCGCCGCGGATCGTGAGCCGATCCACCATCGTCCGCAGCACGCCGAATGCCGCGAGACAGGGCACCGCGAGGAACAGCCCGAGGAACGTGTGACACAACGCTGTCGAAATACCCTGCGAGAGCGCGCCGACGTCGGCTTGCCCGCCGGTCGTGGCAACGGCCTGGAACGCTTCGATCATGCCGAGCACGGTACCGAGCAGCCCGAGCAGCGGGCCGAGGTTGCCGATGATGTTGAGATACTCAATCCGACGGAACTGCTCGGCCGTCTGCTCGCCGATCGCGGTCTCCATTGCCTCCTTCATGCTGGAGAAGCTTGGGGCGCGCTTGAGCGCGGGGTTGAGCGCCTTACTGATGAAGCTCGGATCGTTCTCGGTGAAGTCGATCAGCTCACGAAACCGCCGGGCGGCGATCATCTCGCGGATCTGGTTTGTCGTCGTCTCGGGCATGAAGACCGTCGCGCGGTTCTTGATGAAGCCTTGGATGATCAGCGTCAACCCGGCGACGGAGAGGATCGCAATGGTAAAGAAGACCGCATCTGGGTGGCTGAGGATGAGCTGGATCAGGCCCGCGCCTTGGTGCGCCGGCGCGCCGGTGGTGGTGCCCGCGCCGCTCGGAGCGGCGGCGGCTGGCGCCGCGGGAGTGGCGGGCTGGCTCTGCGCGAAGCCGTTGCTCGCCAGAAACGCCGCCACGCCCAGCATCATTGCCAGCAGCAGCACCCGGATCTTGGAATAAGCTCGCATTCGCTTAACGTCCTTTCGAAGTCATTTTCGAAGTCATTTTCGATTTCATTGCGTCAGGTCCGTCGTCAGCACGACCTTGAACTGTCCGCCGTTCTCGCTGGCGATCGTCCGCAGCACGTCTTCGCACGGCTTGCGCTCCGACTCGGGGGCCTGCGGCGAGAAGAACGCGATCGTGTTGATCTTCGTCTGCTTGCTCGCGTTCAGCTTGCGGATCTCCGCCACCACGAGGTCGTTGTCGTCGAACGCGCCGTCGGTCAGCAGATACATGAGCTGCGGGCGCTGGGAGAAGACCAGCTTGATCGCGGGGATCGGGTCGCTGTTGCTCGCCACCGTTTCCTCGGCCAGCCACTTGTAGGCGCGTTCCTTGTTGTTCGGATTGGCGACGAGCATCGACTCGCGGCTGAGGGGCTCGGCCATGCCTTTCTGGAAGAAGACGACGTTGAACGCCTGGCTTGGGACGAGCACCTCGACCGCCTTCTTCAGTTCGATCTTCAGGAGGTCGAAAGGCAGTCCCATCATGGAGCCGGACGCGTCGCAGACGTAGGCGACGGTCTTGGCATTCCCGCCGACGCCCATGAACGGGCTGCGCGGACCCTGCCCGTGTCCGCCGCCCGGCACGCCGAAGGACGCGGAGGCGCCGTCGCCTTCACCGCTGCCGACGCCCGGGCCCTTGCCGCGGCCGAGCGAGCCGCCGGCGCCGACGCCGATCACCGTGTCGGCGGCCGTCTCTCCACCGCCGCCCATGACCGCCGCCTGGAGGGATTTGCTGGGCTGGCGGTTCCAGCCATCGCTGCGCGTGTTCTCGGGAACGAGGTCGGAAGCGGCGGGGCGGTTCGGGTCGCCGTCGATGCCGGGGTTGGGGATGCCGCCCGCGTCGCCGGTCGCGATCGACGCGTCGGGAACGATGATCTGCTCCTGCGTCACCTGGCGCGACTGCACGACCGCCTTCACCGTAAGGATTCCGATCAGGATGAGTGCGACGTGCGCCGCCAGCGACGTCAGCAGCGGCATGACATTTTGCACGAAGGGCTGCTGCCAGAACGTGAGCGGCGGAAGGTGATCCTCGTCCACCGTCGGCGGGGAAACGGGTTTGGGTTCGGTCGCGTTCTGCGCTTGGGTCATGGGTGTCGTGTTCCGCTCGTCTCCCAGTTCGCCCCCCCGGGCGGATCGCGGAGAAATCAACTTAACTGACCGTGTTCAAGCGTATCACCGCCCGACCGAGATCGTCAACCAAATTGCCCCCCGAAACGCCCCGGTAATGCGTCAAAAATACTCGCGGCAGAACGGGGCCGCACCCGCCTGTGCGAATACGTCCAACACCGCCAGCGGCGCGCGGTTGGTGACGGTGATTAAACCCATCTCCGCCGCCCGCGTCGCGGACATGTCCCCCAAGGCGACGATCGCCCATATCCTGTCGGTCATCTCCACGTCCGCGGACGCGCTCGACGGCGTCGCGGTGGCCTTCCCCTCCGCAATGTCGACCGACAATTTGTTAACCGTCCCCTCCGATTCGCGAATCGCGACGACGCATTTCCCGGCCGGCCTATCGGTGGGGAGCTTCATCGCCGAGAGCAACTTCGCGTGATCGAGGACGCGCACCTGCATCCGCGTATACGGCCGCATCTCCGCGGTGGGGTGGTTGCGGTTGGCGCGGTGCGTCATCTGCGGCTCCTTGAGCAGCAGATTCAGCGGCAGATCGCGCGGCGCGCGGATCGACGCGAAGCTGTACTGGTCCTTCAGGCCGCCGAGGAAGTTGAGGAATCGCTTCAGCGTCGCCAGGTCCTCGTAGCCCGTATCGAACTGCGTCTTGACCGTGTCCGGCCCGTCCTTGTGGACGTGCTCGAAGGCCATCCACCCGCGGACGGGCCCGTCGCCGTGGCGGTCGACGACGAGGAAACCGTGCCGCTCGATGTCCTCGATGTACGCATCCCATGCCGCCGGCGAACGCTCGATGTCCGCCTGTCCGCGCTGCGTCACCCGCTGGCGGCATTCCGCGATGGCCTGGCGGTCGCGCTGCGGGTCGTAAAACCGCACTGTCTCGAAATCCCCGCTCGGCAGAATCGCCATCGGCACCGTCCAGTCCGCCCGGCGTTCGACGATGCCGTAGCCGAAGTGCTCGTACCACGACCCGCGGAACGGCATCAGGGCCGAGACGACGAAGTTCCGCTCGCGCGCGGCGCGAATCACTTCGCGCATGACCGCGGTGCCGATCCCCTCTTCACCTCCGCCGCGCCGGCGCTGCGTCTTCACCGTTCCGACGAACGCGACCCCCTGGCAGGTGAGCGATCCGCCCCGCACCCACATCGTCATCGGCAGCGAGGTCGCCGTCCCGACGTCGACCCCGTCGCGCTCCGCGATGAGCCAGTCCCCCGGTCCGGAGCGACGGTCGCCGCGGATTTGCTCGACGAAATCGTTGACTTCCCTGCGCGAGCGCCCGTAACAGAGACCGCGCACCTGACCGACGCGGTCGCGTTCTTCGTGTCCGACCCATTTGAGATTCAAACGCATGGTGATGGCGTGGTACTCTAATCGATCGTGCGGGATTCGCGAGGAGGCATCCGGTGGCAATCTCATTCTCCCACGTCCAGATCTACGTCCACGACCTCAAGCGCGCGATGCGGTTTTATCAGCGGGTGCTCGGCTTTCTGCCGCAGTACGTCGCCGAGCCGCACTACGCGCGACTGCACAGCGACGCCATGCAACTTACGATCGCGCTGCACCACGCGCACGACGCGAACGACGTGGGGCACGGCGCGGTCGCGTACCTGAAGAGCGCGCAGTTCGACGAAACCATTCGCGAGCTTCGCGAGCAGAAGGTCGAAGTCGGCGATCCGCGACGCGAGGGGGACAGCCCGCGGTTCACGTCGTTCAAGGACAGCGAAGGGAACTTCTGGGGGCTCGAGGAGGGGAATTGATCCGCAGATTTCGCAGATTCGCGCAGATTAAAATGCATTCGTATTAAATCTGCGCAAATCTGCGAAATCTGCGGATCATCAAATCCTACCCCGCGCGGACGTAGGCGCTCCGGCGGCAGCGGAACATCCGGCGCCAGCACCAGAAGTCGCGGACGGCGTGTTCGGCGCTCGATTGCCGCGACCAATCGCCTCCCAATGACTTGAGGATCGGATCCGCGTCCACCGGAAGGACCGGGCCGTCCTGCCAGACGATCAGTTTTGACACGCCGCGCGGGACCGAGCGGACGTCGGTGTGCAGCGCGAACATCGTCGTCGCGGAGCCGGTGCGGATCTGCTTCGGCGGGAAGGTTGTTGCGGTCGCGAGCGCGAGGTGGTACTTGCCCGGGAAATCGAAGACGCCGCCGCTGCCGCCGAGGCTCCGGGCGTCGGGGGCGTCGGGGACGGCGACGATCGTGCGCGTCTCGCCGCCGCTGTGAAGCTCGGCGGCGACGTCGGCGGCGACGAGGTCGACGGGGACGCCGTTCTGCACGGTCAGCCGCAGGACGAACTGGAGCAGGTTCGCGCCGATAAACAGCGCGATCGCGCCGGCCCGCAGCGCCGGGTGCGGCAGACGCTGGAACGCGAGCGCGACGAGCACGATCAGCGCGGGCCAGACAATGCCGAGATAGCGCGCGGTCCAGACGTCGTGCTTTCCGATGACGAACGATCCGACGTAGAACGCCGCGCAGGGCAGCAGGAGCCATATCGCCATCCACACCGCGCCGCGCGCGCCGGAGGGCGCTTCGTCAGGATCGTCGTCCCGCAACTCTTTCCGCCACGGCATCGTGCCCGCGAGGAGCAGCGCGCCCAGGACCGCCGACACGATCGCGACCGGCGTGATCACGCGCGTCGGCGGGGTGATCGGCGGGCGCGGGGAGCGGTACGCCAGCGTCCACGTGGCGGCCGTGTCCCACAGGAGCATCGGTTTGCTGAACTGGCTGTTGCGTTGCCCGACCCAATCGAGCCCGCTCCCGCCGCGCCAGCCGGCGGTTTCGATCTTCCTGCCAAACTTGTTAAAGAACTTGTAGTGACCGGCCAGCCCCGCGACGCAGATGGTGAAGCCGACGGCCGCGAGGAGGAATTTGCGGCGCGTCAGCATAGGATGCGTCAAAACGATCACGCCCGCGACGGCGACGACGCACAGGCCCAGCGCGTGCAGACCGTTCATCGCGCACGCGGCCGCCACCCAGGCGAGCCATGCGACGGCCGTTCCCGTCCGCATCCACCATAAAAAGCAGGCGACGAATAGCGTCGCGAAGAGCCACAGCTCCATGTACATCTTCGCGTCGCGCGAATAGACGAGCGGGAACGCGGCGAACGCCGTTAACGCGGCGGCGATCGTCGCCACGCGCGTGCTCGTCACCTGCCGCGCGAGGAAGTAGGTCGCCGGGATAAGAAGCGTCCCGCAGATCGCGGGCACGATGCGCATCATGAACGGCGTGAGTGTGACAATCTTTCCGAGCACCCAATACAGCTCGTAATGCAGCGGCGCGAAGCCGTCGTAGCGCAGGATCTCGAGCATCTCGCGAAATGACCCGCACACGCGCGTGTACGTCGCCGCCTCGTCCCACAGCAGCGGCGGCTGGTCGAGGTTGATGAACCGCAGCACCCC
>JADMIO011560718.1_pt1 | contig 24245 bp, 19 predicted proteins | sample 8958161 | NCBI WGS metagenome assembly JADMIO01 (sample SAMN16585339, study PRJNA669376) | soil metagenome | isolation source: Crop rotation soil | place: USA: Cullars Rotation, Alabama | collected 2011
AGGCCCGCCTCAAGGTATGCGGCGCACCGGTCCTACACTGCATCCACTGGCGATCCCGGTCCATCAGGCTGAGTCATTTGTTCCGCGCACGGGGCTGCGGCAAGGCATACGGACTCTTCCACGCCCGAGGAGCTGGCCTGGGCGTCTGTGCAACGTAGAGGGGGTTTAGATATGGCGAAGATTTCCCCAGAAACACCACAGCGTGGCCTCTACGACCCACGCTTCGAGCACGACGCCTGTGGCATCGGGTTTGTGGCCCGGCTTTCCGGTACGCCAAGCCACGATATTCTCCGAAAGGCGCTTACCGCGGTCGGCAATATGGCCCACCGCGGCGGCGTCGGGGCCGATGGCAAGAGCGGCGATGGGGCGGGAGTGTTGACCCAGATCCCACGCGCTTTTTTTGCCCGTGAATTGGCCCGGCGCGGCATCAACTTCCCCGCCGAGAACCTGGCGGTCGGTATGATCTTTTTGCCGCTGGATGGCGCTCAGCGCACCGCGGCCCGCCGGCTGGTCGAGCAAGGGTTGGCCCAGTATGGCATGACGCTGCTGGGCTGGCGCGCCGTGCCGCTGGATGAGACGGCGCTGGGCGCGCGGGCCCGCGATACCTGCCCGGTGATCGAGCAGGCGCTAATCGATCGGTCGGGGGCCGGCGCCGGCTCGGTGGAAGCTGGCGAGCGGGCGCTCTACCTGGCGCGCAAGACGATCGAGGCATCCGTGCGGGCGCAGGGGATTGTCGGATTCTCGATACCCTCGCTCTCCAGCCGCACCCTGGTCTACAAAGGGCTGCTCGTCGCACCGATGCTGTCGCGCTTCTATTTCGACCTGCGCGACCCGCAGTATGAAACCGCGCTGGCGGTCTACCATCAGCGCTATTCGACCAACACCTTCCCAACCTGGGAACTGGCCCAGCCCTTCCGCATGCTTTCCCACAATGGCGAGATCAATACCGTCAACGGTAACACCACCTGGATGCGCGCCCGCGAGGCGGAGTGGCGCCGCGATGAGCAGTTGACCTGCAATAGCGCCCGGCTGACCGCGATCAAGCAGGGCGGCTCCGCGCTGGCGGCCCAGGCTGCCCGCCTGGGGCCGCTGCTCACGGTGGGCGGCAGCGACTCGGCCAGGCTTGACAATGTGCTTGAACTGTTGGTGCTGGGCGGGCGCGATATCCGCCACGCGCTGACGATGCTGGTGCCGGAATCGTGGGAGCGGGTGCGGGATATGGACCCGTCCTGGCGCGCCTTCTACCAGTATCACGCCGGGATCATGGAGCCCTGGGACGGCCCGGCCGCGCTGACTTTCTCCGATGGGCAGGTGGTTGGCCTGGCGCTGGACCGCAATGGCCTTCGCCCGGCGCGTTACCTGCTGACCGATGATGGGCTGGTCGTATGTGGCTCCGAGGTCGGCGCTGTCGTGGTGGACGAGGCGCGGATCATCCACAAGGGCAAGGTGGGCCCCGGCCAGATGATCGCGGTGGACCTGCGCACCGGCACATTCGCGGAGAACGACACGATCAAGAGCGCGCTGGCGGCCCAGCAGCCGTATGCTGAATGGTTGAAGCAGGGGATGCAGGTACTCGCGCCGGCCGGTGCGGCGCACCTCAGCGAGGGCTATGAGCCGGAGTCAGTCGCTTCGCGCGAGTCCAAGTCGGCGCTGCTGGGCGAGCTACAGCACGCCTTTGGCTACACCGCCGAGGAGTTGGCGGTCATCCTGCGCCCAATGCTGCGCGATGGGCAGGAGCCGGTCGGCTCGATGGGCGATGATACACCACTGGCGGTTTTCGCTGACCGCGCCCGGCCGCTATTCAACTACTTCAAGCAGCGCTTTGCTGAAGTCACTAACCCGCCGATCGACCCGTTGCGCGAGGAGTTGGTGATGTCGCTCTCGTTCGCGCTGGGCCGGCGCGGTAATCTGCTGGAGGAGAGCCCGCGCCACGCACATCTGCTGCGCGTGTCCAGCCCGATCCTGACCGACGAGCACCTGGCGCTGATTCGCCGCCAGCGCGACCCGGCCTTCGCCAGCGCGACCCTGTCCGCGCTCTTCCCGGCCGCCGAGGGTCCCACCGGCATGACCGCGGCGCTGGACCGTCTTTGTCGCCAGGCCGAACGGGCGGTCGCCACCAACAAGGTCCTGTTGATCGTCAGCGATCGCGGTGTGGACGAGAACAACGCGCCGATTCCAGCCCTGCTGGCGCTTGGCGCGGTCCACCAGCACCTCATTCGCCTGGGCCAGCGCACAAGTGTGAGCCTGATCGTCGAGAGCGGCGAGCCGCGCGAGGTCCACCACCTGGCCTGCCTGGTGGGGATGGGCGTGGAGGCAGTCAACCCCTACCTGGCGCTCGCCACCGTGCGGGCGCTGGCGATTGAGCGCGATAAGGCCGAGAAGGGCGAGCAGCGCACCGAGAACTCGGCATCGCCGACCGAGCTGGCGGACGAGGCCGAGCAGAACTACATCCACGCCCTGGAGAAAGGGCTGCTCAAGATCATGTCCAAGATGGGTATCGCGACAGTCGATAGCTACTGCGGGGCCCAAGTCTTCGAGACGATCGGGCTGGCCGACGAGGTGATTGTGCGCTGCTTTGATGGTGTGCCGGCCCGGTTGGGCAGTGTCGGGTTCCACAAGCTGGCCACCGATATGCTCGATCGGCACGATGAGGCGTTCGCCAACCGTCTGCCGCTGGTCGCCAGCCGTACCTCGCTGCCGCACCCCGGTTTCTACAAGTTCAAGAAGGATGGCGAGTACCACTCGTTCTCGCCGGCCGTCGTCCACGCGCTTCAGAAGGCCGCCAACGGCGGGGACGCCGCGGCCTACCGCGCTTACAGCGACCTGGTCCACCGCCGCCCGCCCACCGAGCTGCGCGATCTACTCGACTTTGCCCCGACGACCGACCCTTCGGCTCCGCTCAGGGCAGGCGACCGACCACCGACGACCGACGAAGATCACCCGCTCACCCGTTCACCCGCTCACCCATTCACGATCGACGAGGTCGAGCCGATCGAGGCGATCGTCCGGCGCTTCTCGACCGCGGCGATGTCGCATGGATCGACCAGTAGCGAGGCGCATGAGACGCTGGCGATCGCGATGAACCGGCTGGGCGGCCTGAGCAACTCCGGCGAGGGCGGCGAGGACCCGGCCCGCCATGAGGACGAGCGCAACAGCACGATCAAGCAAGTGGCTTCAGGCCGCTTCGGCGTCACGCCGGCCTACCTTGTATCGGCGCGCGAGCTACAGATCAAAATGGCGCAAGGCTCCAAGCCCGGCGAGGGCGGCCAGCTTCCCGGCCACAAAGTCAGCGAGGAGATCGCCCGCATCCGCCACACCACGCCGGGCGTGCAGCTGATCTCGCCGCCGCCGCACCACGATATCTACAGTATCGAGGACCTGGCGCAGTTGATCTACGACCTCAAGCAGGTCAACCCCCGCGCGGCTGTGTCGGTCAAGCTGGTGGCCGAGGCCGGCGTCGGAACGATCGCGGCCGGGGTTGCGAAGGGCGGCGCCGACGTCATCCAGATCAGCGGGCACTCCGGCGGCACCGGCGCCTCGCCACTCTCATCGATCAAGAACGCCGGCATCAACTGGGAGCTCGGATTGGCCGAAACCCAGCAGACGCTCGTGCTCAATGGGCTGCGCGGGCGGGTGCGCCTGCGTGCCGATGGCGGGTTGAAGACCGGGCGCGACGTGGTCATGGCGGCATTGCTCGGCGCCGACGAGTTCTCGTTCGGCACGGCCGCGCTGGTGGCCGAGGGCTGCGTGATGGCGCGCACTTGCCATTCCAACAACTGCCCGGTCGGCATCGCGACCCAGCGGCCCGAGTTGCGCGCCAAGTTCACCGGCACGCCCGACCAGGTGGTCCATTTCTTCCTCCACCTGGCCCAGGAGGTCCGCGAGATCCTGGCCGCGCTCGGCGCTCGCACGCTCGGTGAGATCGTCGGTCGCACCGACTTGCTCCGCCAGGTGCGATCTGGTGTCGCCGAGGCCGATCGGATCGACTTGTCGCCGCTGTTGAAGCGAGTCGACCAGCCCGGCGACGCGATCGGCAACATCGAGCGCTGGAACGGCCGCGTTGAAACCAGCGAGCTGAACACGCGGTTGCTGGAGGATGCGATTCCCGCGCTCGAACATGGGCAGGCAGTCGAGCTATCCTACCCGATCGGCAATTGCGATCGCACGGTGGGCGCGCTGCTCTCCGGCGCGATTGGGGCGCGCTACGGCGATGCCGGCCTGCCGGAGGGCACGATCGCCGCCGGCTTCACGGGCAGCGCGGGCCAGAGCTTTGGCGCGTTCCTGGCGCCCGGCGTATGCCTGGTGCTCGACGGCGAGGCCAATGATTACGTCGGGAAGGGCATGGCCGGCGGCGAGATCGTGGTGCGCCCACCGGCGGCGGCACGCTACGCCTGGCACGAAAACTCGATCATCGGCAACACCGTGCTCTACGGCGCGACAGGCGGCGCGCTCTACGCGGCCGGGCGGGCGGGCGAGCGCTTCGCTGTGCGCAACAGCGGCGCCGTCGCCGTCGTCGAGGGGTTGGGCGACCACGGCTGCGAGTATATGACCGGCGGTGTTGTGCTGGTGCTCGGCACGACCGGGCGCAACTTCGCGGCCGGCATGACCGGCGGGCTGGCCTATGTGTTCGACGAAACCGCCGGCTTCCCGACCCGCTGCAACACCGACCTGGTCGAGATTGGCGGGCTGGAGGCGCAGGACGAAGAGAACATCCGCGCCCTGCTGGCCCGCCACCTGGAGTTGACGGGCAGCGCGCGCGCCGCCGATTTGCTCGGTCGCTGGGATACAGTGCGGGGCCAGTTCTACCGTGTCAGGCCGCGCGGCGTGCCGGCGGTGACACTGCCGAAGGTGCTGCTGAAGGCGCGCGAGCGAGTGGTAGCGGGGCGGACGCATTAGCACAGCAGGGATATATAGCATTCCTAAATGAGTCGTAAAGGGGGTGTGGGGGAAGCCTCCACAGAAAAGCCCGACCAATTTTACAACTCAAATAGGTTTGCTATATCTGAAGCCAGGGTGTTTCTCTTTCAGAGAGACGCCCTTTTTGATTCACGGGTAGCAGTGAAATGATGATCAGCATGTCTTCACCGCTGATGTGTTATCTTAACGTTGCGAACGCGCTTGATTAATCGAAGAGGGTATCCTAACAGTCGCATGAGGGCGAGGAGAGCGAGAATGGTAACAGGAGTGTACACCTTCTGTCGCTCAATCAACTGCTTATCAAAGTACTGGTCCACGTAGTGGATGGTGCTGGCCGGGGTGGCTATGATCTTCAACCATGTCCTCAGTGATTTAACGGTTGCAAGTGTTGGCATGATACCCATTTCTCGGGCAAGCTCGTCACAATAAGGGAATTGCTCCACCGGGTAGATGTTCTCTGTATTGATCGCGGGGTACTCCGCGCACAACAAATCCCACGCTTCACGCTGTTTTTCTTTCAATGCGGCTGGAAGCTTATAATTCCCGGAAAGCACGCCAACGGCATACCGCGCTTGCATTTCGCTGATCGATGGAATGTTACCGATAATCGGTCGCGTGAACCCGATCAGAAACAGATTGGGCATATGGGTGTGTACACATCCGCCGTAGAAATCTTTTAGCTGGATGATCCCTCCGGAAAGATCTCTCAATTGGGAACGATATCCTGTCGAAGCGACGAGGATATCCGGCGAGAGATGCAGTGTCGTCGATCCGTCAAAGTTGAAATAGTCGGTACCCTTCTCATCGATGGGCGGGCCGATGATGTGCAGCCGCTTCTCTGCCACAGCATTAAGGAAATCATCACTCTTGTTGTGGAAGACATTGAAAAGCCCACCCTTTGCTCGGGCTTTGAGTTTAAGATCCCACTCACGCCTTAATGCCTGGGTTTGATCATCAGGATTTGTGTTCGCATGCTGGTGTGGAAACCACCTGGCTAAAAGCCGATCGAAGCGGATGCGGAAAGTCACAAAGCGTTCCCCAACCCAGTTTCGTACACTTTTGTCAAACGAGAGCAACAGCCGGCTGCGCAAAAAATCTGAGGGTACGCCCCGGATTGGGTGATAGCGCGGGCTGACCCGAATGCCAGAACGTAGGGAGAGAAAGACAGTGTTATTGTGTGCCGGTCCTGCCAGATAGTTGGCGACATCCGCAGCTGACTCCCCCCCACCTACCACAACGACAGTCGCGTTGCAAATCCCCACGGGATTTTCCGCGATCGGAATCGCTGTAGAACCTATTAGTACTTTTTGGCTCGCCAAACCCGTGCAGAGAAAAACGGCATCGAACATCATGCGTTCTCCCTTCCCATTCTCTGCCAATCGGAGCGCCCAACAATCATCCATCCACTCAAGATGTCGTAGTTCGACGCCAAACCGAATGCGCTCTTTCAGGTTGAAGTGAGTGGCAAATTCTTCCAAATAATCGCCGAATTCATTGCCGCGATAGAACTCTTCAAAATTCTGTTCGGACGCGACCTCCGGCAGCCACTTGCGAAAGCAGGAAAACTGAGTGGCGTACTTGGTCGACGTAGAGACAAAATCTGGTCGTTGATCACCCCAACAACCGCGCACAGAGTGACTCTTCTCGAAGCAAACGACATCGGTTGCCGGATAGGTATCGAGAAGATATTTCAGCGTTACGAGGCCACTGCTGCCGGCGCCAACAACGGCGATCTTCATGTGACATGCCCCTTGCCCGACAAAAGGCTCTAGACAACCGAAAGGCTGATGAGGACATAGTTGAATTGACCCGATTCGGGCACAAAAAGCAGGATACGGTCGCCCGATGTCACCGATTGGGTTTTCAGGTATTCATCAAGCATGATAAAGATGCTGGCTGCGCCAGTATTGCCAGCTGTACGCAGATTCGTCCAATAGGGCACTTCTCGGTTCGGTGAAAATTCGGTCATGATCTTCCTGACGGCCGGCTCGAAGTAGTACGAGGACATATGAGGTAGAACTATGGTGTAGTTATCCAGCGTCTCTCCATGTTCGCACAACGCACCCTCCACCGCCTTTTTGGACAGAGGCGCCATGTACTTGGCAAGAATTTTGATATCCTGACTCAATATCATGGTACTACTATTGATATGCATGCAGAGCGGAGCCTGGTTTGCAAACGACCGTGAGTAGGTCCAGTCCACCTTTAGGGAGCGTCCCTCCTTTCTTGGTTGTGGTTCGAGGAGAAATGCGCCAGCACCATCGGACAACATGAAGCGCAGGAAGACTGACATGAACCATTTTGAGGATCTGACATCCCGAAGGATGGTAGAAATATCGTAAGTGGCGCGAAACGCTTTTGCTCTGAGTGCAATCGAAGATTGCTCAACCCCAACACAGACGGCTGCATCAGCATCTCCCGATTTCACGGCGCGGGCGGCATTAGCAATTGCCTGAGCACCTGATGAGCAAATACCCGAATTGGAGTTAATTTCAAGCGAATGGCTGATCACTTTATCTTTGCTCAATTGGTCGTGCAAAAGTGAAGAAATCCCGGGCGCAAGTAGCGGTGCGTGAGTGGTACCTGCAGAAAGATAGTCGATGTTCAACGAATTTCGATCTTGCGACAGGCAATTCTTGACTGCCTCTGCTGCCAGCTTGTATAGCGAATGTGTTGCGTTCTGCCTTTTGTCAAGTGCATAATATCGAGTTTCAATACCATTAGCTTTAAGAACCTTGCTTCGAACTTGTCTTTCTCCAATCACTTTTCCCAGATATTGTTCGATATTCTCATTATTAACCGGCTCCCCTGGCAAGTAAGAACCCGTGCTTGTGATGTAACAATGAGCCATAGTAACCTCCTACAACGCTTGCTCACTCTTGCGTAATAATTCGTATGTAAACTCGTCAAACGCGATATGGTGATAGAGATATTCATTAGGATCGGACAGGAATACATTATTATTGTAGTGGCTGCGGTTGCTGTATGTTTGCAGATAGAAATCGAGATCTATCATCGCCTGCTTGTTTTCGGCACAGATATGCTTTAGACACCAGAGCAAAAGAGAGTCGGAATCAAAGGAGTTGAGCGCGCGGATTGATGTGTGGAAATCAGCAAATACTGTAATTGTGAGAACAATAATAATGATTACATTTGTAGCGCCAAATATCTGCCATGAATGTTTCCAATTCTGCTCCAAAACCTTGTTGCCGAATTGCGCGATATCTTCTGGTTTGCTGTTTCGGTAGAAGGCGATATTTTCTAGAAAGGCGTGTTTTTCGAAGCGTTGGAAGACTTCGTAGGAGAGATCATCGTGACAGATGGTCAGTCCGTGTGCAACGACATCCTGGATTGAGTTGACACTGAAATCCCCATCGATTCCCTTTAGCATCTCACCCGATCTGTCCCTTCGCGCAGGCGTGCCGGAAAGCAGGTAGCGATAGAGCAACGGCTCGATCTGTACATGTCTAATTAGCAATTCGAGCGCTTCGTGAGAGGCAAAGTATTTGATGCCAAAGGCCAGGACGCTGTCGATTAATCGTTTTTCGAAACCCCAGGCCCTACGATGGAAAAGAAACTTCAGAGGAACTAGAATAATACGAAGGAAGAAGTATAGGATGGTGATTAGCGGGCGGATGAAACGATAATCAAACCGCGCCTTTTCTTTATCAAATATCTCATTTATATAGTCGGTGACATAAGGAAAACTTTGCATGGTAATCGACCTGTCATCTAAGCGATTGTCGTTTCGATACTGCTTGTCTGAGCTTGGGCACGCACCAGTTGTTGTCCTACAAAGCTCTTGGCCGACTCTGGTCCGATCTCGTCCAAGTTGGTTACCACACTGCGCTTTGGCGACGCTGTGTAGAACTGCATAATCACATTTCGATGAGGGATTATAGTCAGAGAGGGCTGTACGGAATAGGGGTAAAACTGCCATTTACTGTACGGAATATGCAAATTTGAGCGCTAAGTGACGGTGATAAGAGAGCACACTAACCCCTCGACCCATACACCGCGCTCGCCACTATGCCCGCGATAAAACCGATCACAGCCGCAGCATACCGGCCGTATTTGGGCCGGTGCGCTGGCCCCTCGGTCTGTCCCTCGCGCTGCTCCGCCTGTATAGCCGCCTCGATGCGCTCCTGCCGCACGATGCCCTGCTGCGCGCGTGCCTCCTCCGTGACCGGGACGGCGTACTCGGCGGGCACGACCTGTGTGCCGTAGCGCTTTGTGTAGACCTTGGTGAACTCGGCGCCAAAGAACAGGATCTGCGCCGAGTAGTAGACCCAAACCAGGATGATCACCAGCGAGCCGGCCGCGCCATAGGCCGAAGCAAGGGTGCTCGTGCCTAGGTACAGCCCGATCACGAATTTGCCGATCGAGAAAAGCAGCCCGGTAACAGCCGCGCCGATCCAGACATCGCCCCAGGTGAGGTTGACGTCCGGGATGATTTTATACATCATCGCGAACAGAAGCGCGATCACCCCCAGAGAGATCAGGAAATTAAGGATTTGCAGCACGGTTTCAGAATCAGGCAGCAATGTGCCCAGAAAGGCGCCGAGGGCCGTTAGACCGGCGCTTACCAGCAGCGACACCAACAGCAAAAAATTGATACCCATCATCATTGTGAAGGACAGCAAGCGATCCCTGATGCGGATCAGCCAGCCGCGACCCGGCGCCGGCTTGACTTCCCAGATTGTGTTGAGCGCATCCTGAAGCTCGCCAAACACCCACCACGCGCCGAGCAGGAAGGTCGCGATACCGATCGCGATCGCGAAAGCGCTCGAATCAGGCCGGCTGACATGTTCGAGCAGATCTTGAATAGCGCGCGCCGCCTCCGACCCCACCAGGCCCTCAATCTGGGCGGTGATCTGGCCTTGCAGCGCCGCCTGGCCGAAGATCCGCCCGGCGACCGCGATGATGACCACCAGGAGCGGAGCGAGAGCGAAGATCGTCGAAAAAGCCAGCGCGCCGGCCATCCGCGGCGCGTTATCCTCGCTCCACTCCGAGAACGTATCTTTGATCAGCGCTACCAGCGTTTGCGCGCTCATAGCGGCCTCCTCCGTCCACGCGGATTTGCCCGATCCACGAAGGACACGAAGGGCACGAAGAACAGAATACGATAATCGTAGCCAAGGGCAGAGTGGGAGCATCATTGGTACTGACTACTGCTCTAGTCAGCGCCGGTCGTTTGATTGGCCCTCCCTGGTCTTGGAGCGGCGGCCCATCAGCACACCCAGTAAGAATCCGACCACCGCCCCGGCCGATGCCGGGCGAGTCGCAGGCGTGGGTGGTTCGTGCGTGCGGTCGTCGCCTGCCGCAGCGTAGGTGTCCGAGCCGCCGACATGGCGCTCCTTGAGTTGGGTCGCGGTCGCGAGATCCTCCTGGCGGGGCATTCCCTGCTGGGCGCGCGCCTCCTCGGTGACGGCGACGGCATTCTCATCCGGCTTGATCTGCGAGCCGTAGCGTTTCGCATAGACCTGCGTAAACTCGGCCCCCAGAAACAGGATTTGCGCCGAGTAGTAGACCCAGAGCAGGATGGCCACGAATGAGCCGGCCGCGCCGTAGGTGGACTCGGGGGCGGCGCGCCCCAGGTACAGGCTGATCAGCGTCCTGCCGATCGTGAAGAGCACCGCCGTCACAAGGGCGCCGATCCAGACATCGCTCCAGGCAATCTCTACATCGGGGATAATCTTGAAGATCAGGGCGAACAGCAGTGTCGTGATGCCGAACGAGAGGACAAAATTCACCACGCTCCACACGACCGCCTCGGCCCCGCCGGACACATACTTGACGACCGCCGCCAGCATGGTGCTGATCACCAGCGACACCAACAGCAAGAAGCCGACGCCCAGCACCATTGTGAATGAGAAAAAGCGATCTTTGATCGTGGCCCAGATCCCACGGCCCGGCTTGGGCTGAACCTCCCAGATCGTGTTAAGCGCGTCCTGAAGCTGGCCGAACAGGCCGGATGCGGCGAACAAGAGGGTGACAATACCAATGACGGTAGCAATGATGCCGGCGGCCGGCTTGCGGGCGCCTTCGATCATCGTACTGATCGCCTGAGCGCCATTTTGCCCGACCATGCCGCCGATCTGAGCCAGCAAGCTCTCGCGCACCGACTGCTCATTGCCAAGCACCAACCCGGCGATCGCAATCGCGATAATCAGCAGCGGCGCGAGAGCGAACACGGTGTAATAGGCCAGCGCGGCCGCCAGCCGCGGCGCGCGATCTTCGCTCCAATCCGAAAAGGTTTCTTTGAGTATGTCCCAGATGGCTGTCGTATTCATGCCGGCACTCCTTTGCCCTGCGAATGGACTCTAGCGTTTTCCCAGCCGAAGGGTTAGACAAGGTTTCAGAAACGTTCGCTCAACTTTACAACGTGCGTGCGGGCTTTTTAAGAGGGGCTGCCCCTCTTGCTCCCCTTTTTATCCCAACTGTAAAGTGAGCTGGAACCTTGTCTTAGGAGTTAAGGGTTAGGCATCTCAATGCCGAAAAGGTTAACCCTCAACTCCTAATCTCTTAGCTAGAGATGTATTAGCGTCCAAGGAGCAACCGGCGTGCCAGCGCTTCCCGCGATCTGGGTCAATCCTCGCCATCGCCGGCTTGCCCGGCCGCCCGCAAGGCATCTACCGCCTGCCGGCTGACCCGCGCCCGCCGGGTCGGGTTGGTTTCGTCGGGATCGATGTAGGACATCAGCGCGCCGCGCTCGACCAGACGCCTGACGCGCATCCGCGCGGCCTGGATGTTCTGCTCGGCCAGCTCTCCGAAGAGGATGTGCGATGCCTCGGTGTAGCCGATCAGGTCGTCATGGCGCAGCCACGCCTGCACGTAGGCGAGTACCTGGCCGATCCCCGGCTGCGACCAGAATGTCTCCGGCACAGTGTAGGCGTACGATCCGGCCGCCCGTACAAACAGCAGCTCGACCATGCGGTGAGTGCTCTCGACGATGCGCCCGATCAGCTCCTCGTCGGCGGTGGCGCGATCGATCTCGCCGTTGGCGACTCGCACCAGCAGCGCGACCTCCTGGCGCAACGGGCTCGATTGAAACGGTGTATCGGGCGAGTCGCCGCTGCCTTTCCAGTACAGGTAGCGGCCGATCGTCTGATAGTGGGCCTGCACGCGGCTAATGACTTCCTGGCTCATCGCGTTGACATCGAACATCGTTTTCCCTTTCCGCGAACGAGGGGTTAGGGGTTACGGGTTAGGAGTTAGGTATCCCAATGCCTAAAGTTAACCCGTAACCCCTTGCTTGAACATGCTCTAGATAACGTTACCTATCATAACTATTGTACTGATGCTAACGTTATCTGTCAAGCAATGATGTTGCAATCGTTCCGAGGCCGTATAGGAATCATCGATCGCTTTGCCGGATGGTATACCGCACTTCGCATACCAATGCGATGAGAGCAGGCTCGAAACCCAAACAGGTCGCTTGAAATAGCACTAGCGACCGCCATCATACCTCGGCTGAATCAGCGCTGATGCCGTCCCTGGAGTTGGCCTTAAAGGTTTCACGGCTGTTTCAGGTGCCAACCGACCAGCTTTTGAAGGATGAGCTTGAGGTAGACCAACACCGGGTTGCGCTGGATGATCGGCCGGGTACCGATGAAATTCCATAAAGGGGAGGCCGATCATGCATCGTACACTAGAAGCCATCGTCGATGCATGGGGAGCAACAACATCCTGATCCTTCGCGTTCCTTCGCGTGGCTTCGCGGATCGAAGATCCAACCGGCGTTCTACGGTCCCTCCTCGAAGCAGCGTGATATCCGTGCCGCCCTGGAGACGCAGCGCACCTCCAGCCCATCCTGGAACCGCGTGTCGGTGACAACCTCGTAGCCGTCGTGTTCGCCCAATGATATCCGGTACGGCTGCTGGATGCGCGGCCCCAGGCCGCGTAGCGTGCCGAGGGCCGGGTTCGACACTAAGAAGCCCGGCGGCAACTCCTCGCTGGGGACCTGTTGCCCCGCCGCGATCCGGATGGCGCTATTGACCGCCTTGGCCGAGGCGATCACGTCGTCGGTTTTCACATCGTTTCCGCCGCCGATATAGCCAAGTAACGCCCCGCCCGCCAGCACCGTGAGCCATCCCAGCGCGGCCATCCAACGCCGGCCCTGGAGCAGCCGGGCCACCCCGCTCAAGAGCAGGCGCTCGGCCGCGCTTCCCACCGCGCCGCCAAGAAACGAGAGCAGCGCGCCGAAGATCAGCGCGAACGGCAACTGGAATAAGATGTACGCGCCGAACGGGTTGTTCTCGATATTGGCGGTGGTCACCAGGTAGCTGGGGACCGTCCGCACAATCATTGTCGCCAGCGCGCCGAACAGCACCGCCAGTCCCACGCGCTCCCAGAAGCGCGCCACCAGGAACGCCCCGATCGTGGCCCCGACGACACAGATCACGGCGGAAGCGACGATCGCGCCGAAGTCCAGGTTGAAGCTGGCGGCGCTGATCGGTATCTCGCGCAGCGCGAAGTATGGGTAGATATAGACGGTCCAGGCCAGCACGGCGCCCAGCACAAGGCCGAACAGCGCCCCGGCTAGGTTCAGCTTACGCTGCATATCTGGTGTATAATCCATGGCATCTCTCTTTAGACAAGGTTTCAGAAACGTTCGCTCAAGTACGGGCGTTCAATTGAACGCCCCTACGTGCAGGATTTTTGAGAGGGGCAGCCCCTCTCGCTCCCCTTTTTTACCGTAACTGTAAAGCCAGCAGGAAACTTGTCTTGTACAACATCGCCTCAGTGGGGCCAGGCCGGGCCGCTCGTGGCAAGCGCCCCTTACCGCGCTCATGATCTGTAAAGGATTATAGCACGTGTCGTTTCCGCTTGGACATGGGAGCGTAACGACCACCACCCGGCGTGGTCGCGACGTGTCTATTCGCCACATCGAGCCGCAAGATGCCGCGCTGCTGGTAGACCTGTTCCACCGGCTCTCGCCGGAGACGCGCCGGTTACGCTTCTTCGCCCCCCGGAACGATGTCCCCACGCGATTATCTGGCGTGAGGCCCAGGCCGGCGCCAACATCGATCCGCTCGTGCAGGCCGCACTGATCGCGACTGTGCCGGAGGAAGGTCAAGAGCGGGCTGTGGGCGTCGCCCGTATGGTTCGCGGCTCAGATGACCAGGCGATGGCCGAGGTTGCGCTGGTCGTGCGCGACGATTTCCAGGGCGAGGGGCTGGGGACAGTGCTGTTCGATCTGCTGCTCCAGGTCGCGCTGGTGCAGGGGATCAAGCGCCTGTGCGCCGTCACGCTGGCCGAGAACGGCGCGATGCGCCAGCTCGTGCGCAAGGCCGGGCTGCCGTGTACCAGCCATACCAGGCTAGGCGAAACGACCATGATCATCGAGTTGAGCGATTAACGCAAAACAACCAGCCCGATCACGAGCAGGACCAGCGCGGCGCTCAGCGCGAAGAGCAGCGCGCGTTCCAGGTTGAACAGGCTCGAATCGCCCCGCACCTCGTTCTCGAAGCCGATCAGCGCCAGGCTGTGGGGCTTGTCTTTATAGCGGTAGTCCACCTCGGTGATCGGCACGCCCCGGATGATCAGCTCGGCGGCGATCAGCCGGCTATCCGGGCCGCCACCTCTGATCGCCTCCTCCAGCAATTCCTTCAGTGGCGCCACCTGGTACCAGCGCGCCTCGTAGGGGTCGATCGGTCCCTGGAAAATCTGCTGGGCGCTGGTCTGAATCGTCAGGCGGTGGAGCCCGGTGGTGTCATCTTCGTTGAAGTAGGCCCGGCCGTGGCGCGACCACATGAAGACCTTTTCCTCTAGCATCTGGCCGGTCCCCTCGCAACGTGGGCAAGGCTGTTTCCCATAGCCGCGGCAGATCGGGCAGTTCTCCTGAAAAGTTTCGTTGCGCACCGTGCCGTCGCTGTCTTTGACCCGCCGAGCCCGCTCGATCGCGCCTTTGCCGCCGCAGGTCTTGCAGAGCACCTGGGTCGCGCCGTTGCACTCGCCGCATGCCACCACGTGTTGCGAGCCCGGCACGACGATCTGCTCCGGCGTCACGTCCACAAACGGCTCCTGCTCCGGCACCGGCACATCCCACAGGCTCGGTTCGCGATTAAACGGGCCCAGCGAGCCGCCCTTGTGAATGGCCTGGCGCGGCTGCGGTTGCGTGCGAGTCTCATAGTGCGCGCGCAGCTCATAGGTGTAAACGTCGTAGCTGACGATCTGCTCTGGCTGAAGGAGCTGGCCGAGCGAAGGGCGGCGCAGATACCCATGCCGGCTCCAGCGGTCGAGTAGCCGTTTGATCGCGTCCACGCGGTGTAGCGTATCGGCGCGGGCGCGGCTCTTGGCCACAAATTCGTGGTCCAACAGATCGCCCATGGCGACCTCCAGCGGATTTTCCAGCCACTCGGCCACCGGCTCCCAGCGTGACTCATGCATGTCCTCGGTGGAGTCGTCGATCTGCTGGCGTAGTGCCTGGCGCAGTGCCGCGATTGCCTGAGCGGCGTTGGCGTAGCGCTGTGCGGCCTGCGGAGCCAGCAAGCGGCGCAAGACCCGGTCGGCGCCTTCGAGCGCGGCATCGCGGGCCGCCAGGGAGCGCAGATCCTCGCCGGGAGCGGGCGGCATCTCGCCGCTCAGCGTCTGGTAGAGCACCGCCCCCAGGCTGTAGAGATCCTGCGCGGGCGTTGGGTCGCCGGCCACCAGGCTCTGCTCGGGCGCCGAGTAGGGAGTCAGGTAGTCGGCCTCCTCGATGCTGGAGAGATCGGGGGTATCCGGCGCGGCGGCCAGGCTGAAATTCGCCAGGTAGGCGACCCCCTGCGGCGTCAGCAGGATGTTGACGGGCTGCACATCGCGGTGGATAATGCCTTGCTCGTGGAGATAATCGAGCGCCGAGCCGATCTGGGAGAAGATCCGCAGTGCGACCAGCGGTTCCAATGGGCCGGCTGCCAGCATGTCGTGCAACGAGCGAGTTTCAAGCCGCGGAGTCACCAGGTAGTCGCCATAACGATCATCGTGCCCGGCATCGACGACCGGCAGGATGTGCGGGTGGCTCAGGCGCGCGGCCAGGCGGGCCGCGAGCTGAAAGCGGCTAACCGATATCCAGTCGGTACGGCGCAGGATATGGACCTGCACCGGCCGGTCTAGCGTCAGGTGCGTGGCTCGATAGACCGTCGCCAGCTCCTCCTGCGCGATCCGCTCGGACAGGCGGTAGTTGAGAAGGTCATGCGTCTCGGCCGGCTTGCGAGCGGCGCTTGCCGGACCACCTTTGCCGGCAGCAGCCGGTGTGCGGGCGTTAGGCATCGGAAGATCCTCTTGCTGCACCGGCGCTCAGTATAACTTCCAGCGTGTGAGAATGCAAGAGTCGCCGTCAACTGAAGGAAATGTTTGTTATTTTAGCACATTTGTTTCAATTTTTCAAATACAAGGCGGGTCGTTTTTTGGCGTAGGAGCACGATATAACGTACACCTACGTTTTCAAATCCGCCAGCACCCGCTCCCACTCGATCAGGCGCTCGAGCTGGGCGGCGTTGAGGGCGACGATCGGGCGGGCGCGCCTGACCCGGCTAAACGCCTCGACGTAGCCGAGCCCCTGAGTCATCAGGTAGGCGCTGGCGGTCAGGGAGGCCCGGCCGACTCCGGCATGGCAGTGGACCAGCACCGGCAGCCGATCGGTGTGGGCGGTGCGGATAAACGCGACCGCCGCGTGCAACTGTTCGACTGTCGGCGGGTGATAATCCTCGACGGGCAGGCGCAGCGATCGGTCGGGCGGTGGGCCATGGAACGAATCCTCGCGCTCGGCCTGCAAGCTGAGCACGGCACGCACGCCGCGCGCATGCAGTCTGGGCCACTGCGCGGCGGTGAACTCTCCGCCGACAAACAGAACATCATCGATTTGGGTGATATTCAGGCCGAATACCCGGCGCCACTGAGTGGCGGCATAGTGCCAGAGCTGTCTGGGAGCAAGACCCGGTGGGGCGCCGGGATCGGGTACGTGGACGGGTGCATGGTTGTTGTCTGGCATGTCTCTACAATCTACAGCGTAGCTTGAATGAGCCGGATTTTGCGCCCGGCTCGCGCTTATATTATACTGCCTGAAAGCTCGCGTGGCGAAACTGGCGAGGAAAAAGAATAAGGAGGACCGAACGATGCTCACCGCATTTGTGATGATCCAGGCCGAGCCGGACAAGATCGCCGACATCGCGCAGGCGATCGCCAACATGCCGAGCGTCGCCGAGGTCTATAGTGTGACTGGCGATTTCGACATCCTGGTCGTGCTGCGGCTGTCGGAGTACGAGCGCCTGGCCGAGGCGGTCCCCGATGGGCTGGCTAGAATCGATGGCATTTTGCGCACCAACACCGTACTGGCGTTCCGGCGCTTCTCGGCGAAAGACCTGGAGGCGGCCTGGGATATCGGCGTATCCTAAGTTGTCTGTGTAGCACGCAAGCCGTTCGACGACCCGCGCTCCTGCGCCTTGTGTGCGCGCAGGGCCTCTTGCGGGCTGCGCACTGTCCCGACACCCTCCAGGCCGACATCAAGCTGAGTCAGCGTGAGCGCGACATTCGCCGAGATCCCGCTGATCGTGATCTCGCAGCCGAGCAGCCGCAACGCCTGGGCCGTGTTTAGCAGCGCCCGCGCGACCGCGCTGTCAATAATCGTGATACCGGCGATATCGATGATCACCAGGCGCGCCCGTTGCGCGCTGGCTTCCTCGAGCAGACGTGACATCTGCGCCTGAGCGCGCCGGTTATCGACGTGCCCGACGATAGGTATACGGCTCAACCGAACGAGCGAATCTCATTCGAGCCGTGAGCGAAGTCGCAAGCCTGTTGCACTGCCCCAAAGATAGCTGTATGCTAGCCCTCACCCATAGTATCACTGGAAGGAGGAGGCCAATGGGCATGCGAGAAGTTACGGCTCTAGGGGCGCTGCGACGCTGGCAGCGCGTCCATCCCCTCGACGACACGATCGGCATCGCCGAAAGCTTTATGGTCAAGGCGGCGCTGTATTTGCATGGGACGCGGCTCGACGAATCGGCCTATGCGGGGGTTGGCGAGCGCTGGAAGGAGGAGGTACAGATCTACTTCTTCAACCCCAACCTGGCACTCAAGTTGGAGCAGCGCCCGGCCCCGGCGGCGGTGGTGCTGCCGCACGATCTGTATACCCCCCTGGTCATTCGCGACGACGCGCCATTCCTGCTGCGCCGCGAGTCCGGCACGCTACTACTCTACCTGGACGACCAGCCGCTTATCACGGTTGAATATGCCGAGCGGCCGCGCTACTACGGGCAGACCACCAGCAGCGGCGTCGAGATGCACATGATCGGCGCGAATCTGCTGAAGCGCGCACTTGAGATCTGCTACAACTCTTACTGTGTGCTCTTCGCCGACCACGGCGACTGTAAATTCTGCAACATCGGCGCCGAGCGGCCGGCCTGGACCCGGCGCCACAATTCCTACTTCATCGCCACACCGGAAGAAGCTGCCGAGGTCGCGTTGGCGGCCTATAGCGAAGGTGCCTGTAATACGCTCAACCTGACCGGCGGTATCCTGCCGCGCCGCGCCGAAGTCCCTTACCTGATCGCGGTCGGCCGGGCGCTCCAGGCGGCCTTCGGGGAGCCGATCATCCCCGGCAGCGCGGCGACACTGACTCCGCCGGCGGACTCGGCCCAGATCGAGGAACTGTATGACGCCGGCTATGCCTACCTGTCCTTTAACCTGGAGGTTTGGGATGAACACGCCCGCGCGATCTATACGCCCGGCAAGGCCCGGATGTACACGCGCGAGCAGTGGCTGGTCGCGATGGAGCGTGCCCGCGATGTCGCCGGCCCCTTCCGGGTCGGCACGGCGTTGGTCGCCGGGCTTGAGCCGATGCCGACGCTGCTCGAAGGGATCGAGTTCTTCTTACAACGCGGGATCGTCGCCGCGCCGATCCCCTGGACGGTGATGCCGGGCTCGGCTCTGGAGGGGCACCGCTCGCCGGCGGGTGGCTGGCACCTGGAGCTGTTCACCCGTGTGCTGGATCTCTACGATCGCTACGGGGTGCCGTTCCCTAGCGATGAGAGTGTCGGCTATATCCAGACCGATCTGGGGCTCATCCGGCGCGACCTGGCCGCGAATCCGCCGGCAGAACCGGGCGATGATGCACTAGCCGCCGATCCCCGCCACATCATCGCCGTGCAGGGTCGCTGGCCCGAGCCGTAGACGCGCGTCGTCGGGACATAAGTCTGAACACTTCCAGATTGAAATATCATCATCTGAAAAATTGGTTTAGATCGCGCAGCCGGTGACGTTTGCCGTGACGTTCTCGTGACGACGCCTGACTATACTGTGATCCAGGTGAAACTATGTCAGGTTCGCGAGACGAGGTTTAGTGTCTAAGGAGCTACTATGTCTAAACACCGCATGGTCCTTCGTGCCTTAGTAGTTGTGATGCTCATTATCACAGCAACGGCAAGCCTGAGTGGGCCGCTGGCGCAAGCTCAGACCACGGCCTGTAGCCCGGTTACGTCGACGATTACGGCGCCCTTTATGTTCGACGGCGCCGGCACGTTCTGCTGGCGGTCCAGCAATCTGGGCGGCCAGATCAACTCCTGGAACCTCCAGAGCCTGACCGTCAACGGCGTCAACTTCGCCAACACCTTCGCCTTCACCACCGCCTTACCGCCGAAGTTGGCCGATGGGTTCTGGTACGTCAGCTACACCGGCAACTTCCCCTGGAGTCACTTTGAGGCCACTGGTACAGCGCCTGGCGCTACGGCCACCAGCACGCCGGCCGGCCCGACCGCGACGCGGACGAACACGCCGACCGCGACGCGCACCGGCTCGCCGACCAACACCCCGACGCGCACCAACACGCCGACCGGCCCGACCAACACGCCGACGCGCACCAACACGCCCACGGTGACACGGACCAACACTCCGACCAATACGCCGACGCGTACCAACACGCCGGTTCCCGCTAACGTGCAGATTGTCGATTTTGCGTTCAATCCGGCCACGCTGAATGTTCCTGTCGGCTCCACTGTCACCTGGCTCAACGCTGGGGGGGCGACGCATACCACGACCAGCGACACCGGCGTGTGGAATTCCGGGAACCTGACGCCCGGACAGACCTTTGCCGTCACATTTAACACCGCTGGCTCCTTCCCGTACCACTGCAACATCCATCCTACTGTTATGATGGGGACGATCGTGGTGGGCCAGGTTAACCCGACGGCGACCAATACGCCGACCGGCCCGTCCCCCACGGCGACCCGCACGCCGACCCCGCCGCCGGTCGGCACGCACCTCGACAACCCGTTCGTCGGCGCGACATTTTACAGGAACGTCGACTATGTGGCTTCGGTCAACGCGGCGGCAGATCTCGCAGGTGGCACCCTCGGCGCCCAGATGCGACAGGTCGCGAACTTCCCGACCTTCGTCTGGATGGACAGCATCGGCTCGGTCAACGGCTCCAACGGCTCACGCGGCTTGACCAGCCACCTGGATGCCGCGGTGGCTCAAGGCGCCAACGCCATCGGCATCGTCGTCTATGACCTGCCCAACCGCGACTGCTCGGCCCTGGCCTCCAACGGCGAACTGCTGATCGCCCAAAACGGCCTGAACCGCTACAAGACCGAGTACATCGACGTGATCTTCAGCAAAATCAACCAGGCCAAATACAGCGGCCTGCGCATCGTGATGGTCATCGAGCCGGACTCGCTGCCCAACCTGATCACCAACGTCAGCAGCTTCCAAAAGTGTCAGGAAGCCGCCAGCCCGTCAGCGTCCACCGGCGCGTATGCCCAGGGCGTGCAGTACGCCATCGGCACGCTGCGCTCGATCCCCAACACCTACGCCTACATCGACGCCGCGCACGCCGCCTGGCTGGGCTGGCCCAACAACTTCAACCCGTTCGTCACCCTGATGAAGCAGATCGGGGCGGGCATCCCGGGCGGCATCGGCAAGGTGGATGGCTTCATCACCAACACCGCCAACACCAACGTGTGGGTCGAGCCGTTCATGACCGCCAACCAAATGATCGGCGGCCAGCCGGTGCGCTCGCTGCAAGGTTTTTACGACTTCAACGACTTCATCGACGAGCAGCCCTACGGCACGGCCCTGCGCAATGCACTCATCAGCGGCTCCGACGGCTTCTCGAGCAGCATCGGCATGCTGCTGGACACTTCGCGCAACGGCTGGGGCGGCCCCAACCGCCCGACCGGCCCCAGCACATCGACCGACCTGCGCACCTTCGTGCTGGCGACCACGATCGACAAGCGCATCCACAAGGGCAACTGGTGCAACCAGAACGGGGCCGGCATCGGCGCCCGCCCGCAGGCCAACCCGGCGGCCGGGTACGATGCGTTCGTGTGGGTCAAGCCCCCAGGAGAGTCGGACGGCTCCAGCTCGTTGATCCCCGTCGGCCCGGACAACCCGGACGGCAAGGGCTTCGACCCGATGTGTGACCCGAACTACCACGGCAACTCGCTCAACGGCAACAACTTCAGCGGCGCCTTGCCTAACGCACCTGTATCGGGCCGCTTCTTCATGGCCCAATTCCAGCAGCTCGTGCAGAACGCCTTCCCGCCGTTCCAGTAAGCCGGTATTCACTGTTCGAGTGAGTGTCTGAACCGAGCGACCCTACACCTGCAGTCCTTGTCGCGGCCCGCCAGGCCGCGACAAGGACTGCGGTGGTTCATGGGGTGCGGTACACCCGCGAGGAGCGGCAGTCGGCGCTGGTATTCTTCGCCACGGCATTAGTGCGACATGGCATCGTGACCGTGATCGGAGAGTTGCGCGCCGAACCATCGATGGATGGCGGTCACCAGCCGTACATCCTGTGTCTCCACGCGGAGCGTAACAATCGCGCGAATCGATGCTATAATAGTCGTGCCGGTTAACAGATCTTAATCACCAAGCCAGGGTCAGGCATGTTCAGGCTACTCTTCGAGAGTTTCTAGGGAGATACGCCGTGGATGAATCGCGTTATGATATCGGGATGCGCGTTCGCAGAGCGGTTTTGGGCGACGCCCATGTCGATCGGGCGCTGGCGCGCCAGACCAGCTTCGACGCCGATTTCCAGCGCTTTATCACCGAGGTGGGCTGGGGCTCGGTCTGGGCGCGCCCCGACCTTGACCGGCGCACGCGCAGCCTGGTCACGATCGCGATCCTTGCCGCGCTTGGGCGGACAGAGGAGTTGGCCCTGCACCTCCGCGCCAGCCAGAACATCGGCGTCGCGCCGGATGAGATCGCGGAGGCCCTGCTGCATGTAGCCGTCTATGCCGGCATCCCCGCCGCGAACACGGCTTTCGCGATTGCCAAAGCCGAATTGGCGCCACCCACAGAGGCGGCCTCGGAGTAATCACTGATTCCAAAAAGAGGAGTTACAGGAGCGCACCAATGGAGAGAGCAATGATGATCACAACCATTGGCGAGATTGTGCGGGGCGATCGCGCGATCTTTCCACCCTATCTCTATGAAGCGTACCGTTCGACCATCCGCCGCGCGCCGGGTTTGCCGCTGGTCGATGTGCCCTTGACCCTCTCGGAGTTGACCGGCCCCGGCCCGGCGATCAGCGCTGTCACGCCTGAAGATGCCGATCTCACCCGCAACGCCGGAACGGGCGCCGAAGCGATCGGGCAGCGGATCATTGTGACGGGCCGTGTGCTTGACGAGCAGGGCGCGCCGGTGCCGCATACGCTCATTGAGGTCTGGCAGGCCAACGCGGCCGGGCGCTACATCCACCAGCGTGACCAGTGGCCCGGCCCGCTGGACCCAAACTTCCTGGGGATCGGCCGCTGCCTGACCGACGCGAATGGCGTGTATCGCTTTCTCACCATCCGGCCGGGCGCCTACCCCTGGCGGAATCACCCAAACGCATGGCGGCCGGCGCATATCCACTTCTCGCTATTTGGCCCCTCCTGGGGGGCGCGCCTTGTCACACAGATGTATTTCCAGGACGACCCGCTCTTCGCGTTCGACCCGGTCTTTAACGCGGTGCCAGGCGAGGCGGCCCGCAGGCACTTGATCGCCGCGTATGATCACGATGTCACCGCGCCCGAATGGGCGCTAGGCTGGCGCTGGGATATCGTGCTTGGCGGCCCGGCCGCGACGCCATTCGAGCCCAGCGAGGGAGCCACTCTATGACCACCTACGCGCGCACTTCCTCACAGACGATCGGGCCATTCTTCCACAACTGTATGTTGCGCGCCGACGCCGTATGCAATGTCCTGGCCGGTCCCGAAACCGCCGGCGAGCGCATCCGGATCGAAGGGCGCATTTACGACGGCGATCGGCTGGCCGTGCCCGACGCGATGATCGAGATCTGGCAGGCCAATCACTACGGGCGCTACCGCGCGCCCGCCGATCGGCGCCCGCTACCGCTTGACCCATCCTTTATTGGTTTCGGGCGTAGCGGCACCGATGCGGAGGGCACCTACTGGTTCGAGACGATCAAGCCCGGCCGGGTCCCGTTCGACAGCAGCCGCATGCAGGCGCCGCATATCTGCGTCGCGGTGTTCGGGCGCGGGCTGCTCAACCACCTGCTGACGCGCCTGTACTTCGCGGACGAGCCGGACAACGCCGACGATCCGGTGCTGGGCTACGTGCCGGTCGAGCGCCGGGCGACGCTGCTGGCCCAGCCGGGGGGTGACTCCACACCAATTGTGTATCGCTTCGACATCGTGCTCCAGGGCACAGGTGAAACTGTCTTTTTTAACCTGTGAGCGAGACAAATCTATTACATAAATCCTCTTTGCGCCTTTCATGCTTTGCGTCTTTGGACAAGGTTTCAGAAACGTTCGTTCAACTTTACAACGTGCGTGCGGGCTTCTTAAGAGGGGCAACCCCTCTCGTTCCCCTTTTTCACCTCAACTGTAAAGTGAGCTTGAACCTTGTCTTTGCGTTAAGAACCCAGACTGTTACTGAATCGAGCACTGCCGATGACGGCGGAGCGGGTAAGCCATGAGTGAGCCGATCGACAGCTTGTACACCACACCGGAGATGGCGGCGATCTTCTCGGCGGAAGTACACGTACGGAAGTTGCTGGCCTTCGAGGCGGCACTCGCGCGCGCGGAAGCAGGCGCCGGGGTCATCCCCTGGGAGGCAGCCGCGGCCATTGCGGCGAGCTGCCGGGTCGAGCTGTTCGATGTCGCGGGGCTGTACCGCGAGGCGGCCTCAGCCGGCACCCCGGCCATCCCGCTGGTCCGCATGCTCACGGAGCGGGTCGCGGAGGCCGGGCGGAAGTTCGTCCACTGGGGCGCGACGAGCCAGGACGCGATCGACACAGCTATGATGCTCCAGGTCCGCGAAGGGCTGGACCTGTTGGTGGCGAGCGTGCCTTTCCAGCACAGTGGGATCCGAAGCTTGGAATTCACGTGACTTGAAGTCGCGGC
>JADMIO011624632.1_pt1 | contig 24243 bp, 14 predicted proteins | sample 8958161 | NCBI WGS metagenome assembly JADMIO01 (sample SAMN16585339, study PRJNA669376) | soil metagenome | isolation source: Crop rotation soil | place: USA: Cullars Rotation, Alabama | collected 2011
GCCGCGACTTCAAGTCACGTGAATTCCAAGCTTCGGATCCCACTGTGCTGGAAAGAACGACATCCGTGAGCCGGGCTGGGATGCCTCGTCGTACCGCATCACCGACCAGGGGTTGAACCTGATTTACGGCAACGTGGCCACCCGCACGCTGCCGCGCCGTCAGTACCACCAGCGGTTTTCCCTGTCCTACCTGACCGGCGCGCATCAGTTCAAGACCGGCTTCAGCGTCCGGCAGATCAAGCAGGGCGACATCGAAGCGCTCGGACACGATCCCGACATGCACGGCACGGCCGTGGACTACCGGTTCAACAACGGCGTGCCGAACCAGCTCACGCTGCTGGACGCGCCCTGGAACTACGAGGAGCTGGCCAAGGACTTCGCGCTGTTTGCCCAGGATCAGTGGACGCTGGGCAAGCTCACGCTGAACCTCGGGCTGCGCTACAACGACACCAACGCCTCGACGCCCGAGCAGGTGCTGGCCGCGGGCAAGTTCGTCCCCGAGCGCCGCTTCGAGGCGGTGGAGAACGTGCCGCACTACCGCAATCTCAGCCCGCGGCTCGGGTTTGCCTACGATCTGTTTGGCACCGGTCGTACCGCGGTAAAGGGCTCGCTCGGCCACTACCCCGACATCATCCGGGGCGCCACCGCCAACCCGGTGCGCAACCTCGTGCGCACGACCAACCGCACGTGGAACGACACGAACCGGAACTTCGTGCCCGACTGCAATCTGCGGGACCCGGCCAGCAACGGCGAGTGCGGCGCGTGGTCGAACCTGGCGTTCGGCCGCGTCGCCGGCGTGACGCGCTACACCGACGAGGCGATCAGCGGCCTCAACACCCAGTACCACAACTGGCAGGGCTCGCTGACGATGCAGCAGGAGATCGGGCCGCGTCTTGGCCTGAACGTCGGCTACTTCCGCACCTGGTATGGCGGCACGTGTGGCGGCAACGGCATTCCGGGCGGCGAGAGCTGTCTCCTCGTGACCGACAACCAGCGGGTGACGCCGGCGGACTACGACGCCTACTGCGTCAACGTGCCGGTCGACTCCCGGCTGCCGGGTGGCGGTGGCAATCAACTCTGCGGCCTGTATGACGTGCGGCCGGCGCTCTTCGGCCAGACCGATAACCTCGCGCGCCCGGCGGCAGACTTCGGCCACGACCGGACCCGCGTCTACAACGGCGTCGACGCCACGCTGAACCTGCGGTTCGCGCAGGGCGGCCAGCTCCAGGGCGGCCTGGCGGTCGGCCGCTTCGCCACCGACGACTGCGTGGTCGTGGACTCACCGCAGGACGGGCGCGACGGATACTGCAACACGACGCCACCGTGGTCGGCGGGCACGCAGCTGAAAGTGCTCGCGGTGTATCCGATGCCGTTCGACATTCAGACCAGCCTGATCTACCAGAACTCGCCCGGCATCCCGATCACCGCGCAGCTGATCGTCCCCAACGCGTCGATCGTCGGGCTCGGGCGCAACCTGGCCGCGTGCCCGGCGGCCGGGGTGTGCAACGCCAACGTCACGGTCGACATCATCGAGCCCCAATCGATGTTCGAGCCACGCCAGCAGCAGCTCGACCTGCGCCTGTCGCGGTTGTTCAGGCTCGGGTCCACGCGTCGGCTGCGGGGCAACCTCGACATCTACAACCTGTTCAACGCCAGCGATGTCCTGGCGCAGAGCAACGCGTACGGCAGCACCTGGCGGAACGTCAGCGCGATTCTGACCGGCCGCATGCTGCGCATCGGCGCGCAGTACGATTTCTAGTTCGCCGATCGTTTCGCTCTTCAGTCCCGGCCCGGCCCGCCTGAGCGCCAAGCGCGACGGCGGTCCGGGCTTTTTGTTTGTGATTCGGATCTTCGGACCCCTGCATCCGGGCAAATGGATCACGCGAACGGCGCGCTGTCGTTTCGCTTGTCTTTTCGCCAGCCTCCAACCGGTACGGTTCTAGCTCCCTCCATCGCGCACAAAGATCTACCCGCTGTGTGAAGCTCGGCCATATGCCTCGCACGGCCCGCCGTTTTGTTGTCTGTACAAGGAACGGCTGCAAGCAATCGATTGCCCTGAGGAGGGACTCATCAATGACAGTGCAAGTTTTGAGGCGCCTGCTGATCGTCTGTGCGCTTCTGGCAGTTCCTGCGAGCGGATATGCGCAGGAAGCGGTGCTCACGGGCACCGTCACCGACAGCACCGGGGCGGTTCTTCCCGGCGTCACGGTGACCGCCGTTCACGAAGCCACCGGCAACACGTTCGTCGGAGTGACGGACGGCAGCGGCGTGTATCGCATTCCGGCGCGCATCGGCACGTATCGCCTGGCAGCGGAGCTGTCGGGATTCACGACCGTGAACCGCACGGGTCTCACGATCCAGGTGGGGCAGACCGCCACCGTCGACATGCAGATGGCGGTGTCGACGCTGCAGGAATCGGTCACCGTCACCGGCGAGGCGCCGCTCATCGACGTCACCACCTCGCAGATCGGCGGCAACATCGACGCGCTGCAGATGCAGGAACTGCCGATCCAGGGCCGCGACTGGACGTCGCTGGCGCTGCTGGCCCCCGGCAACCGGACCACGGCGATGACTGGCGCACCGGTGCAGGATCGCGCCGACGTGCGCGAGTACCAGCTGAACGTCGACGGGCAGCAGGTCACGCAGCAGCTCGGCATCGGCGGCCAGCCGCTCTACAGCCGCGACTCGATCGCCGAGTTCCAGTTCATCTCGAACCGCTTCGACGCGACCCAGGGCCGTTCGTCGGGCGTGCAGGTGAACGCGGTGACCAAGTCGGGCACCAACACGCTCTCCGGGCTCTTCAGCGGCACGTTCCGCAACTCCGACTGGAACTCCGAAGACCCGGTTCTCAACCGCGTCCTGCCGTACTCGAACCAGCAGTTGAGCACCGCGCTTGGCGGCCCGATCGTTCGCGACCGCCTGCACTACTTCGCCAACTTCGAGTACGACCGCACCCCGAAAACCAGCATCTGGAACACTCCGTTCCCGGCGTTCAACGTGACGCTGGAAGGCAAGGAGCTGCGGAAGGTGGGCGGCGGCCGTATCGACTACCAGCTGTCGCCGAGCATGCGCCTGATGGGCAAGGTGAGCGGCGGGAATCACACTATTCCGTTCGGCACCGGCAGCTCGTCGAACCACCCCGCCAGCACCAACTCGGAAGATCGCCAGAACCGCGAGTACCTCGGCCAGTTCACACAGGTATTGAGCAATCGCACCGTGAACGAGCTGAAAGGCGGCTTCTCCGAGTGGAACATTCTCCAGGGCAACCTCACGCACTGGTCGAACCACTGGGCGCGCGATATCGGCGTCACTGATGGACACCCGCGGGTCCAGATGGTCGGACTGACGATCGCCGGGAACCAGAACGCGCCGCGCATCCGCGACCAGAACACCTACATGCTGCGCGACGATCTCACCACCAGCTACGATGCGCGCGGCCGGCACGACCTGAAGGTGGGCGGCGAATACCTGTTCATGCACGAGCGGACCCGCAACTGCCGCAACTGCATGGGCCAGATCGACGCGCGCCTGCGGGCGATTCCCGCGGATGTGATGCAGGCGATCTTCCCGGATGCGTTCAACGCCGATACCTGGAACCTGAACGCGCTGGCGCCGTACACGCGCCGCTTCACGCTGGGCATTTCCGATACGTTCGAGACGCCGTTCGACATTCCCAAGATCGGCGCGTGGGTCCAGGACGACTGGCGGATCGGCGAGCGGCTGACGCTGAACCTGGGACTGCGCTATGACGTGCTGACCAACAGCTGGGCGAACGATGTTGCCGTGCCGCCGGTGCTCGAGGCCGACCGGCCGAACGACACCAACAACATCCAGCCGCGCCTGGGCTTCGCGTATCAACTGAACGACAACACGGTGATCCGCGGCGGCTCGGGGAAGTACTACGGCGACGTCCTGTCAAACCTGCACATGTGGACCTACGGCAACGCGACGATCGCGTCGGTCGAGGTCAACAACGACGGGCGGCCCGACTTCGTCAGCAACCCGTTCAACGGGCCGCGCCCGACCGCCGCGCAGGCGTTCGCGAACTTCTGCGACGTCAACAACCGTCCGGGCTGCCTGACGCGGAGCCTGCAGGAGCTCGCGCCGCCGCCGCCCTACGACCAGGTGCAGAACAGCTGGCAGAGCTCGGTCGGGTTCCAGCACCAGTTCGGGTCGGTCACGGCGCTGGAAATGGACTACGTCTACAACGCCAGCCGGAATGAGAAGGTGATCCAGGAGAACATCAACGTCTCGTTCGATCCGGCCACCGGCAACCCGCTGCCGTACTCGAACGCCGCGACCCGCCCGTTCCCGCTGTTTGGCATCATCTCGGCGACGCCGTACATGGGATGGTCCAACTATCACGGGCTGCAGAGCGCGCTCACGAAGCGCTTCAGCGACCGGTGGCAGGCGGCGGTCACGTATACCCTCAGCTGGTTGTACAACGCGACTCCGCGGCCGCTCAGCGGCACCCGGATCGTCGAATTCGATGTGCCGGGCGATCTGGGCGACGAGTACACGCTCGCCGGGAACGATCAGCGTCACCGGGTCGTCTTCAACGGCATCTGGCAGCCCGGGTTCGGCTTCCAGGTGAGCGGCGTCTACTTCTATGGCTCCGGCGAGCGCGACCAGATCACCGCCGGCGACATCAACCGTGACATCGGCGCCTGGGCGGTCGAGCGGGTACGCGAAGACGGCAGCATCATCCCGCGCAACAGCTTCGTCGGCGATCCGATCCACCGCGTCGACATGCGGCTGCAGCAGCGCATTCCGCTCGGCGGCCGCGTCGGCCTCGACGGCATCTTCGAGGTCTTCAACCTGTTCGACCGGGCCAACTTCGGCTCCTACGACCTCGACGAGAGCAGCGGCACGTTCCTCCAGCCGCAACAGAACACCGACCTGGCGTACGCCCCGCGGACGCTCCAGCTCGGGTTCCGGTTCACGTTCTAGACAACGCCCAATTTCCAACTCCCAACTCCCAAACCGTTTGGGAGTTGGGACCTTGGGAGTTGGGGACCTTGGGAGTTGGGAGTTGGAAGTTTCTTTACGGCTGCGGTCCCGGCCCCACATCGAGCTCATCTCCCCAGTTCGGAACCAGGTCGAGCGGGTCGAAGACCGCCCGCGCGTCGAGCGCGAACCAGTCGTCCTTGATCGTCCCGATGATCGGCGGCCGCGCCTGCCGGAACCGGCTGGCAATCCGCGTCGCCCCGAGGTAATCGTGCTCGATGACGATGATCTTGGTCGGGATCTCGTCGTCGTGCAGGCCGTCGCTGGTGGTCCTGGAGGTCGAGTCCTGCACTGACACGCGGAAGCCGACGCCGAGCGCCGAGGCCAGCGCCGGCAGGGCGCGCCGCGCCGTGTCCTCGATGTCGGCGAGCGGACGGGTCAGCACCCGCAGTGCCGGCAGGTCGCGGATGACATAGGCCGACTCGCGGTACATGCGCAGCGTGATTTCGAGCGCAGCGATCGTGAGCTTGTCGCATCGCAGGGCGCGATGCAGCGGGTTGCGGCTCAATGGATCGAGGGACGTCGAGCGCCCGACCACCAGGCCGGCCTGCGGCCCGCCCACGATCTTGTCGCCGCTGAAAGTGACGACGTCGACGCCGGCGGCGACGCGGTCGGCGACCAGCGGTGTCTTCGGCAACCCGCGGCGGCGCAGATCGACGAGGGCCGCGGTGCCGAGGTTCTCCATGATGGGGATGCCGCGGCGGCGGCCCAGCGCTACCAGGTTGTTGATGTCGTCGCCGGCATGGAGCCTGACGATCAGCGCCGTCCGTTCACTGATGGCGCGCTCGTAATCGGTAACGCTCGCGCCGCTTGCGGTGCCGGCTTCGACGATCGACGCGCCGCTTCGCGCCATCAGGTCGAGCATCCGGAACGGCCCGCCCAGATCCGCCGGCGCGCCGCGCGGCACCAGCACGTCCTTCCCGGTGGCCAGGGTGTTCAGCACCAGCAGCACCGCGGCGGCGTCGTTGTTGACGACGGTCGCCGCTTCGGCGCCGGTGAGGTCCATGAGCAGATCGGCGATCGTTTCCTCGCGCGGCCCGCGATCGCCCTGGGCCAGGTCGTACTCCAGGTTGAGCGGTTGCGTGGCCGCCCTGACGACCGCATCGACCGCCGGTTGCGGAAGCAGCGCCCGTCCAAAGTGGGTGTGGAGCAGCAGTCCCGAGGCGTTCACGATCCGCTGCAGGCCGACCCGGCTGGCCGCCGCGAGCCTCGACTCGAGCCGCGCGAGGATGGCTTCGGGAGCCAGTGCCTCCGGGTCGATGTCAAAGCCCTCGGTAATCGCCCGGCGCAACTCGTCGAGGATGTCGCGGCAGCCGGTCACCACGTTTTCCCGGTTGAATTGCACCAGCAACCGTTCGGTCGAGGGGTGGGCGAGCAGCCGATTCATGGGGGGAAGCTGGGGAAACGACTCGTGGACCATTTTCGTGAGGGTTTCACAACGAACGCTGGTGGGTCAAAAGCGCCCACCGTGTGCGGCTTGCTCTAAGTCATTGACTCGGCTGTGAAAATCGCCTATTTTCCGGAGACTCGGCTGTTTTTTGCCCAAGCAACCTAAGGAGACACACTTGAAGACACCTCGTTTCATGAGAGGGTGGGCACTCGCCCTGGCACTGCTCACGCTTCCGGGCGCCGCTTACGCCCAGGAAGCCGTACTCACGGGGACCGTTACCGACTCCACCGGCGCCGTGCTGCCGGGCGTCACCGTTCTCGCCGTGAACGAAGCCACCGGAAACCGTTTCGAAGGCGTGACCGACGAACGGGGTATCTACCGGATTCCGGCGCGTGTCGGCGCCTATGCCATCTCCGCGGAGTTGTCCGGGTTCTCGAACGTGACTCGCAGCGGCGTTCAGCTGCTCGTCGGCCAGACCGCGACCGTCAATCTTCAGATGACGCCGTCGACAGTCCAGGAAACGGTCACGGTTACCGCCGAAGCGCCGCTGCTCAACGTCACCACCTCGAGCCTCGGCGCGAACATCAATCCCGAACAGGTGGAAGAACTGCCGGTCGCGGGCCGCAACTGGATGGGGCTGGCACTGCTCGCTCCGGGCAGCCGCACCGCCTCGGGCAACGCCCAGGCGCCGCTGCCGGATCGCAACAACGGCGAAGTCCGCGAGTTCCAGCTCAACATGGACGGTCAGCAGATCTCGTCCGAGCTCGGCACCGGAGGTCAGCCGAAGTTCAGCCAGGACTCGATCGCCGAGTTCCAGTTCATCTCCAACCGTTTCGACGCGACCCAGGGTCGCTCCAGCGGCGTCCAGGTGAACGTGATCACGAAGTCGGGCACCAACAGTCTGTCGGGCCTCTTCCGCACAAACTTCCAGAGCGATCGTTTCAACGCGGAGCATCCAGTCGTCCTCCGTACGCTGCCGGTCAGCAACCAGCAGTACAGCACTGCGGTCGGCGGACCGATCCTGCGCGACAAGCTGCACTACTACGGCAATTTCGAATACGAGCGCGCGCCGCAGGCCAGCGTGTGGACCACGCCGTATCCCGCCTTCAACATCGAGCTGAATGGCAACTTCTCGAGGAAAATTGCCGGCGCGCGGCTCGATTACCAGCTCTCGGGTAACACGCGCCTCATGGGGCGGGTCTCGGGCTCGCAAAGCTATGCGCCGTTCGGTGCGGGTTCGGCCACGGCGCACCCAGCGTCCACGATCGACACGGCCGACCGGAACCGCGAATACCTGGGCTCGATGACGCAGGTGCTGAGCAACCGGGCGGTCAACGAAATCAAAGGCGGGTACTCCCACTTCGGTTTCGAGAACAACACGCTGGTCACCTGGTCGAAGCACTGGCAGGCGTCGAACGGCATCACCAATGGCTACCCGCGCATCCAGTTCACCGGGTTCAACTTCAACGCCAATGCCAATGCGCCGCGCCACCGCGATCAGAAGGTCACCCAGTTTCGCGATGACTTCACGTTCTCGTACGAAGCGCGCGGGCGGCACGACCTTCGCGCCGGCGCCGAGTTCGTCGATCACTACGAGGACAGCCTGAACTGCAACCAGTGCGGCGGGACGATCGACGCCCGCGGCACCTTCAACGGCGCCGCCATCCCCTCGCCCGCGCAGATGCAGGCGTGGTTCCCCGATCCATTCAACGCCGACACGTGGAACTTCGCCGCGCTCTCACCCTGGGTGCGGACCTACACCATCGGCATCGGCGAATTCCCGAACCAGTACCACCAGCCGAAGTACGGCGCCTGGGCGCAGGACGACTGGCGGATCGGCGACAAGCTGACGCTGAATCTCGGGCTGCGATACGACCTGAGCCTGAATTCGTTCGCCAACGACCTTGGCCTCGAGTACAAGGCCGGGCAGCCCCCGTTCTACGCGCCCGGACGGCCGAATGACACCAACAACATTCAGCCGCGGGTGGGCTTTGCCTACCAGCTGGATGATCGGACGGTGCTGCGCGGCGGGTCCGGCCTCTACTTCTCCGACGCGTTGACGATCGACGCGTTCTGGCCGAAGTACAACACGCAGCTGCTGCGGCTGCAGTACACCAACGACGGCCGCGCCGACTTTGCGGCGAATCCGCTGAACGGACAGCCGCTGCCGACCTACGACCAGGCGCAGTCGCAGCTCTGCAACTCGGCGGCCCAGGCGGCGAACTTCGCGGCGTGGCGCGCCAGCAACTTCACCGGTGCGGCGCCCTGCATCATCAATGCGCTGCAGGAAATGCCCGCGCCCGACGAGTACATGAAGATGGCGCAGAACTGGAATTCGTCGATCGGATTCCAGCGGCAGTTCGGCACGTCGTACGCGGTCGAAGCCGACTTCGTCTATACGAAGGGCACCAACGAGAAGGACACCATTCCCAACGTCAACCTGGCGTATGACCCGGCAACGGGTGTGAACCTTCCCTTCAACAACGCCAACCGCGCGCGGCTGCCGTGGCCCGAGATGGGCGTCGTCTCGATGATTCCGCACAACACGCGTTCGGGACTGCGGTCGCTGCAGACCTCGTTCACCAAGCGTCTGAGCAACCGGTGGCAGGCCTCCGCGACCTACACGCTGTCGTGGCTCTACAGCGCGGAGAACCAGCCGTTCTCGGGACTGGAGATCGTGCCGTTCGCGGTGGCGCCCGACCTCGGTAACGAGTACACGCTCGCGGGCGACGATCAGCGGCATCGCGCGGTGTTCAACGGGATCTGGCAGGTGGGCCGCGGCTTCCAGGTGAGCGGTCTCCATTACTTCGGCGCCGGGATCCGCGCCGCCAACGATTACGGCGGCGACCTGCGGCTGCTGGGCGCCGGCGGTTCGGCGAGACTGCGCCCGAATGGCAGCCTGGTCGAGCGCAACAGCTACATCCAGCCGGCGCAGAACAAGACGGACCTCCGCCTGCAGCAGCGCGTGCCGCTGGGCGGGCGTCTCGCCATCGATCTCATCGGCGAGGTGTTCAACGTGTTCAACCGGCCGAATTTCACTGAGACCGTCAGTGAGAGCAGCGCGAACTACGGCAAGCCGTCCGACGGTCAGTACCGCACCGGCCAGGTCGGGTTCCGTCTGACGTTCTAAACATTTCCCGCTCGGGAGAATGGAAAGGCCCGGGGACGCTGTGTTCCCGGGCCTTTTTTTTCATTCCGGACATCCTGGCCGAGGTTCGGCCGCCTTGACACGTCACGCGAAAGGGCCTAGTTTCGAGCCGTTTTCCCCGCTACCCCTGGATCATCCCCGGCGTTCGTCATTCTTCTTCCTGCGATTCCGTCAACGTCGTGACACGAAGGAGGGTTTGATGGCTCGGCACCTTGTCAGGGGACTTCTGTGTGCGTGGGTTGTATTCCTGCTTCCGGCCGCCAGCTACGGGCAGGAAGCGGTGCTCACCGGTACGGTCACGGATTCGACCGGTGCCGTCCTGCCGGGCGTAACCGTCGTCGCGGTCAACGAGGCCACGGGTAACCGCTTCGAGGCGGTGAGCGACGAACGAGGCATTTACCGCATTCCCGCCCGCGTCGGCGCCTACCGGATCTCGGCGGAGCTGCAAGGCTTCACCTCGGTCACGAGGACCGGTGTGCAGCTGCTGGTCGGGCAGACCGCGGCCGTCAACCTGCAGATGGCGCCGTCGACCGTGCAGGAAACGGTCACCGTCACGGCAGAAGCCCCGCTCCTCAACGTGACGACGTCCAGCCTGGGCGGCAACGTGGATCCGCAGCAGGTGCAGGAGCTGCCGGTGGCCGGCCGCAACTGGATGGCGCTGGCGCTGCTCGCGCCGGGCAGCCGGACCTCCTCGACCAACGCGACGTCCCCGCTGCCCGATCGGAACGGCGGCGAGGTGCGGGAGTACCAGCTGAACCTCGATGGTCAGCAGATCTCGTCGGAGCTCGGCGCCGGCGGCCAGCCGCGTTTCAGCCAGGACTCGATCGCCGAGTTCCAGTTCATCTCGAACCGGTTCGACGCCACGCAGGGCCGTTCGAACGGTGTGCAGGTGAACGCGATCACGCGGTCGGGCACCAACGCGCTGTCAGGCCTGTTCCGCGCGAACTTCCGCGACAGCAAGTTCAACGCCGAGGACCCGGTCCTCAATCGCGTCGTCCCGGTCAGCAACCAGCAGTTCAGCACGGCGGTGGGCGGTCCGATCGTGCGTGACCGGCTGCACTACTTCGGCAACTTCGAGTACGAGCGCAACCCGCTGACCAGCATCTGGAACACGCCGTACCCGGCCTTCAACATCACGCTCCCGGGCAAGACGACGAGGAAGCTGGCGGGCATGCGGCTCGACTACCAGATCTCGCAGAACGCCCGGATCATGGGCAAGGCGTCCGGACACAACACCTTCGAGCCGTTCGGCGGCGGCTCGGCGACCTCGCACCCCGCGTCGACCACCAGCAACAACGAGCACAATCGCGAATACCTCGGGTCGCTCACGCAGGTGCTGAGCAACCGCGCGGTCAACGAAGTCAAGGGCGGCTGGAGCCACTTCGGGTTCGAGACGCTCACGCTGGTCAACTGGTCGAAGCATTGGCAGGCGTCGAACGGCATCACCAACGGCTACCCGCGCATCACGTTCACCGGGTTCTCGTTCAACGCCAACGCCAATGCGCCGCGGCATCGCGATCAGAAGGTCACGCAGATCCGTGACGACTTCACCTACTCGTACGACCTGCGCGGCCGCCACGACCTGCGTGCGGGCGGCGAGTTCGTCCGCCACTTCGAGGACAGCCTGAACTGCAACCAGTGCGGCGGCACGATTGACGCGCGCGGCACCTTCAACGGCCTGGCTATTCCGTCGCCCGCCGACCTCCAGTCGTGGTTCCCCGATCCGTTCAATGCCGACACCTGGAACCTGGCGGCGCTGTCGCCGTGGGTGCGCACCTACACGATCGGCATCGGCGAATTCCCGAACCAGTACGCGCAGCCGAAGTACGCGGCGTGGATGCAGGACGACTGGCGGATCAGCGACCGCCTGACGTTGAACCTCGGGTTCCGCTACGACCTCAGCATCAACGCATGGGCGAACGATCTCGGCCTCGAATACAAGCCCGGTCAGCCGCCGTTCTACCCCGCCGGGCGGCCGAACGATACCAACAACCTGCAGCCGCGGCTCGGCTTTGCGTATCAACTCGGGGATCGCACGGTACTCCGTGGCGGCACCGGCACCTACTTCTCCGACGCGCTGACCATCGACGCGTTCTGGCCGAAGTACAACACCCAGCTCCTGAGGCTCCAGTACACCAACGACGGCCGCGCGAATTTCGCGGCGGATCCGCTCAACGGCGCGCCGCTGCCTTCCTACGCGCAGGCGCAGGCGCTGCTTTGCAACAATCCGTCGCAGGCCGCGAATTTCGCGGCGTGGCAGGCAAGAGGGTTCGCCGGCGCGGCGCCCTGCATCCTGAACGCGCTCCAGGAAATGCCTGCGCCCAGCGAGTACATGGAAATGGGCCGCAGCTGGAACTCGTCGATTGGCTTCCAGCGGCAGTTCGGCGGGACGATGGCGCTCGAGATGGACTACATCCACACCAAGGGCGCGCACGAGAAGGACACCCTCGACAACGTGAACATCGCTTACGACCCGGCGACAGGCGCGAACATCCCCAACACCGCGGCCAACCGCGGGCGCCTGCCGTGGCCCGACATGGGCATCGTTTCGATGATTCCGCACAACACGCGCTCCGAGCTGCGGTCGCTGCAGACCGCCTTCACCAAGCGCATGAGCCAGCGCTGGCAGGCGTCGATGACGTACACGCTGTCCTGGTTCTACACGGCGGAGAACCAGCCGTTCTCGGGACTGGCGATCGTTCCCTTCACGGTGCAGCCCGATCTCGGCAACGAGTGGGGCTACGGTGCCGATGACCAGCGCCACCGCGCGGTGTTCAACGGCATCTGGCAGGTGGGCCGCGGCTTCCAGTTGAGCGGTCTGCACTACTTCGGCGCCGGCATCCGCAGCGGCGGCAACTACGGCGGCGACCTGCGCAACACGGGCGCGGGCGGCAGCGCGCGGCTCCGGCCCGACGGCACCATCGTGCCGCGGAACGCCTTCATCCAGCCGGCGCAGAACAAGACAGACGTGCGCGTGCAGCAGCGCATTCCGCTCGGCGGCCGCGTCGCCATCGACGGCATCGCGGAGGTCTTCAACGTGTTCAACCGGCCGAACTGGGGGATCACGACGCAGGAGAGCAGCGCGAACTTCGGGAAGCGCACCTCCGGCGATAACCGCAGGGCGCAGGTCGGGTTCAGGCTGACCTTCTAGCGGCGGATTGCTGTTTCATGTGGGGCGAGCCCTGTCGGGCTCGCCCTTTTTTTTCTGCGGCGCCGCCCCCAGATCACCTCGAAGCGGGCGATCCCTTCACCGTGCAGTTCGGCGTAAAATACGGCTTTTGAAGGACATGGCCATGCATACACGCTTCAGCGTCGTCGCCCTGGTCCTCGCCCTGCTCGGGCTGGGGGCCCCTGCGATTGCACATCATTCGTTCTCGGTTGAATACGACGTGCAGAAACCCGTGAAAGTGACCGGCACGGTGCTCCGCCTCGAATGGACCAACCCGCACGCGCGTCTCTACGTCGACGCCGTCGACGCGAAGGGCACGAAAGTGACGTGGAACTTCGAGATGGCGAGCCCGAACATTCTCGAGCGCAACGGCTGGTCGCGGCGGGCGGTCAAGGCGAACGACCAGGTGGTGGTCGAAGGCTACGGCGGGCGGGTCGATCCGATCCGCGGCATTGCCAACTCGATCAAGTTCCCCGACGGCCGCGCGCTGTTTGCCGGCGCGCCGGATCAGCAGCAGTAGGCAGGAGGCGCCGTGAAGAAGCTGCTGGTCGTCGCCGGCCTGATCCTGATGCTGCCGCTGGTCGGGCAGACCCAGGATGTGCCCTTCCGCGCGGGCGGCACGACGCCGCTCGCCAACAACCCGAATGCGCCGGCGCCGCGCAATGCCGACGGCTCCATCAATCTGTGGGGCACGTGGGTCGGCGGCGGGCCGATCAACGACATTGCCCGGGACGGCGGCATGAAGCCGGGTGAGATCGACCTGCTCATGCAGCCGTGGGCGATCAAGCTCAGGGACTCGCGCAAGGACCCCGAGGATCCGCACAACTTCTGCCTGCCGATGGGCGTGCCGCGGCAGGCCGGCGCGTTCCCGTGGCGGTTCGTGCCCTATCCGTCGGAAAAGCCCACGCACATGTTCATCCTGTGGGAAGGCTTCCGCAACTACCGGCAGATTTTCATGGACGGGCGCCAGCACTCGGAGGATCCGACCCCGACCTGGTTCGGCGAGTCGATTGGCCGCTTCGAGGGCGACACGCTGGTGATCGATTCGATCGGCTTCAACGACAAGTGGTGGTGGGATCGCCGCGGCACGCCGCACACCGAGCAGCTGCACATCATCGAGCGCTGGACGCGGGTGAACTTCGGGACGCTCACCAACGACGTCACCATCGACGATCCGGGCGCGTTCACCAAGCCGTTCGTGCTGCACTTCACGGCGAAGCACAGCGCGCCGGGCGATGAGCTGAAAGAGTACATCTGCGAGGAGAACAACCAGTTCGGCCTCGCGGGAGGCCACGCCAACCCGTACGCTAAGTGAGCGTGGTGCCGGCTCCCTGTTCGAGCAGGGACCACGCCTTGGCCCCCATCTTTTCCTTCCAGGTCTTGTAGAAACCGGAAAGCTGGCGCCGGAACGGGGCCTGGTCGACGTCGTTGAAGATCAGCCCGCGCTTGGTGAGCTCGGCGCGCAGGCGGCCGTTGGCGGCTTCCTGGTCGTCGCGCTGCAGTCGCACGGCCCTGGCGACGTTGCGCTCGATGGTCTGCTGGATGTCGGCCGGGAGGCCGCGCCAGGTCGCCAGGTGCGCCATCTGGTTGAAGCCTGACCACATGTGGTTGGTCATGCTCACGTACTTGATCACTTCGTAGAGCTTGTAGAGATCGACCAGCGCCAGCGGGTTCTCCTGGGCGTCGGCCTTGCCGTCCCTGAGGGCGGCGTAGATGTCGATGCTGTTGATCGTCACCGGCTGGCAGCCGAGCGTGCGGAACATGTCTTCGAACATCGCGCCCGCCGGCACGCGCATCCGCATGCCCTTGAGATCGGCCGGCACGGCGACCGGTTTCGTCACCGGCGTGATCTGCCGCATCCCGTTGTCGAAGGCGCCGACCGGGAAGCCGTGGATGCCCTTGGCGGCCATCTCTTCACGAATGTAAGCGCCGAGCGGGCCGTCCACCACCTTGTGGGCGTGCGGCGCCGTCTTGAAGGCGAACGGCACCTGCTGGATTTCCGCGACCGGCACGACCGCGCCCAGCACACCGCCCATCAGCGTGAAGAACTGGATCTCGCCGGCGACCAGCATCTTCAACGCGGCCGGGTCGCTCCCGGCCACGTTGTTGTTGAGCGGGAAGGTCTGCGCCTCGACGCGGCCGCCGGTTTCCTTGTTGATGGCGGTCCACATCTCGGCGAGCCGCTTGTGCAGCGAGCTCTCCGCCGTCTGGTTGTGGTACTGCGTGAAGCGGAACTCCGCCTTCGCGCCCTGCGCGAACACGGTCAGCGGGCGGACGAGAAGCGATGCCGAACCGGCAGCCGCACCGGTCAGGAACGAACGACGCGTCACGGTCTTCTCGGTCATGCTCCTCGTCTCCTGCCCACCACTAACCCCTAACCCCTAACCCCTAAGCACTAACTAGTTCTGCCAGGCGACCCGGATCGGCTTGCCCACCATCATCGCCGTGTTCGCGCCCTTGCGCGGCACCAGTTTCTGGGCACCGCCGGTGTCGACCGCGGCCGTGTAGAAGTTGCCGTCGGTGTCGGCGCTGATCCCGTGGACGCCCCAGAACGCACCGGGGAAGTCGCCCCAAGTGCCGAACGAGTACAGGAAGTTGCCGTTCAGGTCGTACTTCAGCATCTTGCTGGTGCCGCGATCGAACGCCCACAGGTTGCCGTCGGCGAAGATGTGGAACAGGTGGATGTCGGAGGGGTTCGGGCCGAAGCTCCACTGGTCGAGGAACTTGCCGTCCTTGTCGAACACCTGCACGCGGTGGTTGCCGCGGTCGTTGACGAAAATGCGGCTGGTCTTCGGATCCACCGCGATGCCGTGGACGTTGTTGAAGTAGCCCGGCCGCGTCTCCTTGCCGTTCTCGCCGCGCTGGCCCCACGAGTTCACGTACTTGCCGTCCTTGTCGAACTTGACGAAGCGCGTGCCGTTGTAGCCGTCGGCGACGACGAAGCTGCCGTCCGGGAACCAGTCCATGAAGGTCGGCCGGTTGAAGTGCTTGTCGTCGTTGCCCGGCACGCCGTAGGTGCCGATGGTCTGGACGATCTGCTTGCCGTCGTGCGTCATCTTGAAGATCGCGTGCTTGTGGTCGTCGAGAATCCACACGTGCTTCTGCGGGTCGTACGGGCTGATCGCCACGTAGTGTGGCCGCTGCAGCATCGCATCCCACTGCGTCCACGATTCGATCAGGTTGCCCTGGCCGTCATAGATGAGGATGCAGTGCTCCCAGCGGGCGTCCACGCCCATGGTGTTGCCGGCCTTCATCCACGCCTGGATGCCTTCTTCCGCGATCTGGCCGGTGCCGCCGTTGCCTGGCAGGCTCGCCGTCGTCGCGTCACGCCACGGGAGGCGGCCGATCGGGAACACTACGCTCGGACCGATCTTCTGGTTGCGCGGACGCTCGATCGCCGGCAGCTCGCCGCGCTGCAGCACGAACACGCGGTTCGGGTTTTCGGCGAACACGCTCTGGCCGGCGCCAAACGTCCACCCCTGGTGACCAGGCAGCGTTGTCAGATCCTTCGGCCATCCCTCCTGCGGGACGTAGGGACCCCAGATATCCTGTCCGCCCTTTTCATTCGGAACGGCAGCAAATCGCGGCTGCGCGCCTGACTGGGCCGACACGCCGTAGCCGTTCAACAGATACCCCGCGGCGATGCCCGCCAGGGCCACAAACACCATCGTCAGCCGTTTACCCATAATCACTTCACTCCAGTAAGCAGGGTTGCACGCAAGGAAGGCCCGCCTTCGCCAAGTTTACGGCGGGGCTCGCCGAAGCCGCGCCGAAGCATCGCAGATGCAAAGGCGCGCGAAGGCGGGCGGAGGCGGCAGCGAATTATAACCGGTTGCTCCGCGGATGGCTTACCATCGGCCCCATCAGGAGGACGGTCATGAAGCTGGCTATGCGCGCGTTCGTTGCAATTGGCGTCGGGATTGGTTTGCTGGGTCTCACACCGGGAACCGCTTCCGCACAGGACGCCCGGGCCGTCGTGCAGGCGGCGGCCACGGCAATGGGCGCCACCAACCTGAAAACCATTCAGATGACCGGCGCCGGATGGACGGCGGCCGTGGGCCAGAGCTACAACCTCACGAACGACTGGCCGCGGTTCGAGGTGCCCACGTATACCAAGGTCATCGACTACGACGCGAAGTCGTCGCGCGAGGAATACACGCGGCGGCAGGGGAGCTACCCGCCGGTCGGCGGCGGGTTCACGCCGCTCCCGGGCGAGCCGCGGACGATTGCCTTGTCGAGCGGCAACTACGCGTGGAACCTCGAGGGCACCACCGTTGTCCCCCAGCCCGGGACCTACCTGGCTGGCATCCCGATCGCCGAACTCCGGCAGCTCGATATCGTGCTGACGCCCCATGGCTTTCTGAAAGCGGCGCTGGCGACCAACCCGCTGAACGCGATCACGCAATCCTTCTCCGGTCCGTCGAACGACGGCCTGACCGGCGACGGGCGCAAGGCCACCATCGTCTCGTTGATGGTGCTTGGCAAGTACCGCGTCAACGGCACCATCAACGACCGCAACGAAGTCGAGCTGGTGACGACGATGATTCCGACGGCGTTCTACGGGGACACCCTCTACGAGTTCCGCTACACCGAGTACAAGGATTTCGGCGGGATCAAGTTCCCGGCGTTGGTACACGTCCACACCGGCGATCCGACATTCAACCCAGCGCACAACTCGATGGAAATCAAGATGACGGAGGTCAAGGCGAACGTGCCGATGCCGGCGCTCACCGTCCCCGACGCCGTTCGCACTGCGACCGTGCCGCCGGTCCGCGTCGCCACGCAGCAGCTGGCTCAGGGCGTATGGCTGGTGGGCGGCGGATCGCACAACAGCGTGGCGGTGGAGTTCAAGGATTTCGTCACCGTGATTGAAGCGCCGCTCGACGAAGAGCGGTCGCTCGCGGTGATCCAGGCGGTGAACAAGCTGGTGCCGACCAAGCCGATCCGGTACGTGGTGAACACTCACCACCACTTCGATCATTCAGGCGGCCTGCGCACCTACGTCGCGCACGGCGCCATCGTCCTGGCGACGCCGGCGAACCTGGAGCTCTATCGGACCGTGGCCTTCTATCCGATTCCGCGCACGCTGCAGCCCGACCGGCTGGCGACCTACGCGCCGATGTTCACGGTGAGCCGCCGCCCGGTGCCCATGGAACCGGTAGGTCGCGTCTACGTCGTCAGCGATGGCGTCCGCACGCTGGAGCTTCACCCGGTCGCCGGCAACCCGCACGCGGTGGGGATGCTGATGGCGTATCTGCCGGCGGAGAAGATCCTGGTGAACGGCGACCTCTACGCGCCGCCGGCGCCCAACGCGCCTGCCACGCGCCCCAACCCGGCGATGACCAGCCTGATGAACAACATCCGGAGGCTGAAGCTCGACGTGGCGCAGCACGTGCCGATCCACGGCGCCCCGGGATCGCACGCGGACTTTGCGAAGTTGTTCGAGGGCGGAACTCAGTAGAAAAGGCGGACCTGAAGGTCCGCCTCTACGATCGATCAACCACTCGAGGGCACGAAGATCGCGAAGTTCACGAAGAAGAACTTGTCTTCGTGCCCTTCGTAATCTTCGTACCCTTCGTGGGTGTTACTTCCACGCCGCGTAGAGCGGCGGTCCCACCAGGAACGCCTTGTTGGCGTTCGCGCGCGGGCGGAACTTCTGAATTCGCCCGCCGCCGACCTCGACCACGTACAGATTCCCTTCCTGGTCGGTGCTTGCGCCGTGCATGTTGAGGAACGATCCCGGGAAGTCGCCGAGCACGCCCCACGAGTAGAGCAGCCGCCCGTTCAGGTCCCACTTCGCGATCTTTGCGGTGGTGTCGGTGAAGCCCCAGATCCCCGAGCGATCGGGCGGGATGATCAGGAACTGCAGGTTGGTCTGTTCGCCAACCGGCCACGAGTCGACGGGCTTGCCGGTATCGCCGTCGAGGACCTGGATGCGGCGGTTCGAGCGATCGCTGACGTAGACGCGGCGCGTCATCGGATCGGCGGCAATCCCGTGCACGGTATTGAAGTATCCGGGACGCGTCTCCCGGCCGCCCGGCATGCCCAGCATTCCCGACGTCCACAGGAACTTGCCGTCCTTGTCGAATTTGGCGACGCGGTTGCCGTTGTAGCCGTCGGCGACGAACACGCTGCTGTCGGGCAGGAAGGCGAGGAACGTCGGCCGGTTGAAGTGGGTCGCGTCGGCGCCCGCCTTGTTGGGCGTGCCCAGCGTCATCACGATCTGCTTGCCGTCGTTCGTCATCTTGAACACGGCGTGCTCGTGGTCGTCGACGATCCACACATGCTTCTGCGGGTCCCACGGATTGATGTAGACGGCATGCGGCCGCCGCATCATCTTGTCCCACTGCGTCCACGACTCGACGATATCGCCGGCGGCGTTGAAGATGACGATGGTGTGTTCCCAGCGGGCGTCGACGCCCATGCGTCCGCCCCACTGCTGCTTCGGATCGTCAGGATCGGCGCCTGGTCCGCCGGCACCGGGCGGGCTCGAGGCCGGACCCTGTGAGGCGTTGCGCCACGGCACCTGTCCCACCGGGAAGGAGAGCCCCGGGCCGATCTCAGGGATCGCCCGCGCGGCGGGTCGCATCATCATCGGCAGCTCACCGCGCTGCACCATGAACACGCGATTGGGGCTCTCGGCGAACACACCTTGCGACGAGCCCCACGTCCAGTTCTCGTGGCCGGGCAGGCTGGCCGACATCGGCTTCGGCCAGTTCGGCACCACGTCGTACGGGCCGGTAATGTCGAGCCCGCCCTTCTCGCCGGCGACTGCCGCAAACCCGGCGTTGGACCCCTGTCCCTGTACCGCCGTTTCAGTTCCCGCAATCAGCCAGCCCGCCAGGAAGGCGAGTGTCAGGCCGGTCAGTACCGCTGCTTTTGTGCGCATTGATGTCCTCTCGGAATGAGAACGATCGCTCGAATGGCCGCAAGTCTAGCCCTCGACCTGCACCACGTCAAACGTTAGACTAAATTGGACTTACGAATTCATAGTCAGGTTCTTATGCACACCTTGCGCAGATACGCTCTCATGCTGCCGGCGGCCATCCTCGGCGCGGCAATCGTTTCGGCGCAGCAGGCCCCGCCGCAGGGGGATACCGGTCAGTCGGCCGTCACTTTCAGAACGGAAACGAACTTCGTCGAAGTCCATGCGATCGTGACCGACCAGAAGGGCGCCTTCGTCAAGGATCTGAGGCGCGAGGATTTCGAAGTCTACGAGGACGGGCGGCTGCAGTCGCCGACGGTGTTCTCGCTGGTGGACGTGCCGCTCGAGAAGCCGTTCGTGCCGCTCAACGCGTCGGTGCCGATCGAGCCGGACGTACGGGCGACTACGCGCACGTTTGACGGCCGCATTTACATCCTGCTGCTCGACGATCTTCACACCAACGTCACCCGCACGAACAACGTCCGCGAAGTCGCCAAGAAGTTCGTCAACGAGTATCTCGGCGTCAACGACCTCGCCGCCGTCGTTTATACGAGTGGGCGGCAGGAGTCAGGGCAGGAGCTGACCAATAATCGCCGCCTGCTGAATGCCGCGATCGATCGGTTCCAGGGGCAGAAGCTGCCGTCGGCCGGCGCCGAGAAGCTGGCGCTGCACCGGCAGCAGATCGCCAACGAGGATTCGAATTCCGACAGCCAGCAGGAAATCCGGACGCCCGAAGGGCTGCAGAAGGCGCAGTCGATCCGCGACCCGTTCGACAACGAGCGCGCGACCAATGCGCGCCGGTCGCTGGACGCGATCCAGAACGTCGCCCGCTGGATGGCCGACGTGCAGGGTCGCCGCAAGGCGCTGCTGTTCTTCAGCGAGGGCTTCGACTACGACATCTACCAGCCGTTCGACATCGGGCGCGAGAGCGGCCTGATCGTCGCCGAAGCGCAGGAGGCCGCCGCGGCCGCGCAGCGCGCCAACGTGAACGTCTACGGCATCGACCCGCGCGGCATGAGCCAGTTCGGCGAGATGATTGAAATCAACGACCGGTCCGACTATCCGCAGCTCGATTACGGCACCTTCCGCGGCCAGGCGCGCGAGCTGCTCCTGGCGCAGGAGAGCCTGATCTCGCTGTCGGACGAAACCGGCGGCATTCCGATCGTCAACTCCGGCGACCTCGCCGGCGGCCTTGGCCGGATCGTGCTCGACAACAGCCGCTACTACGTCCTCGGCTACTACAGCGACTCGGCGAAGTGGTCGCGCAACAAGTTCCTGAAGATCGAGGTCAAGGTGAAGCGCCCCGGCCTGCGGGTGCGGGCGCGCAAGGGATTCCTGCCGCCCGACGCGAGGGCCATCGCCCGCGCCGCCGAGGCCGACGTCAAGGCTGGCACCACGCCGGCGCTGCGGGCCGCGCTCAGCAAGCCCGTCCCGATCGGCGATCTGCCGATGCGGGTGTTTGCCGCGCCGCTGCGCGGGACGAGCGACAAGGGCTCGGTCGTGATCGCGCTCGAGATCGACGGCCCGGCGCTGAAATTCCAGGAGCGCAACGGCCGCTTTGTCGAATCGCTCGAGGTATCGATCGTGGCCGCCGATCAGCGAGCCCGCGTGCAGGGGGGCGATCGCCAGACGTTCAACCTGAATCTGGTGCCCGAGACGCATGCGCGGGTCAGCAAGACCGGCGTACGGTTGCTGTCGCAGCTCGAGCTTCCCGCGGGCCGATATCAGATCCGCGTCGGCGCGCACGAATCGACCGGCCAGAGCGTCGGCACGGTGCCGTACGATGTCGAGGTCCCTGACTACGCCAAGACGCCGTTCGCCCTCAGCGGCGTGCTGATCACGTCATCGTCTGCGGGGCTGCTGACGACGGCGAACCAGGACTCGGACTGGAGCGGGCTGCTGCCGTCGCCGCCGGTGGTCACGCGGACGTTCGCCGCGGCCGAGACGCTGACGTGGTTTGCCGAGGTCTACGACAACACCAGCCAGCAGGCCCACGCGATCAACTACACCACGTCGGTGCTGGACGCCCGCGACGGCCGGACGCTCATCACCTCGCGCGACAACCGCGTCATCCAGGCCGGCAGCCGTGGCATCGCCCAGGGCTTCACCACCAGCCTGCCGCTGCGCGACCTGATGCCCGGCCGCTACGTGCTGCATGTGGAAGCGACATCGACCGCCGCCGGCCAGAATGCCAGCCGGGACGTGCTCTTCGAGGTGAGATAAATTTGGCCGCTTACTGGGTCGCCCGCGCCAGGATCGACGATCCCGTCGAGTACAAGAAATACACCGACCTCGTTCCCGCCATCATCAAGAAATACGGCGGCACCGTCCTCGCCCGCGGCGGGCGGTATCAGATCATGGAAGGGCCGGAAGCCTTCCAGCGCTTCGTCGTGATCGAGTTTCCGTCGCTCGAGCAGGGCGTGAAGTGCTTCCAGTCGCCCGAGTATCAGGAAGCCGCGCAGTTCCGCCGCAACGGCGGTGGCATTGTCGAGAACGTGATCGTCGAAGGCGGCGACGCCACGAAGTAGCGTCCGGCTTCCGGACACTACGTACGACGGCCGCACAAAAAAGAAAGGGCGGACCCTGAGGCCCGCCCTCCCTGGCTACCTGGCGACGCAGCGACGCCGTTACGTAGTCGCCGCGGCCTTCTTGAGGACGCTGTCGGCGATCGTCTTGAACTCGTCGGCCGTCAGCAGGTCCTTCTTCTCGAACGACTTGGCTTTCACCGCCATCAGCATTTCCATCTTCTCGTCGTCATTCGCGGTGATGCCGAGCTTCTCGCACCATTCCTGGATCGAGGGCGGGCCGCTGTTCTTGCCGAGCACGACGTTGACCGCCTTCTGGCCGACCAGGTCGGGCGAGAACGGCACGTACTCGAGCGGGTGATCCTTGCGCGCCAGCCGGAACCAGCCGGCGATGATGCCCGACTCGATGTCGTAGAGCCGGTCGCCGACGATCGGACGGTTGGGTGGCTGCGTGACCTTGGCGAGCTCCATCACGAACTTCGAGACTTCGACGAAGTTCTTCGTGTTGATGCCCAGGTCCTTGCCGTAGAGGCAGAGCAGCGACAGGACGACGTCCTCCATCGGGACGTTGCCGGCGCGCTCGCCCAGCCCGGTGACGGTGGTGTGCGCCACCGAGGAGCCTGCCTGCAGCGCGGCAAGCGTGTTCGCGACGCCAAGACCGAAGTCCTGGTGGCAGTGGATCTCGACCGGCTTCTTGAGGCGCTCGATCACCTTCGGGACGACGTAGCGGACCGCCTCGGGGGTGGTGCCGCCGACCGTGTCGGCAATCGTCAGCGCGTCCATGTGCCCTTCGGTCGCCACCTGCTGCACGATGTCGAGGAAGCGATTGAGCTCGGTCCGCGTCGCGTCGATCGTGAAGAAGACGGTGTAGAGGCCCGCTTCCTTCGCGGCGAGGGTGGTCTCGATCGACGCCTTCATGGCGCGCTCGATCGGCCAGCCGTAGCCGTTCTGGATCATGTGATCGCTGGCCGGGATTTCGATGACGATCCCCTTGCACCCGCAATCCTTGATGACCTTCACCTCGGACGGGATGCAGCGCGCGAAGCCGAAAATCTCGGCTTTCAGCCCGAGCGCGGCGATATCGGAGATGGCGGCCTTGTCCTGCGCCGAGACCGCCGGCATGCCCGCTTCGATGCGGTGCACGCCAAGGCTGTCGAGCTTCTTGGCGATCGCCACTTTCTCTTCGCGCCGGAAGACGACGGCGGTCTGTTGCTCGCCGTCACGCAGAGTGACGTCGTGAATCTTGAGGTTCGTGGGGAAGTTGTAGTTCTTCGTCGCTTCTGGCAGGTAATTCCAGGGACTGATGAACCACTTGTCTGTTTTCCAGGGTTCTTGCATGTAGCCTCCGGGCGTTGTTGATGAACAGAAGATGATACCTCCCCGTTACGGGGGCCAGCAAGGGTCCCAACCCTAAGTAATTGCGGGGGTTCGGGCGGTGAAGTACGATCGAGACAGTGCCCACCATCCGGTTCACCCTCAACGGACAACCCACCGACGCGTCATACGAGCCCGGCATGCACCTCCTGGAGGTCCTGCGGGAGGAGTGCGGCGTCACCTCCGCCAAGAACGGCTGCGCGCCGGAAGGCGCCTGCGGCTGCTGCATGGTGATGATCGACGGACGCCCGGCGCTGTCGTGCCTGCGGAAACCGGAACAAATGGATGGGCACCAGATCGTCACGCTCGACGGGATCCCCGAGGAGACCCGTCGCGTGATTGCCGACGCCTTCGTCCTGGAGGGCGGCGTCCAGTGCGGGTTCTGCATCCCGGGGATCGTAGTCCGGGCGGCGTCGCTGATCGAGCACGGCAAGACCGGCGATCGCGAGGCGATCGCCAAGGCGCTCGATGGCCACATCTGCCGCTGCACTGGGTATGGGCGGATCATCGACGCCATCCAGACCGCAGGGGAGGCGCTGCAGAATGGCGGCCGGCTGCCGAAGGAGCCGCGGCGCCATAACTTCTTTGGCGAGGACTTCGGGCTGCACCGCAACCCGAAGTACGGCGACGGATCGGGCGACTGCGTCGGCGCGTCGCTCGCGCGGCAGGGGGGCCAGCAACAGACGCTTGGCGAGAAGCCGTTCG
>JADMIO012807503.1_pt1 | contig 24241 bp, 27 predicted proteins | sample 8958161 | NCBI WGS metagenome assembly JADMIO01 (sample SAMN16585339, study PRJNA669376) | soil metagenome | isolation source: Crop rotation soil | place: USA: Cullars Rotation, Alabama | collected 2011
CTTTCCCGCCAGCCACCCTGGTGGCCCATCAGGCCCGCCGCACCCTGATACAGCATGTCCAGGTCGGGCCGTTCGTCCCGGTCGACCAGGATGGGGATGAAATTGTCATTGATGATCTCGGCAATGCCCTGATCGCTGAAAGCTTCGCGGTTCATCACCTGGCACCAATGGCAGCCGATATAGCCCAGGCTCAGCAGGATGGGCCTGTCCTGGTCCCTGGCTTCCGCCAGGGCCTCGGGCCCCCAGGTCCGCCACCGGACGGGGTTGTCCTTGTGAGAGAGAAGAAAGTGGCTGCTGGCGTTTTCGAGGCTCATCGTTTCCGTTCCAAGTGGCGCATGCACGACAAGGATGCTTCCCGCCGGCCCGCTTCTGTGATGTTTTTGGGGCTGGGTTACTTACATCGGAAGCCGGGGATCGCAAAGTGGTCCCCACGGCCCGCCAGAAAGGTGCCGCCATGAAGGTGCATATCGAGATGGACATGACCCCGGAGGAGGCGCGGGCCTTCATGGGCTTGCCGGACGTCCGGCCCATCCAGCAGAAAATGATGGAGGAGATGCAGGGCCGGATGAAGGCGGCCTTCGACGCCAACGACCCGGAAGGGATGATGCGGGCCTGGATGCCCTTTTACGGCGTGGGAGGCGGGGCCGAGGCCTTCCAGAAGCTGCAAAAATCCATGTGGGACAATGCCGCCGCCATGCTGAAGCCGGACGGCAAATAGCCTTGCAGTCCACGATCTTCGCGCTGGCAAGTCCGCCGGGCCGCGGCGGGGTGGCGGTGGTGCGGGTGTCGGGGCCCGCGGCGGCCGATAGCCTGCGCGCCCTGGCCGGCGCCCTGCCCCAGCCGCGCCATGCTGCCCTCCGGCGCTTGGACTTTCGCGGGGCCGAGATCGACCATGCCCTGCTTTTGTGGTTTCCCGCGCCCCACAGTTATACCGGCGAGGATGTCGCGGAATTCCACTTGCATGGCGGCCGGGCGGTGCGCGAGGCGCTGTTTGCAGCCCTTTTGGCGTTGGGCCTGCGGCCTGCCGAACCGGGAGAGTTCAGCCGGCGGGCGGTTGAAAACGGCAAACTCGATCTCACCAGGGCGGAGGCCATCGCCGACTTGGTGGACGCCGAAACGCAGGCCCAATTGCGCCAGGCGCTGCGCCAGCATGACGGCGCGTTGGCCGATCTGTATGAGGGCTGGCGGACCCGCCTGATCGGGGCACTCGGCCGGGCGGAAGCGGCCATCGATTTTTCCGATGATGGCGTGGGCGAGACGGAATTCGCTGTCGCCCGTCGGACGGCAACCGAAATAGCCCAAGAAATACAAGAGCATATGAATGACGCCGGCCGGGGTGAGAGCCTGCGGGAAGGCCTGCGCCTGACCATTTTGGGGCCGCCCAATGCCGGCAAGTCCTCGCTGATCAACGCCCTGGCCCGGCGGGACATCGCCATTGTTTCGGATATCCCTGGCACCACGCGCGACGTGATCGAGGCCCGGCTCGATCTGGGCGGCTATTTGCTGCTGGTGGCAGACACGGCAGGGGTTCGCGACACCAAGGAACCGATCGAGGCGGAGGGCGTGCGCCGGGCTTTGGCCCATGCCCAAGGCGGCATGACCTTGCTCTTGCTGGACGGCAGTGCGGAGGAGCCTCGCGCCGGCTTGCCCGCGACAATGCCGGAGCCGGACTTGGCGGTGTGGAACAAGGCGGACCTGTTCCATCGGACGCGGGAAGGCCTGTCGATCTCGCTCAAGACCGGGCAAGGAATGGCGGAATTGCTGAAAATGCTGCAGCAAAAGGTGCAGCAAAGACTGCAGCAAAATTCCCATGGCGACGCGCCCGTTTTAACCCGGCCGCGCCACCGTCACGCCTTGCGCGAGGCTCTGAACCATCTGCAGCATGGGCTGGCCGTGCCGGCGGGCCATCCGGAATTGCTGGCGGAAGACCTGCGGCTGGCGATGCGGGCGATCGGCCGCATCACGGGCGTGGTGGATGTGGAAGAGGTGCTGGATTTCGTGTTTCGCGATTTCTGCATTGGCAAGTGAGTTGAGCATGCTGAGAAACCTCACATTTGCAGGGCTTTTGTTGCTACCGGCGGCGGCGCAGGCCGATCCGCGCGAGGAAGCCTTGTCGGCGATGCTGCGCTGTTCCGGCATCGGCGACCGCTCGCAGCGCCTCGCCTGTTATGACTCGGCGGTCGTTCGCGCGCCTGACGCTTTGCGACCCGCGCCGGTTCAAGCCGCGCCTTACCAGGCGCCGATGGTGGCGGGATCAGCGGCCGTTCCGCCGCCTGTGCGCCACAGCCGGCGCGGCAATGGATTCTTCGACAGATTGTTTGGTCCGGGCGGACCCAAGCGCGCGCCACAAAGGACGGTGGCGGAGTTCGGCAGCGAAAGCATCGCCAATGGCGGCGCCCGTGCCTTTCCCCAGGCCATGGATGACGACGCGATCGATGCGATCAGCGCGCGATTGGCGAATTACGATCTCAGCAGCGGCCTGCTGATTGTGACCTTGGACAATGGCCAGGTCTGGCGCCAGGTCTCGGGCGATCCGGTGGGTCATCTGCAATATGCCGCCGTCCGGTATGTGGCGACGATTTCCCGGGGCGGGTCCGGCGCCTATCTGCTGAAACTCAGTGGGATGGGGCGCACCCTGGCGGTGCGCCGCATCCGTTAGGTCTGTTACACCTCTTGTGGACGAAAGTCCCGGCGCGTATTCAGCCGACCATGAGCTACGACGTCATCGTCATTGGCGGAGGCCATGCCGGCTGCGAGGCTGCGGCGGCTGCGGCGCGCTATGGCGCCAAGACCCTGCTCCTGACCCATGCCATCGAGACTTTGGGCGAAATGTCCTGCAATCCCGCGATTGGCGGGGTGGGCAAGGGCCATCTGGTGCGGGAAATCGACGCCCTGGATGGGCTGATGGGCCGGGACGCGGATGCGGCCGGGATCCAGTTTCGCCTGCTCAACCGCCGCAAGGGACCGGCGGTGCGCGGGCCCAGGACGCAAGCCGACCGGGCGCTTTACCGCGCAGCAATGCAATCCATGCTGCGCAACATCGCCAACCTGGAAATCCTCGCTGCCAGCGCGGAAGACCTGGTTTTGCGCGACGGCGAGGTTGCCGGCGTCCTGACGGCGGACGGGCGGGAGATTTTTTGCGGCAAGGTGGTGCTGACCACCGGCACCTTCCTCAATGGTCTGATCCATATTGGCGAAACCAAAATTCCCGCCGGCCGGATGAGGATCGCCGATGGGGTTGAGGCGCCGTCGATTGGCCTGTCCAAGACGCTCTATGGCCTGGGCCTGACAATGGGGCGGCTCAAGACCGGGACGCCGCCGCGTTTGGACGGAAAGACCATTGATTGGGCAAGCCTGGAAATGCAGCAGGGCGATGACCCGCCCACCCCTTTCTCTTTTCTCACCGAAAGGATCACCACGCCCCAAATCGCCTGCGGCATTACCCGCACCACCCTTCAGACCCATGAAGTGATCCGGGCGAACCTGCATCGCTCTCCCATGTATTCCGGCCAGATCGCCTCGACAGGGCCGCGCTATTGCCCGTCCATCGAGGACAAGGTCAGCCGCTTTGCCGACCGCGAGTCGCACCAGATTTTCCTGGAGCCAGAAGGACTTAGCACAGATTTGGTCTATCCCAACGGGATTTCTACCTCCCTGCCCCAGGATGTCCAGCTCGCCTTGCTGAAGACTATTCCGGGCCTGGAAAAGGCGGCAGTCCAGCGCATGGGCTATGCCATTGAATATGACTATGTGGACCCTCGCGAGCTGTCGCCGGCCCTGGAAGTCAAAGCGGTGCCGGGTCTTTTTCTCGCCGGCCAGATCAACGGCACCACCGGCTATGAAGAAGCCGCGGCCCAAGGGTTGATGGCAGGTTGGAATGCCGCCCGTGCTGCCGCCGGCACCGCCCGGGTCATTCTGGACCGTGCTCAAGCCTATATCGGCGTGATGATCGACGACCTGGTGACCAAGGGGGCGTCCGAGCCCTATCGCATGTTCACCAGCCGGGCCGAATACCGGCTGACCTTGCGGGCAGACAATGCCGACCAGCGGCTGACCCCTCTGGGCCGGCAAGGAGGAATTGTTGGCGGCGACAGGGCCAAGGCCTTTGTGGAGAAGCTGGACCGGCTGGCTGTTTCACGTGAAACAATGACGAGCCTGACCCTGACCCCCAATGAGGCCGCCAAGCACGGAATCGCCGTGCGCCAGGATGGCGTGCGGCGCACGGCCTTGGATCTGCTTTCTCTGACGGATTTTGCCACCCTCACCCGGATTTGGCCCCAATTGGGCACCTTGGCGCCGGAAATTGTTGAGCAATTGGAAATAGATGCCCAATATGCCGGCTATCTGGACCGGCAGGACGCGGACATTATCGCCTTCCGCCGGGACGAAAACCGCACCCTGCCCGCCGGTCTGGATTATGGCGCGGTCAGCGGGCTTTCCAATGAAGTCCGTCAAAAGCTGGAGCGTATCCGCCCCTCCACCCTGGGCCAGGCCGCGCGGATCGAAGGCATGACACCGGCGGCCCTCACCCTGGTCCTGGCGCATGTCAAAAGCGGGCAGAAGGCGGCCCGTGTCTGAGCCCGAGGCGGATATCGGTTTTGGGCCCGAAGAGTTCGCCGCCCAGACCGGTGTTTCACGTGAAACACTGGCTCGGCTTAAGGCCTATGCCGACATCCTGGCGGATTGGAATGCCCGGCATAATTTGGTGGCCAAAAGCACCCTGCCCGATGTTTGGCGCCGGCATTTCTGGGATTCTGCCCAGCTGCTTCCCTTGATCCCGGAAATGGCCCAAAGCCTGGGAGATTTGGGGACCGGAGCCGGGTTCCCGGGCCTGGTGCTGGCGGCGATGCGGCCCGACCTGATGGTCACCCTGCATGAGGCCACCACCAAGAAATGCGCTTTCCTCCAGGCGGCCGCAGATCGGATGGGAATTGCCGTCACCATCCAGAACGCCCGGCTGGAAGACCTGCCTCGTCATCCGTTTGACGTGGTGACGGCCCGGGCCTTGGCACCCCTGCCCCAGCTTCTGAGCTATGCCCAGAATTTTGTACGCCCGAACAGCGTTTGCTTGTTTCTAAAGGGCCAAAATGTAGGGGCTGAATTGACGGAGGCCCATAAATATTGGAACATCAAGGCCTCTCAAGTCCCAAGCCAGACCGATCCATCGGCTGCTATAGTTGTTGTGAGAGAGTTGAGCCCCCGTCATGTCGCACCCCAAAAAGCCCCGCGTGCTGGTCGTCGCCAACCAGAAAGGCGGCGTCGGTAAGACCACCACGGCGATCAATTTGGGGACCGCCCTCGCCGCCGTGGGCGAGCCAACCCTGGTGCTCGACATCGACCCTCAGGGCAATGCCTCGACCGGATTGGGCGTCCATCGCCAGGACCGCAAGCTCACCACCTATGAGGTGCTGACCGGCCAGGCCAAGCTGGCCGAGGCCGTGGTCAAGACCCGCATTCCCGGCCTCTCCCTGGTGCCGGCGACCGTGGATCTTTCCGGCGCCGAGCTCGAACTGGCGGACATGCCGCGGCGCAATTACATCCTGCGCGACGCGATCGAGGAATATTCCGTACACGGAGTATTGGCGGGCGAGACGCCCTTCTCCTACATCCTGATCGACTGTCCCCCTTCCCTCACCTTGCTCACCTTGAATGCGATGGCGGCGGCGGACGCGGTGATGGTGCCGCTGCAATGCGAGTTCTTTGCGCTGGAAGGCTTGAGCCAATTGATGAAGACCATCGAGTTGGTGCGCAACAAGCTCAATCCCACTTTGGAAATCCAGGGCATCGTGTTGACCATGTTCGACAAGCGCAACAAGTTGTCGGACCAGGTTGCCGCCGATGTGCGCGAAACCTTGGGCGATAAAGTCTATGCCACCGTCATTCCCAGAAATGTGCGCATTTCCGAAGCGCCGAGCCATGGCGTGCCGGCCTTGGTCTATGACCTGCGCTGCCCCGGCAGCCAAGCTTACATCAAGCTGGCGGGTGAATTGATTCAACGCGAACGCGTAAGGGTCGCGGCATGACCCCGGCATCGGATCGCCCGCGCGGCCTGGGTCGCGGACTCTCGGCCTTGATCGGCGATGAAGTCGCCGCGGTGAAAGGCGAGCCCGTCGCCAAAAAAGATTTGCGTTCGCTGCCGGTGGCCTTCTTGCAGCCGGGCCGGTTTCAGCCGCGCATGAGTTTCGACGAGCAGCCGCTGCAGGAGCTTGCAGCCAGCATCCGGGAAAAGGGCGTCCTGTCGCCCATCCTGGTTCGGCCCGTCGGGCCAGACCGCTATGAAATCGTGGCGGGCGAGCGGCGCTGGCGTGCCGCCCAACTGGCCAAGCTGCATGACGTGCCGGTGGTGGTGCGCGAGCTTGCCGACGACCAGGCGCTGGAACTGGCCATCATCGAGAATGTCCAGCGCGCCGACCTGAACGCGATCGAGGAGGGGGCGGCCTACGAAGAACTGATCGAGAGATTTGGTCGCACCCAGGAAGACGTCGCCCGGGAGGTGGGCAAGAGCCGCCCCCATGTCGCCAACACCATTCGGCTGCTCAAGCTGCCGGACCAGGTCAAAGCCTGGATCCGCGAGGGCAAGCTGACCGCCGGCCATGCCCGAACACTGTTAAGTGCGGCCGATCCGGTTGCCGCGGCGCGGGAATTGATCGAGGGCGCACTGACCGTCCGGCAAGCCGAACAGCGTTCGGTAAAGAAAAAGACCGGTGGAAAACCCACCAAGGACCCCAATATTTCAGACCTGGAAGCCAGTATTTCCAACCGCTTAGGCCTGAAAGTACAGATTATCCACAAAGGGGATAAAGGTGGGGAAGTCCGGATCGCCTACAAATCCCTGGAGCAGTTGGACGAGCTGACGAGGCGGTTGAGCAAGTCGTCCTGACGCCGTCCCAATTCCCAATTGTCATGGCCCACCGGAGTGTGGGCCATCCAGTCGGGTCCGCGGCCATCCTGAAATTGGAACGCCGGCGTCATCTGGGTGGCCCGCATTCGCGGGCCATGACACGTTTTATGAAGGCGCCGCCCGCCGCAGCGCCTCGGCCACGTCAATCCGGCCGTCATAAAGCGCGCGGCCCACCACCACGCCTTGGATATTGGGTTCGCCCGCCGCCAACAGGGCGTCGATATCGGCGATGGAGCCGACCCCGCCCGAAGCGATCACCGGAATGGTCAAGGCGCGGGCCAGCGCCGCGGTGGCCGTCACATTGACGCCCTTGAGCAGCCCGTCGCCGTCAATGTCGGTGAACAGGATGGCAGCGACCCCGGCATCCTCGAACCGCTTGCCCAACGCGACGGGGATCAATTCGCTGACCTCGGCCCAGCCTTGGGTCGCGATCTTGCCGCCCTTGGCATCGGCGCCCACCACAATGCGGCCGGGAAATTTGCGCGCGGCATTTTTCACAAATTGCGGATCGGTCAGCGCGGCAGTGCCCAGGATCACGCGGGTGATGCCGGCGGCGAGCCAGCCTTCCACCGCCCGCATATCGCGGATGCCGCCGCCCAATTGGATGGGAAGATCGATGGCCGCGCGAATGGCTTTAATGGCATCCACATTGGCGCTCTTGCCGGCGAAGGCGCCGTTCAAGTCCACGCAATGCAGCCATTGGAATCCTTGGGCCGCGAAGCTTTTCGCCTGGGCGGCGGGATCGGTGTTGAACACCGTGGCGTCTTCCATCACGCCCTTTTTCAGGCGCACGCAGACACCGTCTTTCAAGTCGATGGCGGGGAAGATGATCATGGGCGCCAACGCAGAAAATTCTCGAGCAGCTTCAAACCCGTCGCCTGGCTCTTTTCCGGATGGAATTGGGTGCCGGCGATATTCTCGTTGCCGACCATCGCGGTCAGCGGTCCGCCATAATCGGTGGTGGCGATCAGATCGTCCGGCAGCGTCGGCTTGAACTGGAAGCTGTGCACGAAATAGGCATGCGCCTCGGCGGGAATGCCCGCGAGCAGGGGATGCTTCTGCTCCAGCTTGAGCTGGTTCCAGCCCATATGCGGAATCTTCAAATTGGGATCCGATGGCGTGATCTTGACCACTTCGCCGGCGATCCAACCCAGCCCGGCGTGACGGCCGAACTCCACGCCAACCGTGGCCAGAAGCTGCATGCCCACGCAGATGCCCAGGAAGGGAGCTCCATCTTTCAGGACTTTTTCGCGCAAGGCTTCGACCATGCCCGGCACGGCGGACAGGCCTCTCATGCAGTCGGCGAAGGCGCCCACGCCCGGCAACACCACGCGCTCGGCGTCTTTAACGGCTTGCGGATCAGCGGTGGTGACGATGCCGAATCTGCCATTCGCGGCGCGCGCCAACGCTTTCGCCGCGCTGGCAAGGTTGCCGGAACCGTAATCGATCAGGGCCACACTGGACATGGCCGGTCCTATAACGGACCAAATCCGGTTTGTCGAAACAGGCGAAAGCAGGGCAGGGGAGCCTAGGGCGCAATGCCTATTACGTAGGGCATTTGGGATATTCCCGGCCGGTTTCATCCGGGCGCAGCTGGTATTGCACGCCGCCGAATTCGATCATGTTCCAATGCTGTGGCTGCGGCGGAACCATATTGAAGTGGCCTTGCCGCAGGGCGTCGAGCAGGCGCGGGCAGACGGGCGGGATATTGATGCGCCCGGCCTCGCTCCAGCCGGAGGCGCCATCCTCGTGGAACACCTGCAGGAAGATCGCCTGGTTCTGGTAGATCAGCACTTCGGGACGGCCATCGCCGTCCAAATCCGCCAGGATGGCGTCACAGGGCCCGATGCCTGTGCAAGTGGGCCGCAGCCACACGCGCTGCTCCTTGCTCCAATCCATGGCAACGAAGCTTGCGGGCAGGGTCTCGCCGCGCGGATAGACCGTCAAATGGCCGGCAAAGGCGGGGGCATTGGCATTCGCCACCTGGTAGCGGAAGCTCTGGCGCAAGGCATAGCTGGCCGCCTTTTTGGTGAAGGCGTCTTTGCTGGCGGCCAGCGCCGTCAGCGCGTTCCGCCCATAGCGGCCGCCCTTCCAGCGCAGATAGTCGAAATCGAATTTGGCGGGCGTGACTTTACCGCTTTCCAGCCGCGACACCTGGTCGGCCACCGCGATGCGGGCAGGGCTGGCAATGGGGGTGAACAAGCCCACCAGGATGGCAAGGCCGGCCAGCGCCATGACAAAATTCCACCGCTCGATCCGCGCCAGCCAAGGCCTGGGCGATGCAGCCGCCGCGACATAGCCGCCCGCATAAGCCAAAGCCAGAAGGACAGTTGCCGCCATCCAGATGCGCTCGACGGTCCAGCCATATTGCGCCACCCGCAGATAGAGGGCGTAGGCGGCGATGAGCGAGAGCGGCAGGGGAAGGATAGCCGCGACGCTTCCCGACCAGCGCAGAATCCTGGGCGGCTGTCTTTCTGGGTCGCCGTCCTGGTAGGCGGCATTGATCAGCACGATCAGCGCCGCGGCGGCGGCCAGGAGCAAGGCCGAAGCATGGCCGATGCCCCATAAGGATTTGAGCCCGGTAAAGGGCAGGCTGATGACAAAGCCGCCCACGATCAGGGTGATCAGCGGCAACAGCCAGGACAACAGGGTGAGCAGCAGCGTCCGCGCCCCACGCACCAAGGCGGGGCGGATATCGGTCAGGTGTACCGCGCCCGCCGCCGCCAGGGCGGTGACGGGAATGGAAAACCATTCGTGCCGGATCAGCCGCTGGAAGAATCCCAGCAGGATGAGGTTGAACAGGCCCGCGCCCAAAAACAGCAAGATCCAGAAGGCGCCGACAAACACGCCTGCCAGCGCCAGCTGCACCGCCAGCTTCCAGGCCGTGTCGAAATGGGTGGGATAGCTGGCCATGAAGCGGCGGTCGATGCTGCCGCCCACCACCAAGGCATGGGAGACGAAGAGGGCGAGCGCTCCGAAAACAAAGAACTGGGGCGAGGGGGCGACATGCGGCTCGGCGCCGGACTTGATGAAATTCCAGTCCACCGGCCAGGCGCTCCAATTGTCGAAGAAGGCCAGGCCGGCGAGGACGACCAAGGCGATGCCGGCCCAGGTCACGGCTTTGCGCACGGCCATTTCGCCCAAGGCAGAGATCAAGAGCGTGGGAATGAACAGGAAGACCAGAACCAGCGGCTCGAACACCAGGCCGTTGGTGCCGGGCCAGGTCTTGGCGTCATAGGCGCTGTAAAGAAGATAGAGCGCCAGCCCCTGCGTCAGTCCGATGGCCAAACGCGCGGTGAAAAGCCTTTGCCCCTGCAAGACTGTTTCCATAGCCCGCCCCTGCAAATCGCCGGGCGGGAAGATAGCCGTTTTCTCTCCAACAACACAGGTTGGTTAGTTGTCATCCATCTTGAGGGCCGCGATGAACGCTTCCTGCGGGATGTCCACCTTGCCGAACTGGCGCATCTTCTTCTTGCCCTCTTTCTGCTTGTCCAACAGCTTGCGCTTGCGGGAAATGTCGCCGCCATAGCATTTGGCGGTGACGTCCTTGCGCAAAGCAGAAATGGTTTCGCGGGCAATGACCTTGCCGCCGATCGCGGCCTGGATCGGAATCTTGAACATGTGGCGCGGGATCAGGTCCTTGAGCTTCTCGCACATGGCGCGGCCACGGCTCTCGGCGCGCTGGCGATTGACGATCATGGACAGCGCGTCCACCGGATCGTCATTGACCAGGATGGACATTTTCACCAGGTCGCCTTCTTCGTACTTCTCGATGTGATAGTCGAAGCTGGCATAGCCGCGCGACACGCTTTTCAGCCGGTCGTAGAAATCGAACACCACTTCGTTCAAGGGCAGCATATAGATCACCATGGCGCGATTGCCGGCATAGGTGAGCTCGACCTGGCGGCCGCGCCGGTCCTCGCACAATTTCAGCACCGAACCCAGATATTCATCCGGCACCAGCACGGTGGCCTTGATCCAGGGTTCCTCGATGCGGTCGATATAAGTCACATCCGGCATGTCGGCCGGATTGTGCAATTCCTTCATCGTGCCGTCATTGAGATAGATGTGATAGATCACCGACGGCGCGGTGGTGATCAGGTCGAGATTGAATTCCCGCTCCAAGCGCTCGCGCACGATTTCCAGGTGCAGCAGGCCCAAAAATCCGCAGCGAAAGCCAAAGCCCAGCGCGGCGCTGCTTTCGGTCTCGTAGGTGAAGCTGGCGTCATTGAGATGCAGCTTGGACAAAGCGTCGCGCAAATCCTCGAACTGGGCCGCATCCACCGGGAACAGGCCGCAGAACACCACCTGTTGCGCCGGCTTGAAGCCGGGCAGGGGGGTGGGCGTGCCCTTGCGCTCATCGGTGATGGTGTCGCCGACCTTGGTGTCGGCCACTTGCTTGATCTGGGCGGTGATAAATCCGACCTCGCCGGGGCCCAGGCTTTCGACCGGAACCTTTTTGGGCGTAAAGACGCCGATCTGTTCCACCTGATAGACGGCATCGGCAGCCATCATGCGGATCTTCTGGCCCTTCTTCAGTTCGCCATCGATGATGCGCACCAGCACCACCACACCCAGATAGGCGTCGTAGTAACTGTCGATCAGCAGCGCCTTGAGCGGCGCATCCAAAGTGCCCTTGGGCGGCGGCAGGCGGTGGACGATGGCCTCCAGCACCTGGTCGATATTGAGCCCCGTCTTGGCCGAGATCGGCACCGCCTCGCTGGCGTCAAGCCCGATCACATCCTCGATCTGCTGCTTGATCCGCTCGGGCTCGGCGGCAGGCAGGTCGATCTTGTTCAGGATCGGCACGATCTCCAGCCCGGCATCGATCGCCTGGTAGACATTGGCCAGGGTCTGGGCCTCGACCCCCTGGCTGGCATCCACCACCAGCAGCGCGCCTTCGCAGGCGGCCAGGCAGCGGCTGACCTCATAGCCAAAGTCGACATGGCCGGGCGTGTCCATCAGGTTCAAAATGTAGATGGCGCCTTGCGGGGTCTTGTATTCCAGCCGGACCGTCTGGGCCTTGATGGTGATCCCGCGCTCGCGCTCGATATCCATGGAATCCAGGATCTGGTCCTTCATCTCCCGGCTGGCGACGGCGCCGGTGAACTGAATCAGCCGGTCGGCCAGGGTGGATTTGCCATGGTCGATATGGGCGACAATGGAAAAGTTGCGGATTTGGGAAAGCTGGGTCATTTCCGGGGGGTGTTAGCAGAACGCCCACCCCCATTCCACCGGCAATTCCGGCTATAACCGGCCCATGTTGCATTACCTTTACCTGGACTATGGCGGCCGCGCCCAATACCGCCGGGAGCTGAAATACAGCCTGATTTCCCTGCGCCAGGAGCTGGGGACGGCGCCCGGGGCCCGGATTGCGGTCTATACCGACGCGCCACGGCTCTATGCCAACTGGCCGGTCGAGGTGGTGGATATTGCCCCCCGGACCCAGGCCTGGTCGGGCAATGGCCTTTACCACCACCGCATCAAGCCGGCGGCGGTGCTGGATGCCTTGAACCGTTTTGCCGCGCCGGTCTGCTTCCTGGACAGCGATTCCATCATCCGGCCCGGCTTCCATGCCGAGGTTTCGGCCAAGATGGCGCCGCAGGAAAACTGGTCGGTGACCAAGACGGCGGTGGTGATGAACCATTTCGAGTTGCGCAATCCCTTTCCTCCGCTCAAGGGCTTTCGCGCCACCCTGCCGCACCTGGGATTGGTGCGTTACGACACCGCCAATAGCTGGATGTTCAATTCCGGCCTGATCGGCGTCGCGCCCGCGCATGTAGGCCTGATGGAAGACACGCTGGCCTATATCGATGCCTTGATCGGGCGGACGCGCAAATTCCCCACCGTGGAACAGCTGGCGCTGAGCGAGGTGGCAAGATTGTCCCAAACGCCCATCGCGGAAGTGCGCGACACCTTCCTGCATTATTGGCAGGGGCGGCGGCGCATCTACATGGCGAACCGGATCGAGAAGAGCCTGTCGCCGGATTGGGATGACCTGACGCCGCCCAGGCAATGGGCCTCGATGAACTATTGGGCGGTGCGCGCTTATAATTATTATTACGGCGTCACCAATGTCTTTTCCGGCTGGTCGAAATGAGGAACGAAGCGAGCGAATTGTGGCCAGGGCAGTCGGAGCCGCTTCTCAAGGCGTTGCACATCCTCACCCAAAATGGCGGGCTGAATGCGGACTCGCGGCGCAAGCTCAAGCAGGTTCAGCACCTGGCGCAATTGATCAAGCCGGCGATCGATGCGGCGTTGAACGAAAAAGACTATCCCGTGCTGGCCGACCTGGGCGCCGGCAAATCCTATCTGGGCTTTATTCTCTACGATCTTTATTTGCGGCCTGCCGGACGGGGCAAGGTGGTGGCGGTGGAAGCGCGCGCCGACCTGATCGAAACCGCCAGGAAAATCGCGGCAGAAAGCGGGTTCGAGCGCATGGATTTTGTCGAAGGCAAGATCGCGGATTCTGAGATCGGTGCGGTGGATATCGTCACCGCATTGCATGCCTGCGACACCGCCACCGATGAGGCAATCCTGTTCGCGCTTCGGCACGACGCCAGGTTCGTCGCCCTGGTGCCCTGCTGCCAGGCGGAAGTGGCGCGGGCGCTGGATGGCATCAAGGGCCCGCTCGAACAGTTATGGCGCCATCCCATTCAGCGGCGGGAATTTGGCGCCCATCTCACCAATGTGCTGCGCGGGCTTTATCTGGAGGCGCATGGCTACAAGGTGCGGGTGACGGAATTCACCGGCTTCGAGCACACCCAGAAGAATGAAATGATCTTCGCCGAACGCCACCAGCGTTCCAACCCGCGGGCGCGCGCGGCGTATGAGAAGCTGGCGGCGGAGGTTGGGACGGCGCCGGGGATACTTGCTTTCTCCTAACCAAAAGGTGTCATGGCCCGCAAATGCGGGCCATCCAGATGACGCCAGCGCTCCACAATCAGAATGATCGCGAACCCAACTGGATGGCCCACACTCCGGTGGGCCATGACACTGTGTTTTGGTCGATGGAGAGCGTCGGCCTACACCAATCTCAAATCCGCCCGCGCCGGCTGCGCGCCTTGCTCGAACGCGCGCGACCAGGCTTCAAAGGATTCCGCGCTCTCGCCCCGGGAGTGAAAGTAAAGCCGCTGCGCCAGCCGCCGCATGGGCGCCGTCATCAGCGCCGCATTGATCAGCGCATTGGGCGGCGCCAGGTCCAGGGCGCGTCGCAGCCACAATTTGGCGCGATAGCGTGGCGCCTCCGCGGCCAGGGCTTGGGCGGGCAAGGGCCCGCGCGTGTCCAGATAATTGGCGACCAGCACGGCGGCGCGGCGCCCGAAATGCAAGGCGGTGTGGATGCCGCCGCCGGTCACCGGCGACACCATGCCGGCGGCATCGCCCACCAACAGTAAGCGCCGCGTACCAAGGTCGCGCACCACGCCCCCGGACGGGATCAAACCGCTGCGGCGCGAGGCGACCCGGATATCGCGGATGTCCAAGACTGTCTTCAATCGCCGCAGTAGCGCGCCAAGGTCCGGCCGGGCAGGGCGGCTGGCCGCCAAGCCGATCTGTGTCGCACCCACACCGGGCACCATCCAGGCGATGTAGCCGGGCGCGATTTGGCTGTCGGCAAAGCAATGCAAGAATCGGCCATCCACCCCCTCCAGCGGTTCGCATTCGATTTCCAGGCCGGCGAGAAAGCGCCGGTTTTCGCCCAGTCCGAAAGCCTGCGCCACTTGCGACTTGGCGCCGTCGGCGCCGATCAAGAACGAGGCGTGCAAATCGCCCATCGCCACGCCGCGCTCATATTCCAGCCCGCCCTCGAATTTGCGGCCATACATCAGGCACGCGCCGGCGCGAGCGGCTTCCTCCGCCATCCAGCGCATCAGCGCGGGCATGTCGGTGGCCTGGAAGAAATAACCCGGCGCGGAAAGGTCGAGTGAACGGTTGTCCGGCGCATACAGGCGCACGCCAGGCACTTTGCGCATCATCCGCGCCGGAAGGTCGAAGGCGTCACTGGCTTCCTTGACGACAATGCCGGTGGTTTTGACGCGAAGGCCGGGATCGGGCTTGGCGTCCAAGACCGCCACTTTCAGGCCGCGCAGCGCGGCGCTGCGGGCACAGGCCAGGCCCGCAAAGCTTCCCCCGACAATGGCCAGATCGAACCGCTGCACCATGCGCCACCTCCGCTTTGGGAGGAACTGTCGCGCTGGGGAATGGCGGGATTGTGACCTACCTGTCATCCCCGGCGAGCGATGCGAAGCATCGCGAGGGAAGGAGACCCAGGTGCTTGGATTAGGTCCAGTCGAGAGGGGAGGAGCTCTATTCCCGGACAGTCGGTTGCCGGAATGCCTGGGCCCCCTTCCCTCGCGCTCACTGGCGTTCGCGCTCGCCGGGGATGACAGTGAGAGTTAAGCCCGCAACACCGCGCCCAGCTTCATCGCCGCCGCCACGATCTTCTGCGCCAAGGCCTCGATCTCCGCCTCGGTCAGAGTGGCGGCCGAGGGTTGAATACGCACCGCCACGGCAAGGGATTTCTTGCCCTCCGGCACGCCTTTGCCTTCATAGACATCGAACACGTTAACTGTATCGATCAAACTGCGGTCGGCCAGCTTGACGGTTTTGACCAGATCGCCCGCCGGCAATTTGGCATCCACCACAAAGGCGAAGTCGCGCTCGATTGCCTGGTAAGGCGAGGGCTGGAACAGGGGCTTGGCCTTGCCTTTGGATTTGGCGTCGGGAATGGCATCCAGGAAGATTTCAAACCCGGCCGCCGGGACTTTCAGGTCGAAGACCGACAGAATTTTGGGATGCAGCTCGCCAAACTGCGCGATCACCTTGGGGCCCATGGCAATCGTGCCGCTGCGGCCCGGGTGATACCAGCCGGGTGCACCTTGGGTGACGGGCGCCGACATCGGCGCGCCGGTGATGGCTTCCAAAGCCGCCATCAGGTCCGCCTTGACGGTGAACAAGCCCGCCGCCTCGCCGCTTTTTTGCCAGTCGCGCTCGGGATGGCCGGTGCGGATCGCGGCGGCCACGGTCTTTTGCGCTTCCGGCGCGCCACTGTCGAAGGCCGCCCCGATTTCGAAAAGCTGCAGATTGGCAAAGCCGCGGGCGGCATTGCGCGCAGCCGAAGCCAGCAGCGACGGCAGGACAGAGGGCCGCAATGCGTCCAGGTCCGAGGCGATGGGATTGGCAAGCTGGCGGGAGTCGTCGCCGCCGCCAAACAGTTTGGCTTGGTCGCGCGCGATGAAGGAAAACGTCACGCATTCATTGAAACCGCGCGCGGCCAAAGCGCGCCGTGCCGTGCGGGTACGGCGCTGGGACTTGGACAGGACCGGCGCCGCCACGGCGTGGGTGGCGTCCAGTGCCAGCGATGGGACATCGGTCAGGCCATGGATGCGTACCACTTCTTCCACCAGGTCGGCGGGACCATCCACGTCATGGCGCCAGCTGGGCGGCACGACATTCAAGGTCTTGCCGTGATCTTCCACCACAAAGCCCAGGTCTTCCAGGATGTCGATGATCCGGTCGCGCGCGATCCTGATGCCGCCAAAGGATTGAACCAGCGCCGGATCGAACAGGATCGGCCTGTGCGGCGGCGGCAAAGCGCCCCCGATCACCACGTCCGATGCCTCGCCGCCGCACCATTCCAGGATATATTGGGTGCAAAGCTCCAGCCCCGGCAGCACGAATTGCGGGTCCACGCCGCGCTCGAAACGATAGCGCGCGTCCGAGATGATGGCCTGCTTGCGGCCGCTGCGTGCGATGCGCGCCGGATCGAACCAGGCTGATTCAACGAACACATTGACCGTGTTCTCGAAACTGCCGCTGTCCATCCCGCCCATGATGCCGGCAATGCTCAGCGCCCGCGCCACATCCGCAATGACGACCGTGTCCGCATCCAGCACATAGGTCTTTTCGTCCAGCGCCAGGATTTCCTCGCCGTCCTTGGCCATGCGGGCCTGGAAATCGCCGCTGACCTTGTCGGCATCGAACACATGCAGCGGGCGGCCGCGATCCTGGGACACCAGGTTGGTGGCATCGACCAGGGCGGAAATCGATTTCATGCCCACGCTTTTCAGCCTGTCCTGCACCCATTTGGGCGCCGGACCATTCTTGACGCCGCGGATCAGCCGGCCGGCGAAGATGGGGCAGGCGTCCTTGTTCTCTTGCGTGAAATTCAGGGCGATTTTCTTGGGCGAGGGGAATTTACCGGCAACCGGCACCACCTTGTCGGATTTAAGACGACCCAGCCCGCTGGCCGCCAGGTCACGGGCAATGCCGTAGACGCTGGCCGCGTCGCCACGGTTGGGCGTGATCGAGACGTCGAACAAAGGATCGTTGGCCAAAAGGCCCGCATCGACCAGCGCCGCAACCGCCGCCTCGCCAGGCTTGGCGCCAGGCTTCAGCTCGATAATGCCGTCATGGTCTTCGCCCAACAACAGCTCGCGGGCGCTGCACATCATGCCGCGCGATTCCACGCCGCGAATCGTGCCCAGCTTCAGCACATCGCCGCTGGCCGGGATCACCGTGCCCGGCCGTGCCAGCACCACTTTGATGCCGGCACGCGCATTGGGCGCGCCGCACACGATTTGCAGCGTGTCCTTGCCGTCGCTGACGCTGCACAGGCGCAGCTTGTCGGCATTGGGATGTTTCTCGGCGGTGATGACTTCGCCGACAATGAAATCCTTCAAGCCGCTCGCGGCGTCGGTGAGGCCCTCGACTTCCAAACCGATGGCGGTCAGCCGTCCGGCGATGGTCTTGGCATCGGCCTCGGTGTCGAGATGTTCTTTGAGCCAGGAAAGCGTGAATTTCATCGTGACAACCCGCCGTCCAAAGTCGGGATGTCCAGCGCCGCGAAGCCGTAATGCTTCAGCCAGCGCACATCGGACTCGAAGAAGCTGCGGATATCGGGAATGCCATATTTCAGCATGGCCATGCGGTCCAGGCCGAAACCAAAGGCAAAGCCCTGGTATTTTTGGGAATCGATGCCGCAATTCTCCAGCACCTTGCGATGGACCATGCCCGAGCCGCCCAGTTCCAGCCAATCATTGCCGGTGCCGAAAGCGATCTTGCCCGGTACGCTGCGGTCGCAGCGCATGTCCCATTCCAGCGACGGTTCGGTGAAAGGAAAGAAGCTGGGGCGGGCGCGCAATTCAATTTGATCGATCTCGAAAAAGGCCTTGCAGAATTGCTCCACCGTCCACTTCAGGTGGCCCAGGTTTATGCCTTCATCCACCACCAGCGCCTCGACCTGGTGGAACATGGGCGAATGGGTGGCGTCGCTGTCGACGCGATAGGTGCGTCCCGGCGAAATCACCCGGATGGGCGGCTTCTGATCCAGCATCACCCGCACTTGCACCGGCGAGGTGTGGGTGCGCAGCACGGGCGTGGAGCCGTCCGCCTGGCGCGAGACGTAGAATGTGTCCTGCATCTGCCGCGCCGGATGGTCGGGCGGAATGTTCAGCTTGGTGAAATTGTAATCGTCATGCTCCACGTCCGGGCCTTCGGCGACGGCGAAACCCAGATCGGCGAAGATGGCGACGACTTCTTCCAAGACCTGGGAAATGGGATGCACCGTGCCGCTATTTTCGGGCCGCGCGGGCAAGGTGACGTCCAGGCGCTCGGACGCAAGCCGCGCTTCCAGGGCCGCATCGGCCAGCTGCGCCTTGCGCGCAGCGATGGCCTCGGTGACAGCGTCTTTCAAGCCGTTGAATTTGGGGCCCTGGACCTTGCGCTCGTCGGGCGACAGGCTGCCCATGGTGGCGAGGAGGGCGCTGACCGAACCCTTTTTGCCCAGCGCCGCCACACGCACGGCTTCCAATGCGGCCTCATCGGCGGCACTGGACACAGCGGCCAGTATTTCGGACTGAAGGGCGGCGATGTCGGCCATGCAAACTCCGGGTGGGAATGACCGGCGCTTGTCAGCGCTTGGGCCGAATCTCCGGTGGAGTGTGCTTAGACTTTCGACGCCTGATCCACCAGAGCCTTGAACGCGGCGGGCTCGTGGGTCGCCAGGTCGGACAGGACCTTGCGGTCGATCTCGATCCCGGCGCCGGCGAGCCCGGCGATAAATCGGCTATAGGTGAGGCCATGCTCGCGCACGGCGGCGTTGATGCGCTGGATCCACAAGGCGCGGAAGTTACGCTTCTTCTCCTTGCGGCCGATATAATTGTGCTGCAGCGACCTGTCGGCGGCGGCATTGGCCGTGGTGATGTTGTTCTTGCGGCGGCCGCGCATGCCCTTGGTCTGCTTGAAGACCTTTTTGCGGCGGGCATGGCTGGGGACGGAACGTGGGGCGCGACTCATGGATCAGATTCCTCCGCCATAGGGCATCCAGCGCTTGACGCGCCTTGTCTCGGATTCCGACAGCGTGTCCATGCCGCGCAAATCGCGGGTCCGGGCCGGGGAATTGTTGATCAAGCGGTGACGCTTGCCCACCTGGTGGGTTTTGATCTTGCCGCTCTTGGTGATTTTGAAGCGCTTTTTGGCGCCCGACTTGGTCTTCATCTTGGACATTTTGCTTCCTTGTGAGGGCACTTAAGCCCAGTAGCGTTTGAGGCCGCCACGGCATGTCCAGCCGGGCCGCCCAAGAGCCGCGCCTTCTAAAGGGGCAGGCCCCCTCGCGCAAGCCTGAATTGGCTATTCCGCCGGTTCGGCGCCGTCGCGCGCTTCGCCGCCGTCATGCTTGTCGCGGGTGGGAGCGGGGGAAGAGGAGCCGGTAACCCCGAAATCTCCGGATTTGCTGCCGATCTCGGCCAGTTCAAAGCCTTCGGCCACCAGGCCGCGCTTCAACAATTCGCGGATGGCCGCGGCGCGGCTGGGCATGCGTTTTTGGAAACGCCAAGTATCCAGGGCGTCCAACTCTTCCTTGGTGAGCATGATTTGAAGACGCTCACCGCGCATCAAGTCGCTCATGATTTATTCCCCAATATTTTCAAAGTGTTAGAAAGATTGCCACAATTTAGTCAGTTACTCATTATCTGCTTGATGCCCATATAACTCAATAGCCCTTTGCTTAGTTCCATGCCCCATCGCCTCAACTTGTCCCAATGAGGCCGTTTACTCAATTAACATATTGAAATTATTAGACTATTTGTCTTGCCAGCGCGCGCGAACAGGCGCAATCTCGCGGTGAAAGGAGGATGCCCCTCATGGACGCACTCCTCACCCCGATCTCATCCACTTCCCCCTCCGACCCGGCTGCCGAAGCCAACCATCGCATCGCCAACAGCCTTGCGTTGCTGACTGGCCTGGTTCGCATGCAGGCCACCTCCGCGCGCAAGAATGCCGCGTCCTACAGCAGCGCCGAAGTGTGCCACCTGCTGGATGGCGTGGCCGCGCGCATCAGCACCATCAGCCAATTGCATCGCATCCTGTCGCGCCGCGCGCCGGACGGCGTGGTCAATATGCAGCCGCATCTCAAAGAGGTCACCGATGCGCTGGCCGCGGCTTTGTCTTCCGGCGACCAGCATCTGCGCGTGGTTCATACCGGCCACGACTGCCTGGTGCTGATGCGCCATGTCCAGCCGATCGTGCTGATCCTGAGCGAAATCTTCATCAACGCCGTCAAATACGCCCATCCCACCGGCGTTCCCTTGATCATCGTGGTGGATTGCGAGCCGTCCGCGGATGGAGAATTGCTGCTGACTGTCAGCGACGACGGCGTGGGCTTGCCCGAAGGCTTTGTGCCGGAGCGCGATGGCGGCATGGGCTTCAAGGTGATGTATCGCTTGGCACAGGAGATGGGCTGCGACCTCAGGATTCTTTCCACCCATCTGGGTCTCAGTTTCCGGCTTTCCCTCACCGCCGGCGCCATGGCTGGGGCCAAGCTGGCTTAGAGCCTGAACTATTCGTCATGGACGAGGTCGTTCCGGAACGGCCATAGTCGCGGCCGGTCAACTCGCGCGCCAGGCCCGCCCAACCCACGCCCATGTTCTTTCACGGAATCTTCCTTCCCTGGATGCGCCGTATCGGCAAGGTCATGTTCTTGCCGGCACTGATCGTGGTGGCATGGGGCGAACTGACGCCACACCCACCCAGGCTGGCGGGACCCTGGTTGTGGGACAAGCTGGATCACTTCACCGCCTATTTCGGCCTTTCCCTGCTGGCCACGCTTGCATGGGGACTCAGGCGCTCACTGGCTTGGGTGTTCCTGGGCGTGGTGGCGTTGGGCGGGGCGCTGGAAATACTCCAAACCCTGGTCGGCCGCGACGGGGAATGGGGCGATTTCATTGCCAATGACTTGGGTGTCCTGCTGGGGATGGCTTTGGCCGCGGGCTATCTGGCTATTCCCCGACGGCTTGTTGCCAAGCCATCGCGCGATTAGCCTAGAGGACTATCCCAGGGCGTGAGGCGTGGCCCATAGCGGCAGCGTATGGGCGATCGCCCCCAAAAAATGAGGTGCCATTCCATGTCCCTGTTTGCTGAATTCAAGAAATTCGCCATGCGCGGCAATGTCGTGGACCTCGCGGTGGGTGTCATCATCGGCGCGTCCTTCACCGGAATCATCACTTCGCTGGTCAATGACGTGATGATGCCGCCCATCGGCCTGGCCCTTGGCGGCGTGGACTTTGCCAACTTTTTTGTGGTGCTGAAGGGCGACCCCCATGTGGAGACCCTGGCCGCGGCCAAGGCAGCCAAGGCGGTCACGCTGAACTATGGCCTGTTCATCAACGCCATCATCAATTTCCTGATTGTGGCCTTTGTCCTTTTCATGTTCCTGCGCCAGTTGAACAAGCTCGTTGCCCCGACACCCGAAGCGGCGGCGCCCCCGCCGGAAGACGTGCTGTTGCTGCGCGAGATCCGCGACTCCCTCAAAGCCCGGTGATGCGGCCTCTTTGCCTTGCGGCAATCTTGGTCTGGATGGCGCCGGCACAGGCGGCGGACGATCCAGCTTCCGCGGCCAGTGAATTTTACGCGGTCTATAAGGATCAGCATGCGCAGGGCGGCATTCCTGACGCGACCGTGCGCTTGCGCTATTCCCCTGTCCTGTCGCCTCGCCTCAACAAGCAGCTCGTCGACGCCGCCGCCGCCCAGGCCCGTCTGACCGCGAAGGTCAGGAATGCGGTGCCGCCCATGTTGGAGGGAGACATATTCTCGTCCCTGTTCGAAGGCGCCACGGCCTGGAAAATCGGCGCCTGCCAGGGTGACGCCAAGACCGCCCATTGTCCTGTGATGCTCAGCTTCACGCCGGCGCCGGCACAAAGTCTCAAGGCGCCCAAGCCGGCCAGCTGGTCCGATACGCTGCTGCTGACACATACCCCGCAGGGCTGGAAAGTGGATGACGTGGTCTATGATGCCGGGTTTCAATTCGGCAATACCGGGCGATTGAGCGAAATGCTTCAAATGGTTATCGCGGCGAATCCGCGCTAAGAACCGGCGTAACCATTCGCCGTTTTCAACGTATAGGGGAGGAAAGGAAACGCCATGACAGATACCAACACTTCGCGCACCCTCACCCCCGACCAGCACCGGGTGCTTGTGGAGCACGGCACCGAACGTCCCGGTTCCAGCCCGCTGAACCATGAAAAGCGTCCCGGCGAATTCGAATGCGCCGGTTGCGGGGCCGAACTGTTCGATGCTTCGACCAAGTTCGACAGCGGCACTGGCTGGCCCAGCTTCTGGGACACCAAGCCCGGCGCGGTGGAGACCCGCACCGACACCAGCCATGGCATGGTGCGCACCGAATTCCATTGCGCCAAATGTGGCGGCCATCTGGGCCATGTTTTCAACGATGGCCCCGGTCCCACCGGCCTGCGCTACTGCACGAACGGTTGTGCATTGGATTTCAAGCCGGACGCCAAATAGGGCCGGTTAATGGGAGACGCCACCGTTCGCTAAGAGCGGCGGCGTCTGCTTTTTAATCGCTCAGAAGATATCGCGCGAGCGGGCGGCGGCAGTGGCTTCCGCCTCTCGCAGGCCCGCGCCATCGGGACCGTCCAAAGCCTTTTCGGCCGCTTTGCCCATGGCGGGAATGCGGCCCTTGTTCTTCTCGACAAACCCGGCCTGGTCCTTGAGGAAAGCGCGCGAGGCGGCGTAATCGCCTTCGCCTTTTGTCGCGCGTTTGGGCTTGCTGGCGGGCGCCTTTTTGGCGGGAGCCTTCATGCTTTTCTTGGCCGCCCGCTTGGCCTTCTTGGCGGGAGGTTTGGCCGATGCTGCGCGCTTGGATTTCCGAGCGGCTGACGTCTTCCTTTTGGCGGGGGATGCCTTGCTCTTGGCCGCCCTGGCCTTTTTCCGCTTTCTTGCTGCCATGTCGTGCACTCCATGGATTTGCAAAAAAGACAACGCCGCGGCCCGGAAAAAGGCGCGCGGCGCTGTTTCAATCAGGTATCGGTCAGATCCCGGCGGGAGCCGCAGGCATCGCATCGCTCGGGGCGGGCGCGGGAGCGGCCGCAGCCGGCTTAGCCGCTGCTTTCTTCGGGGCGGCCCTTTTCTTGGCCTTCTTGGCCGGCTTCTTCGCGGCCTTCTTGGCCTTTTTGACGGCCTTTTTACTGGACTTCCTGGCGGGCGCCTTCTTGGCCTTCTTTGCCTTGGACGCCTTCTTTGCCTTCTTCTTCTTCTTCGCTGCCATGTCATTCACTCCATGGTTTTGTGTTTGACGCAAAAAACTCTACGCGCCTTCGCGCGAATGCGCGAGTCGTTGCTTCAATTTTCTTTGCGAGACGCGCGCGAGTCTGGCTCGAGCTACGATAAGGCCAGCCGCTCCATCAACCACGACCCTGCGGGACCTGGCGGAGCGTCGTTGCGATAAACCGTGTGAAAGGGATAGACCGGCTCACCAGGCATCTCGATCTTCAATTCGACCAGCCGGCCCCGTTTGAGATCTTCGTTTACCATTGGCTTGGGCATGTTGCCCCAACCCATGCCCGCCAGCAGCAGCGCATGCTTGGCGCCCAAATCCGCCAGCCGCCAGCTTTTGACTGACAGCACGCCGAAGTCCCGGCCCCGAGTCAGGGTGGAGCGATCCGTCAGCACCAGCTGAATATGGTCATGGGCTGCCGCGCCGATCGGCCCTGGCATCGACGCCAAGGGATGGGTGGGTGCGGCCACCGGCACCAGCTTCACCGATCCGGCGGGCCCGCGCACCAGAAGATCGCTGGCCAATTCCAGCGGCCCGCTGATGCCGAATGCGGCCGTGCCCTGCATCACCGCGTGAGTCACCGCGCCCAAAGTTTCGACCTGCAAACGCAGCGCCACGGTGGGGAATTTGCGGCGGAAGTCGTCCAGCGCCTTCACCAGCTTCTTGGCCGGCCACATCACATCGACCACCAGCGAAACTTCCGCTTCCAGTCCCGCTTTCCAGCACATTGGGATCCTAAGCTTAGAATTCCACGTGGACAAGTTGTCGCG
>JADMIO010980256.1_pt1 | contig 24240 bp, 19 predicted proteins | sample 8958161 | NCBI WGS metagenome assembly JADMIO01 (sample SAMN16585339, study PRJNA669376) | soil metagenome | isolation source: Crop rotation soil | place: USA: Cullars Rotation, Alabama | collected 2011
GCGACAACTTGTCCACGTGGAATTCTAAGCTTAGGATCCCAATGTGCTGGAAAGAGCTACGACGTTCACCAGACGCCGCCGCTGGGCGACCTGGTGGTCGTGCAGGATGTGCTGGGCATCGTCTGCGACGCGCGCACCGAGGGTCTGGGGCCGATCAGCGCCAAGGGCAGCCGCGATGACGCCGAGGGCGACGTTTACCGCATCCACCCCGAACTGAGCCGCACCCTGCGCAGCAGTTTCACCGCGCTGGTCGTCGGCCACTACGCCTGGACGCGGGATTACGACTTGCCTCCGGAGCAGCGCCGCATTGTCTATACCTATCCCGACGTGCCGCCGCGCCTGCACTACAAAGCCTACCGCTGCACTCAGGGCGAGTTGCTGCATTTCACCGAGCATCCCAACTACCTGCGCCTGCTGCTGCAATCGCAGGACACCCCGGTGGACGAGGTATTGATCCACCTGCTGGCGAATTCCTTCGAGGTGCGCGGGCGCGACCGGGCGCACCTGCTCAAGACCACCGAGTACCTGGGCCGCTTGCTCAAGGGCCAGTATGATCGCCTGGTCGCCATTTTGGAGACGGTTGGTACGCTGATCGGGCCGGACGAATAGGGTTTATTCGGCGCCGTGATGCGTGCCGGGCAGCCCGCCGAAGACCTCGCCGCTGGCAGAGCGCAGGTTGCGGGTGAACAGGGCGATCAGCACGATAGCGCCGTTATAAACCAGCCCAATCGCCACCATTAGCTCGCCCGGAATCGGCCCCAGTTCGGCCCGCGTGAAGAATTCGGTCCAGTTTGTCGCCGGGATCGGGTAGAGAAAAATCTTCATCGCCCAGGCCAGGCCCAGGATCACGTAGACGAAGAAATAATTGCGCCTCAGTCGCCGGCCAAACGCCTCCCACATGCTGATCGAAAACTGCGGTTGCAGCAGCGATTTCGACAGTGCCTCGGCCCAACCTTGCTGTGGCTCGAAAGGCGGCACCAGCATCGCGGCGAAGAAGTTAGTTTCCAGCAGCCGTGCCCGGTAGCTCCAAAGCTCATAATAACGATAGCGCCGGGCCTCGATCCACAGAAACAGCGTGATCAGCAGCGTATCCAGCAGGATCACGCCATAATTACTGTCGGGATTGGAGAGAGCGAAGGACACGGCGGCCCCCGTCGTCAGCACCGCCCAGTTAGTTGTGGCGTCGAGCCGGGTGCGCCAGGTGTTGCTGCGCTGGATCTCGGCGCGGTAGTAGTGGACCCAGGCCGTATTGAACTCGGCGGGCCGCATCTTATAGCCCCGATAATGCCAGACCTCGTCTTCCGTCCCGGCCTGGTTCGTAGGTGGCAGACTTGGCCGGCGTATCTCGGCTGTCTCGCCCATTGGCTTACCCTCCAATCTTATGGTAACGCTTTTGTGCTGACCCAAACCCTTTTCCCATTGGGAAAAGGGTTTGGGTCAGCACAAAAGCGTTACTGCTTCAGCCGCGTGTAATGATTGATTTATGGATCTAACGACTGCAGAGTTCAGGCCGTGCTTTCAGATTGCGCCGCCGGGCGGCGGCCCATATAATGATTAAGAACAAAAGGGAAATGTAAATGCTACACTCACGCAATGGGCGCCCGACCGATCAGCGCATCTTCCTGGGCAAAGTAACCAGGGCCGACTCCGAGAAGGGGGTGACGGTCCACGTCACCCGCGAAGTCTCGGTAGAGACGCTGCGCCAGGGGCAGTTCGTGGTCATCGAGGGGCGCTTCGTCAAGTTCTTCGGCACGATCTCCGGCTTCCGCCTGGCCGCCACCGACCCGGCCATCGAGCAGGACCCACCCGACAGTGGCTCCAGCCTGGTCTACGACACACTCAGCCGGACTACCACCTACGCCGAGTGTATCGTGCGCCCCTCACTGGAGATGATCACCACCGGCGCCGCCGACGGCTCCGACGTGGGCGGCGACAACCTCAAGCCGGCGCGCACCATCCCCGGCCACTTCGCCCAGGTCTACAAGGCGGGCAGCCAGGATTTCAAGCAGGTGTTCGGCGCCGAGGAGAAGGGCAAGTACTTCTTCATCGGCCAGCCCCGCGACATGGACGTGCCGGTCGCGATCAACCTGGAACGCGTCGTAGAGCGCTCTAACGGCATCTTCGGGCGCTCAGGCACCGGCAAGAGCATCCTGGCCCGATTGCTGTTCTGCGGCCTGATCAAGACCAACGCCTGCGCCAACCTGATCTTCGACATGCACAGCGAGTACGCCTACTCCAAGCGCCTGGAGAGCGACCGCATGGCGCGCGGCCTGCGCGAATTGTTCGGCGCTTCCAAAGTGATGGTCTTCAGCCTGGACAAAGAGGATACGACCCGCCCCGGCAAATCCGTAGACGGTTGGTTGCAGATCCCGCTCGACCTGATCGAGCACGAGGATCTGGCGAGTTTGCAAGAGGAACTGACCCTCAGCGACGCCCAATTGATCGCCGCCGGCCAGCTTGAGCGCCGCCTGGGCAAAAAGTGGATGGCCCGCTTCCTCGATATGGACGCCGAGGAGCTAAAGGAGACCAACAAGCAACTAGGCGCGCACGAGGGCGCGATGGAGGCGCTGCGCCGCCGTCTGCAACGCATTGATCAGCTAGGCTTCGTGACCCGCGAGGGCACCGTCGCGAAGAACGGCATCGGCGATCTGGTGCATGCCCTGGAGCACGGGCGCAATGTGGTCTTGCAATTCGGCAAGTTCAGCAGCCTGCTGTCCTACATGCTGGTGGCGAACCTGATCACCCGCCGCATCCACGAGAAATGGGTCGAACTGACCGAGAAGGCCGAGCAAGCCGGGCAAAAAGCGCCCCCGCTGATGATCACCATCGAGGAAGCGCACAAGTTCCTCAGCCACGGCCAGACCATCTTCGGCACTATCGCCCGCGAGCTACGCAAATACAGCGTCACCCTGCTGATCATCGACCAGCGCCCGTCGAGCATCGACCCCGACGTAATGAGCCAGCTTGGCACGCGCATCACCGCCCTGCTCAGCGACGAGCGGGACATAGACGCCGTATTCACCGGCACGCGCGGCGGCCACTTCAAGAACATCCTGGCGACCCTGGATACCCGCCAGGAGGTGCTGGTCTTCGGCCACGCCGTCCCAATGGAAGTCGTCCTGCGCACCCGCGAGTTCGACGAAGACCTCTACCGCGCGGTCGCCCCAGCAGCGGCGCTCAACAAGGTTGAGCGAGGGAAGCAGGCGCTGGAGGATTTGTTCGGGGAATGAGGCTCCGTGTAACGACAAAGGCCCGCGCTCAATGGAACGCGGGCCTTTGTCGATCTGAGCATTGTAGTGAGTGCTAGGCGTTGCGCAGAAAGGTTGGATCTGCCGACAACGAATGACGGAACGAATAAGCGAATACGCTCGTGCGAAGCATTCGCTTATTCGTTTCCTATTCGTTGTCGGCCTAACCACCCATCTGTCATTTGCGAGCGCTGGCTAACTCATGGAGCCTTGTTATCAGATCGTTATCGTCCTCTTCCCAATTCTCCACCGGGCTATCTAACCCCGCTCTCACCGCCTCACGCAGCCAGGCCAGCTTGGCCTCATCGCTGCGTTCCTGCTGCATCATTCTACGCAACGCCTCGCGCATCACTTCGCCAGCATTGCTGTATTGGCCGCTCTCAACCTTCTCGCGCACATAGCTCTCAAGTTCTGGCTCAAGCTGGATGTTTGGCATGGCTGGTATCTCTGCTTCTCTGCAAGGGAAGGCCAAAAACGTCTGTGGGAGGGGCCTCCGTGCCGCGATAGCCTTGCCGATTAGCAAGCGTATCGCCGGGCGGAGCCGCCTCCCACAGTTATTTTGCATCAGGTCAGACTGGCCGGATTATCAAACCCTGACATGGTCACAAGCAACTCGTAGCTCGTAGCTCGTAGCCCGTAGCCCGTAGCCTCTAATGCGCGAAATCCGGCTGGAAGCCCGGCCAGGCCACGTCCACCGTCACGCGGATAACGCCCGCGCTAAGTGGCATGAACTTCTGGAAGCTTTCCGTGCCCAGGTCGATCACCTTGCCCTGAGAGCGCACCTGGGCGATGTCCTTGTAGGCGATCACGTCCACGAACTGCACCCAGATCGACTGGTTGCCGCGCGTGACGCGGCCCCAGCGCCCGTACAGGCCCAGGTCGGCGGGCATGGCGGCGTAGAGGCCGTAGCCCTTGTAGCCCCTGGGCAGGTTGCCCCATTTCTGGTTCAGGCTGATGATGCGGTTCCAGTTGCCGGGGAACCAGGTGGCGCCGCCGTTGAAGGTCATCTGGAATTCGGGTTGCGGCCGCTTGGCGGCGGCTGCGGCTGCCGCCTGCTTCTGCGCCTGGCGTTGCGCCAGTAGCTCGTTGCCGATATAGCCAACCCAGATGCCGCCACCCCTGGTCAACTCGAAGCGTGCCCGCTCGAAGTATTGCACCGTGTGCCCGCCTTCGGCGAACTGCTCGCTGATGGGGTAGCCGAACGCGGCCAGGCCGCCATTCTTCTTCCAGTAGTTCAGGAACCCGCCGCGCAGACTATGCTTCGTTTGGGCGAAGTAGTTCGCGCTGCTGGTGTTCCGGAACGACTCGACTGTGGGAAAAATCCGACCCTGGGTTAGCAGAACGCCGGTGAGGCTGGCCTGGATGCTGCGGCTGGCGGCGGCTTCAGGGTGATATTCCAGGCGGCCGCGCTCAAAATACTGGACGGTCAGTCCGTCTTCCACGAATTCATCGGTGATCGGCTTGCCCCAGCGAGTTTCCTGGCCGTTCCAAAGCCAGTAGCTGAGAAAGCCGTTACTGAGCGAGTGCGCAGTTGTGCTGAAGTATATAGAGCCACTATGGCTAAGCGGGGCGGAAGCAGGGGCGGCAGTTGCAACTTCCTCGTTGGCCTGGGGCAGCAAGATGGCTCCTAAGCTCAGCGAGCCGAAGAGCAGACCGGTAAGGGCTTGGATGATAGTGGGGCGACGTTTAGCGGTCTGTGCATATTTAGTTGTAGGGTACAACATCTGGTTAAGTTCGCTCCTTCCACTAAGACGGGACCCATCGCGAGAGAGAGCGCGCGGCAGGTGAGACGAGAGTTCTTTGCTGCCAAAACAGGCAAAGGGGCTGCGGTCCCGTTTTCATTTCTGAAGCCCGGAGTTGCCAGGCTCCGGACAAAACAAGTCTGCTCGTTCCCCCAAACAACCGCCCGCTTCGCGCCAGGGTGACGGCCCGCGCCGATAGCCAGGTCGGATGGAACAGCAGATACTACTAGTGTGTGTCGTACGATCGTGTACCGATCACACATGAGGGGGATATTATCAGAAGCCGGGACCCAATGTCAAGACCTAAAAGGTAACAGAAACCTTACCAGGCCACAAAAACGAGTATTGGTCGTAAGATCTCGGCATCTTGAAACGTCGTAGGCCGAACGAGGGCCAGGCGGAGAGGAACCTGAATATAGGTTCAACGTATGTGCTGAGTAGTATGTTATGCGCCGCCTATATTTACTTACCGTAAGGAAAACATTTACGGGAGTTAAGCCGTCACGTCTTGCTCCCTCGCCCTTTAGGGGAGAGGGTTGGGGTGAGGGGCTTGGGGCCTTGCCGCTTCAACCAGGCTTGCTACCGCAAATAGACGCTGCTAGCCCCTCACCCCAACCCTCTCCCCTAAAGGGCAAGGGAGTGTCGCGCAGCCCCTATCATTTGCCGGCGCCGTACAATAGGCGGCCGGCGACCGCCAGGTCTTCGGCGGCGGCTTGGCGCAGGGTTGCGACGTGCTGCTTGATCGTCTCGCGAGCGGCGGTGCGCTCGGCCCAAAGCTGGTCCACGGCGGCGAGCAACTGTTCGCGATTGACCGAGAGGGGATCGACGGCGTTGCCGGGCAAGCCAACTGCGGAGAGGAAGCCGACCACTTTGCGGGCATAACTGAAGCCCAGCGCCGGCACGCCCTGCGCCGCCGCCAGGATCATGGCGTGCAGGCGCACCGCGATAACCATATCCATCGCGCCCAGCAGCGCCTCGACCACGTCAGCCGGGGCCTCGCCGCGCATGATCTGCGCGGCCTGAGGGCTGTTCATGCGCCGCACCACCTGCTCGGCCTCAAGCTCGTCGCGGCCCGGCCAGAAGGGCACGAACGTAATCCGCGCCCCATAACGCTCGGCCAGGTGATCGGCAGCCGCCGCCACCGCTTCGTAAAAGCGCTCGCTCTTCTGGCGATGCCGCCGCGCCGAACCGCTAGCCAGCACCGGATCGAGTTTCTGGCGCAATGTCACCGGCAGCAAATAGCTTGGTCCGCGCCCCGACACGTCGCGGGGCAGGTCGCGCAGGCAGATGGCGACGTTCACGTTGCCCAGCGTCAGGCCCTTGTCGCGCACTAGCGCCTGCAACTCCGCCTCGCCGGCTGACGGCAGCGCCAGCACCGTATCGGCGGTGACGCGCAGGGCGGCGCGCTGCACGCCCGCCTTGACCAGGATTTGCCTGCTCTCCTCGTCGCGCAGACTGATCGCGCCCGGTGTGCTCCACCTGACCATGCGCCGCGCCAGCGTGCGGCCCAGGCGGGTCGCCAGCGGCTCCGCGCCCTGGCCCCACCACATCACCCGCAGCCCCACCCGACGCGCCAGCCACACTAACGCCGCGTGCGGCGGCAGGCTATAGATGCTGCTGCGATCCTGGATCAGGCCGCCGCCGCCCAGGATAAATAGCTTGCTCTCCCGCAACGCGCGCCGCGTCTCCGCCGACCACACCGAGCGCGGCACCGTCCTCATGCGTATCGGCAGATGGGCGTAGCGTCGCGCCGTCACTTGCGGCTGCGTGGTCAGCACGACCACGCGCGGGGGCCGTGGCAACGTCGCCAACTGGCGCAATATCGATTCGAGAGAAGCCTCGTCGCCGAGATTCGGGCTGCCATACCAGCCGGCGATTGCTACTTGTGGATCGTTCAACTAGGGTCGGACCTCAAGGCTGATGATGCGTGATACGTGATGCGTGATACGTGAGATAGGGACACGCGAGACGTGAAACGTGAAACGTGAACTCCTGGCAACTTTGGCGGCTGAAGGACAGACTCTCAGTAGAGACAGAGTTAGCTATCGGCGAGAGAGTCTCCCTCATCTCACGTATCACGCATCACGTATCACGCATCTGGTTCTCATCCCGGCGAGCCGATGAACAGGCCCACCAGGTACGTGACTAGGCCGGTGACGACGCCCACTGCCGTCATTTCCAGGCCGCTGGAGATCCAGTTGCGCCCGGTGACGAAGGTCTTGGCGGCGCCGACCAGGAAGTGGGCGATCAGGCTGATCAGGCCGGCCAGGATGACGGCGGGGTAGCCCGACATGAAGAAGAAGGGGATGATCGGGATGAAGGCACCGATCCCGGTGGAGATGGTGGCCGAGATAGCCGAGATGATCGGGTTGGGGAACGACTCTTCGTTCAGACCCAACTCTTCGTGCGCCATCGTGCGCAGCATTTGCTCCGGGTTGCTGGCGAGGCGGCTGGTGAGCAGGCGGGCCTCGTCGGCACTGAAGCCTTTCAACTGGTAGAAAAGCTCCATCTCCTCGATCTCTTCTTCGGGCGCCTCGGCGATCTCGTCGCGCTCGCGGTCGATCTCGGCCTGGTAGACCTCGCGCTCGGATTTAGTCGCCAGGTAGGCGCCCGAACCCATCGAGACGGCGCTGGCGACAGCACCGGCGATGCCGGCCAGCAGCACCGCGGGGCCACCGGCGGTTGCGGCGGCGACACCGGAGACTATGCCGAAGACGGCGCCCAGGCCGTCGTTGGCGCCGTAGATGGCATCGCCCAGCCAGCCACCTCCCTTGGTGTGCCAGCTTTCGCGCCGCAGCAGCGCGTCCAGCGCGTTCTGCGGGCCGGCCTGCCGCGCCATCGAGTAGAGGACCTTGCCGTGGACCTTCTCCTCGGTCTGCATCTCGCGCACCATCTCCTGGAAGCGCTGATCGCGGATCTCGCTTAGCTGGCGGCCATACTCTTTGTGGTGTTTCGCTTCGTCCTGTTCAAGCTGGTGCAGGGCCGCGTCAGTGCCTATATTGCGCCGCGCCCAGGCGCGCAGGCGGTCCATTGGGCTGCGAAACTCGTTCGGCGGCTCGGCGCCAAGCTCGCGCAGGCGGCCGGCGTAGCGTTCGGCGTGGCGCTCCTCGGCTTCGGCCAGCCGGTTCAGCACGTCGCGGCGGCTCTGGTCGGGTTCCTTGCCCGCCAGTTCGCGGTAGGTGCGGGCGCCATCCATCTCCGCGCGCCAGTTGCGCTGCAGCGTGGCGATCAGCTTACGCACCTCGGCGGGCGGCACGGCGCCGCTCGGATTGGTCGATTCTCTGGTAGTCATATCTATTTCCCGGCTCAGGGAGCGACGGCGGCTCCCGGTCAATTGTTCAATCTTCATTATACCCGCATCGCTGCCTGCGCCAAAACAAGCGCGGGCTGTATAATCGAAGCGAGGCGCCGGCGACGTGGCCGGCTAACGGCGCCGGATGGTCCACGGGGCTGGATCGCTGGTATCCGGGCAGTGCATACGGCCGAGTGATCTACCAGAAATGTGGGGGAGGGCAGGATGTTTAGCTTCTCACGCACGATGCACCGTCTAATTGGTTCTGTAAGCGTATGCTTGCTGGTGGTGTTCTTGTTTGTGGCCTCCGCCGGGACGGCCACGCGGGCCTATGCGGCGGACGATTTCGCCCAGGTGGATACGATTGTTCAGGATATGATGGCGCTGTACGACGTGCCCGGCGTGGCCGTCGGCCTGATCAAGGATGGCAAGGTCGTCTATACGCAGGGCTACGGCGTGCGCAACACGCAGACCCAGCAGCCGGTGACCAAGAACACCCTGTTCGCCATCGGCTCGGTCAGCAAGTCCTTTACCGCGCTGGACATCGCCCAACTGGTGGACGCCGGTAAGCTGAACCTGGATGCGCCGGTGACAACTTATATCCCCGACTTCAAGCTCTCCGACCCGCAGGCGACCAAAGCCTTGACCCTGCGCCATCTGCTGTCGCACACCAGCGGCGTGCCGCCCTTCGACGATTGGTACGCCGTGCCCGCCGCCAGCCGCAAGCAGATCGTTGACGATATGGCGAAGATCCCGCTTACGGCTCAGCCGGGGCAACTCTGGCAATATACCAACCAGAATTTCGTGGTCGCCGGCTATGCCCTGGAACAGGTCGTCGGGCAAAGCTGGGAAGAGTACACCCGCGAGCACATCTTCGCCCCGCTGGGCATGAGCACGGCCAACTTCGACGTGGCCGAGTTGCAGAAGAGCGCCGACTACGCCAGCCCGCACGCGCTAGATGTGCTCAAGGGCATGCAGCCGATCCCGTTCTTCACCAACCTGGGGCCAATCGGCCCGGCCGGGTCGATCAACGCCAACGTGCTGGATATGGTCAAGTATGCCGCCTTCCAGCTAGGCGACGGCAGCGTGGGCGGCACGCGCCTGGTCTCCCAGCAGCAACTTGACGCGATGCACACGCAGCAGATCGCCATCGGCGGCAACTCCGCCGAGACCGACGTGCAGCCCTCCGGCCAGCAGACGCAAACCGTCGCCACGGGTGCGCCCTTGCCCACTAATCTCGGCTATGGCCTGGCCTGGCTGACCGAGGACTACCACGGCTACAAAGTTGTCGCGCACGACGGTGCGATTGACGGCTTCACCTCCTATGTCGCGCTGGTGCCTGGCACCAAAGACGGCGTGGTGCTGCTGACCAACGCGGCGGCGACCAACGGCGGCATCCTCTTCGTGCAGGCGGCGCAGTTGCAACTGGTCAACTGGCTGCTGGGTGTGCCCTCCGAGCCGAACCTCGTCGACACGCTCAACAAGAGCACCGGCGGCGACCCGGCGCAACTGAAGGCGATGCTGCTGGCGGCCCGTAGCTACAAGGCCGACCCTGACGAACTGGCCGCCTTGAGTGGCACTTACTCCAGCGTGCTGGGCACCCTGACCGTCAGAGCCGGCGATGGCAAGCTATACGTGCAAATCGAAGGCCAGCCTGAAGTCGAGCTGGTGCCTTTCGCGCCGGGGCAATACCTGATCAACACATATCCGGTGGCCGGCTCGGTGATCAGCTTCACCCGTGACGCGCAGGGCACGATCACCGTCTACCAGAACGGCGTGCAGATCGCCCAACGTTTGGGCCAGGGCGTGCAGCAGAGCGAGTACAAAGACCCGCAGGGGCGCTTCACGGTGGCTATCCCGCCCGGCCTGGTGCCGCAATCGCGCGGCGATCTGCTGCTGCTGATCTCGGCCAATCCCTCGGCGGCCTTCGTGCTGGGCGCGATGCCCGCCGCCGTCAGCCTGGATTCCGCCGTCAAGTCGTTCGTGCAGCAGCTAGACCCGTCCTTCAGCCTGGAGCCGGTGGGCACGCAGCCGCTGCCGCCCATCGGCGGTGTAAGCTGGACCCAATATCTCTACCAGTTGCCGGGCGATCAAGTCCTGGGCGTGGCCGTGGCGCAGCAGAACAATACGAGCTATTTCATCCTGGTGCAGGCTAGGAGCGCCGACCTGCAAGCGCTGACGCCCACTTTCCAATCGCTCCTGCTGAACTTCAGGATCACTTCTGCGCAAGAGCCGGTTGTGCCGCCCGGTATGCCGCGCACCGGCGAACCTGCCCCCTGGCAAGACGACGCGGGGTCGCTGGCGATTTTCGGTGCGCTGTTGTGCCTGGCCGGGCTGCTACTCAGGCGCAGAACCAGCGCAGAGCACCTGCGTTGAGACTACAGAACAAGCTAACCTGACCGGCGCTGGACCGGCTGAGGAAGTAGCGGCTTTTGGGGGGAATCATGAATAGCGTAATCCTGCGGCTTGTTGCTCTAACAATGCTGCTGGGGAGTTTTGTCGCCGCGCTGCCCGTGTCCGCCGCGCCGGTCCGGCAGGCTGCGGCTGAGATCGGCCCGGTGACGACGGTCGGCCTGGACGCTCAGGGCAACGGCTGGGCCGTCGCCAACGTCGCGGGTGTGGGCACCGCCGCCTTCCTGCTGCGCATCGAGGACGGCACCTGGCGCATGGCTGCTGACCGCACCAGCCGGCCCGACCTGCTGTTCGAGGACGTGGGCATGAGCAAGATGGTGCTCGTGGCGGACGGCAGCAGCGGCTGGGCCATCGGCACCGACGTTGCGCTGCAAGAGCCGGTGCTATGGCGGCTGCAAAACGGCAGGTGGAGCCGCGTGGCCGCCAACCTGCCCAGCAACGCCCGCTTTATCAGCGGCCTTGCCATGAGCGAGGACGGCAAGACCGGCTGGCTCAGCGTCCACAACCCGGCGCATGCCGCCGAATATCTGCGCCGGCTGCAAAACGGCGCCTGGACCGACGTCAAACTGCCCGAAGACACGGGCATAGAGTTCATCTCGCTCAGCCCCAACGGGCGCTATGGCTGGGCCACCGGCGAGTTGAACGGCGACCCGAAGATCTTCGGCCTATCGAACGGCCAATGGAGCTTTATCCCCGGCGCCTTCCTGCCGCCCGATAGCTACCTTAGTTCGGTGGCGACCGATAACGACGGCAACGGCTGGGCGGTCGCCGTGCAGCAGCAGCCTTCGGCCCGCATCAGCCTGATCCGCCTGCGCCAGGACAGCCCGCCCGGCACCGCCCTAGAGATCACCCCGCCGCCCGCGCTGGCCGCCGACCCTGAAACCTACGTGGTGGCGCCCAACGTGGTGCTGGACCGCCTGGGCCGGGGTTGGTTCGGCGGCGATTTCCAGACGGTCAAGACCGCCACGCCGAACCTGGTCTACAACCTGGCCGGCGTGCTGGCGCGGCTGGACGGCGATAACGCCACGCAGGTAGACGGCGCCACAGCCGGCGCCCTGGCCGCCGACGTCGCGCCGCACGGCCTCAGCGTCAGCTACGACGGCGGCCACGCCTGGGTGGGCACAGTCACCGAGCCGCTGGGTGGGACACTGGTCGAGCTACGCGAACCCTGGCTGCACGAGAAACCGGCAGGCGCGGGCGCTCTCCCTGGCCCGGCCATCTGCTTCCGCGAGGTACAATATTGCCTGCGCGGCACCTTCGCCAGATACTGGCAGCAGAACGGCGGCCTGGACCGCTTCGGCTATCCGATCAGCAGCGAAGTGATCGAGAACATCGGCGGAAAAGACTACCGCGTGCAATACACCCAGCGCGCCCGCTTCGAGGACCACCCCGAAAACAAGGGCACATCCTACGAAGTGCTGCTGGGCCTGCTGGGCAACACCCTGGCCGACGCCCGCGCCGATGACGACCCCTTCCAGCCTAAAGACCTGCAAGTCTGCTCCGGCTGCCGCTGGTTCCCCGAAACTGGGCACAACCTGGCCCTGCCCTTCCTGGCCTACTGGCTCGACAACGGTGCTCTGCCGGTCTTCGGCCTGCCCCGCTCCGAAGCCTTCGCCGAAAAAAGCGTCACCGACGGCAAAACCTACACCGTGCAATACTTCGAGCGCAACCGCATCGAGTACCACCCGGAGAATAAAGGCACGAAGTACGAGTTTCTGTTGGGGCTGCTGGGGGTGGAGCAGTTTAAGAACAATTTTGGGTATACGCCCTGATCTCAGGATCTTCGCCAGCTACACTGTGACATCGTCGTTCTAAGCAAGGGTGGCCGCAGGCAATTGCCTGCGGCCACCAGTGATTATCAAGATTTCGCGAATGCTTAATTGGTCAGGTCGTCAAGCGCGTTCTGAACATTATTCTTCGCATTGTTGATTGCGTTCCCGGCGCTGTCGCGCACGTTGGTGACGGCATTTTCGACGTCGCCTTTCGCCTGCTGCGCCTGGCCCTGCACCTGCCGCGCCTCACCCTGAGCTTCTGCGTTCGCGTCGTTGGTCAGCTCGCCCCATTCTTCCTGGGCTTTGCCGGCGAGGCGCTGCGCGCCACCCTCAATTCGGTCTGCTGCGCTGTTGTTGTCGTTCATTGACAGGCTCCTTTTGCTGATAATAGCGCCGAATTCTTCGTCGAACTCTTGGTGTCACCGGTGACGTCACTCGGACGGCCGGGTCACATCTATCACAGCACCTGGCTCTTGCGCCTGAAACCGTTGGTGCGCGATGTGCATTTACTACAGGCAAGAACAGGGCCAACCCCTGGCGAATTACCGATTCTGCGCCTCAGAGTTTCTGCAGAAAACGAGCGTCGTAGCCCCGGCGGAGTCAGGTGCCCGGCGCGATGACCACCGGCGCCGGGGATGGGGTGACCTCTTGTTCGGCAGCCTCGCGACTCCACAGCGGCACCTTCTCGGCGGTGAGCCATTTGGCTTCGCGCTCCGCATCCTCGGCCTGGATCGGGAAGCGGTCGTGCAGCGGGCTGAGGCGGGCGCCCAGGGCGGTGCTGGCGTAGATGACGCGGGCGAAGGGGCGGGCGATGCCGCTCAGTTCGGCGGCTTCCTGCAATTCTGTCAGGCTGTGGCGGTCCCAGCCACCGCAGAGGGCGTGCAGGAAACAGAAAAGGGGTAGGGCGGGCACGATGGCGAGGAAGAAGAGGATCAGGCTGGTGACCTGGTCGCCGCCCCAGAACAGGCCCCCGGCAAAGCGCAGGATGGCATAGAGGGCCAGCCCGGCCAGCGCGGGCGCGGCGAACCACTGCCAGAAGTAGAGGCGCGGCGCCAGGATCAGCCGCAGGTTGAGCAGCCAGGAGACCAGGCCCTTGAGCGGCAGCGCGATCAGGTAGGCGACCAGCAGGCCGGTCAGTTGATAGGGCTCGACCAGCACGAACATCAGCACGATGCGCAGCAGTTGCTCGCCGGCGAGAGTAGCGGCGACCAGCCAGGGGCGCCCAGCCGCCTCCTGCAAGCGGTCGCCCAGCCAGGCCGGGTATTGCAACGCGCCCCAGAATAGCAGGATGCCGACGATCTCCGCGGCGCGCGTAAACTCAGGCCCGGCGCTGCCCAGGATGAAGCGGTCGCTCACCGCCACCAGCCCGCCGCAGATGAAGGCCGAGAACCAGCCGCCGTATTTGAACGCCTGGGCCAGGTAGTAGCGCGTTAGCTCCGGTTTGCCGTTATTGTAGGCTTCGCTCAGGCCGGGCATCAGCGCGTTGTAGAGGCCGCCGATGGCGCTATAGGCCACGTTGAGGCCCAGCGCCAGGTTCCAGTTGCCCAGCACCTCGGCGTAGTTATGCAACTGCTGGCTCATCAGCCAGACCTGCACGCTGTAGCCCAGCCCGCCCATCACGCCGCCCAGCGTCACGAAGCCGCCGAAGCGAAAAGCTGTCCTGACCGTCTCGCGGTCGAAGTGGGCCAGGAATAGCACCCGCGCTCCGTAGCCCAGCCGCCGGTACAGCCACCAGCCGACCACGAAAACGCTGACTTCGACCAGGAACAGGCCCACGCCCATGCCGATAGCCCCGCCCATCGACCCGCCATAGGCCGGGTTCTGCTCGCCCCACCAGCGCAGCAACAGCACCGGGATTGCCTGCAACAGCAGCGGCCCCATCGTCGCCAGGATATTAAGCCCCTGGTCGTAGTCGAGCCGCTGGAAGGCGCGTAGCGCGTACTGGAAGATGCGCAGGAAGCCGGGGAACTGGATCAGCGCGTGGACCACGAAATACCAGCTCATGAAGCCGTTGTCGGTGTAGGGGATGATGTAGGCGGCGACCAGCGCCACCGCGCCAAGCTGCAATGTGCCCGAAAGCGCCTGCCACCAGACGAAAAGCTGAGCGTACTTGATGCCCTGCGCGGGCGTCTTGACCCGTAGTTCGGAGAAATACTTGACGAAGGCGATGCTGGTGCCCATGTCGAACAGGATCCAGAAGGTCTGGAAGAAGGTTACCACCCAGGACCAGGCCCCCAGCGCCTGCGCCGACGGCAGTAGATAGCGCGGCAGGATGACCACCTGGTAGATCATCAGCGGGATGAACATCAGCAGGCCCAGCGCCAGCAACAGGAGGAAGCCGGCCAGCGGGCGGTGAAAACCCACCTGTTCCCACTCCGGCGCCTCGGCGCTCCTGAAGCGGCCCAGGTCGGCCACGATGTTATCCAGTTCTTCGGGATGGCGCAGGCTATAGCGGCGCACGACCACGAAGGCCAGCAGCGCCCCAACGAAAAGCACGAACACCGTGCCGGCGATTACCTGCCGGGCCGACTCGTGCGGCACCGGCGCGGCGGGATAGTCGGCGTAATGCAGCGGGGCGTGGCCGGAGGCTCGCTCCAGCAGTACGTAGACCAGATAGTTGAAGTAAGGCCAGTCGGCCAGCGCCTTGTTGCTGGCCGGGTCGAGCCAGGGGGTGAACACGTAACGCTGGGTGCTGGGATCGCGCATCAACAACGGCGAGTAGCTGTCGAGCGTGCGCACCAGCGTATCCGGGCGCCAGGCAACGCTGCCGGCCACGGCGAAGGTGCTACGCTCGCGCACCTGCGGCGCCGAACCCCAGGGAATATAGTCGAGGATCGGGTCGTGAATCGAGGCATTGGTTACCAGCGTCTCGGTGCTGCTGATGGTAGCGCGGAAAGCCGGGGCCTGCTTGATCGAGTTGGGGCCGAAGACCAGCACTGCCGGGCGCACCTCGCCGCCGAAGCCCAGGTCGAAACGGGCGTCGTCCAGCAGCAAGACCTCGGCCTGCTGCGGATCGGCGACAATGGTCAGCACGGGCGAAATGCGCAGGGCGCGATGCAGCGGGCGTTCGGGGCCGTCTGCTGGGGGCGCGGCGTAGTAGACGCGAAGCCTGCCGTCGGCGCGCTGCTCTTGCGGCGCGGCAAAGGTGGGGGTCGCCAGGGCGGCACAGACGAGCAATAGCAACAGGAGCGGCGCCAGGAATCGGCCCCGGCGCCCAGGTGACACTATCTTCATGCAAGCCTCCGTCGGCCCATCCATCCCTAGCTCGGCGTGGGTATAGCTTGCTTAAAGAATAGCACGATTTGGTCTATCGCGTCAGGGGATAACTGTAGGACGGACCGCTAAATCCTTGTGCAAAATCCAGGCAGGCTCCACGACGGTCACCACTTCCCCGTCGAGGGTGGTGTATTGCCAGGGCGTGGCATCCTCGCCAACCACGATGTAGCCGAGCCGTTCGTAGAGGCGGAGGGCGTCGGGGTTATCCTTGCCGGCGCCGATCTCCGCGATAGCCAGGCGGTGCGCGCGCAAGGCCGCCTCGCCCGCTTCGATCAGGCGGCGGCCGATGCCCTTGTTCTGCAACGGCGGCAGCACCCGCAACGCGTAGAGATAGCCGACTCCGGGCCTACCGGCCACGGTCAGGTTTACCCACATCTGTCCAACGGGGAAGCCCCCGGCCACGGCTACGAACATCTGCACCTCGCCTGCCGTCTGCCGGTCGAAAGTCTCCCGAAAAGTCTTGCGCTGGTCGGCAAACATGCCGAACCATTCCAGGTCGGGCAGATCCGCTTCGGTGGTCAGGCGGATAGTCACAGGAAGAGCGATTGTGAAGGAATCTAACACGTACGGTCCTTAGCAAACGAGATCGCGCCCGGCTGGTTGTATGCTTTCTGCGGCCGGGGCCTGGCGGCGACCGGCTATTTGCGGTCGCGCCCGAAGAATGGATAGCGGAAGTCGCGCCCGGCCAGCACCCGCAGGCCGCCGTAAACGCCGTAGAATATGCTCAGGAAAAACCAGACAACCCCGGCGATGCCCAGGGCGAAGGCGAGGGCGAGCGCCCAGCCCCACTGGTAATAGCTGCCGAAGGCGATCAGCACGCCCAGGAACACCACGTAGAAGATGTTGAACAGCAGCACGAAACACTGGTAGGCACCGGCCTGCCGCGCCTGAAACTCGACAAAGGGCGAGCGCTTGCCATAGATCCAGATACCGACGCTGATGCCGATCGAGATCAGGAATCCCAGGCCGAAGAGGCCGAAGGCGATGGCGAAGTGGGCGATGGACGCGATGGTCGCGTCGGCGACCTTGCCCGGCAGCGATTGGCCCCTGGGCGGCGGCGGGACGAGCACATACTGGTCGGCAGCCTGGTAGCGCGGGTCGGAGAGCGCTGTCAACTGGCGCGTCACGTCGGGATGCACACTATTGGGATCGCGGTAATCATACTGGTATGGCTCTTCGTAGGGCCCGCGATAATAATCCGCTTGCTCTTCAGGCTGTTCTTGTGGCTGCACTCGTGGCTGCACCTCCGAATATAGTATACGTGGTCCCGCTGTTCAGGGTCGCAAGGGTGGGTGCGTATCAGTGAGTTACTCCCCGCTCCTGGCACCTTGCACCTCGGTCGTGCTGTGTGCGGCGCTCTCCGGGGCACGGCGGGTGAGCAGGGCGAAGGTCGTGGCGGCGGCGCTGCTACAGAAGGTGATCACCAGGGCCATCGGCAGGGCGGTGGTCGTGCCGGCGATGCCGACGAGCGGGGCCACGGCGCCGCCGATGATGAACTGGAACACGCCCATCAGGGCCGAGGCGCTGCCTGCGCTGCGCGGGTGGTCGGCCAGGGCCAGGGCGATGGCGTTGGGACCGATCAGACCGATGCTGGAGACGACGATGAACAGGGCGGGCAACACGCCCAGCAGTCCGGCGTTGGCGAGCACGGCGGCCAGCAACAGTAGCGCCCCGACAAACGAGCAGGTGAAGCCGGTCGCCAGCAGCCGGCGCGCCCCGACGCGACCGACCAGCCGGGCGCTGACCTGGCCCATCGTGACGATGCCCAGCGCGTTCACGCCGAAGATCAGGCTAAAGACCTGCGGCGACGCACCATAGATCTCCTCGACCACGAACGGCGAGCCGGCGATGTAGGCGAACATCGAAGCAGAAGCCAGCCCCGACGAGAGGGCGTAGCCCATCAGTTGGCGGTCGCGCAGCAGGCGCCCGAACGTGCTGAGCGTGGCGGGCAGGCCGCCACTGTGCCGGTTCTCCACGCGCAGCGTCTCCGGCAGGCCCCAGGCCGCGGCCAAAAACAGCGCCACGCCGATAGCGCCGAGCACCACGAACACGCCACGCCAGGAGGTGACCAGCAGCAACTGGCCGCCGATGACCGGCGCGAGGATCGGCGCGAGGCCGTTCACCAGCATGGTCAGGGCGAAAAAGCGGGCCAGTTCGGCGCCGGCATAGAGATCGCGCACCACGGCGCGGGCGATGACGATGCCCACCGCGCCGGCTGCGCCCTGCACGAAGCGCAGCACGATCAGCGGCGTCGCCGACGGTGCCAGGGCGCACAGCAGTGACGCCCCGGCATAGGCCAGCAGGCCGACCAGCAGCGGACCGCGCCGGCCCCGGTTGTCGCTCAACGGTCCGCCGATAACCTGGCCTATCGCCAGCCCCAGCAGGCAGGCGGTCAGCGTCAACTGCGCCTCCGAGGTAGTAGCTCCCAGGTCGCTAGACAGCGAGGGCAGGGCCGGCAGGTACATATCCAACGAGAGCGGCCCGAACGCCGACAGCGCGCCGATGATGATAATCAGCCGCAGACGGCTGGGCATGGCCCTGGTCGCCGGGTCGGCTTGAGTTGGTGGCGAGGTGATAGTCATAAGGGTTCGTCAGGTGCCTCTACTAGACCGGATCATGGTCAGGCACACTAATCAAGCTTCGTGCCTGCGGCGGATGCAGGAATCGGGCGCCAAAGTGGTTGCGGCGCCGTGGCTGCTGTGGTATAATCAGGGTCGCGCCTTAGAGATGCCAGTTTTGGCACTGTTAATTGTAGAGCAGGAGCATTTTTCTCGATGAACGACATTATCACTAGCCTGACCGCGAGCCAGCTTAAGACCAACGTGCCGGAGTTCGCCGTCGGCGACACGGTGCGCGTCCACGCCAAGGTTGTCGAGGGCACCCGCGAGCGTATCCAGGTCTTCGAGGGCACCGTCATGCGCAAGCGCGGCGGCGGCATCGACGAGAACTTCACGGTGCGCCGCATCGCCTCGCACGGTATCGGCGTTGAGCGTACCTTCATGATCAACTCGCCGCGTATCGATAAGATCGAAGTCATGCGGCGTGGCGACGTGCGCCGGGCGCAGCTTTACTACCTGCGCGGTCGCACCGGCAAGGCCGCCCGCATCAAGGAGAAGCGCCAGGTCTAAAGCCTGCCCGCTCCTTCTCTTCATAACCGCAGACAAGAACGCCGGCGTTGCGCTGCTCGCCCGGCGTTCTTGTGTTATCATCGAGACCATGAGCGACACCGAGAAACCAACCCGCCGCCGTGCCGCCAAAAGCGCCGAAGCCATCGGCCCCCCCAGCGATGAACCGGCGCAGCCAGGCTGGGATTTTGAGCTAGCGGCGCTGGGCGAGGGCAAGCAACTGATCGCCGGCTGCGATGAAGTGGGGCGCGGCTCGTGGGCCGGGCCGCTGGTAGCGGCGGCGGTGATTTTTCCGCCAGACTTGATCGCCGCTGCCGGCGATGCAGCACAGGAGGACGAGTCCTGCCTGCTGCGCCTGGCCGACCTGGAGGGTGTGCGCGACTCCAAGCAACTTACGCCGGAGCGGCGCGAGGAACTGGATGTGTGCGTGCGGCGGCAAGCGCTGACGGTAGGGTTGGGGCTGGTTTCGCCCGCGCTGTGCGACGCGATAGGCATGGGTGCCGCCAACCGGCTGGCGATGGTCCGCGCCGTGCGCGCTCTGGGCCTCACGCCGGAGTTGTTGCTGCTGGATGCCTTCCGCCTGCCGCTGTTGCGGTTGCCGCAACTGCCGATTATCAAGGGCGACGCCCGCTCGTACTCCATCGCCGCCGCCTCGATTGTCGCCAAGGTGGCCCGCGACCGCATGATGGCGGAGTGCGACGCCGAGTGGCCGGCCTTCGGCTTCGGCAAGCACAAGGGCTACGGCACGGCAGAGCACGCTGCCGCGCTGCTGCGCGAAGGCCCCACACCGCTGCACCGGCGCTGCTTCGCCCCGGTGCGCGAGGCGCTGGAGCGCCAATGAAGCCGCCCGACGCCCGGCGCAGCCTGGGCCGGCGCGGCGAGGATATGGCCGCCGCCTACCTGCGCGAGCGCGGCCTGGAGATTGTCACCACCAACTGGCGCCCGACCGGTAGCGTATCCGCCCGCGAAGTGCGCGGTGAGCTTGACATAATCGCCCGGGATGGCGAGTGTCTTGCCTTCGTCGAAGTGCGCACGCGGCGGGCGGCGCCCGGCCTGGCCGAAGAGTCGGTGAACCGCAGCAAGGCCGACCAACTATTGCGCCTGGCCCGCGCCTACCTCCAGGCCCACGAGATCCGCGAAGATGAGATCGAGTGGCGCTTCGACATCGTCGCCATCAGCCTGACCTCAGCCGGGGCGCAGATCAACTGGATTCCCCACGCGCTCTACTGGTAAGTGGTAGCTATTCCGACCAAAGACGAAGTTCACCGCAGAGACGCAGAGACGCAGAGAGACGCAGAGAGACGGAGAGGGACGAGATTTCGCCACGGAGGGCACGGAGAGACACGGAGAGATACGAAGTAAGGATTTAGGATCGAGAGATAGGGATATTAGATAACATTGAGCGCTGGCAAAGTGTCTGTGGGAGGCGGCTCTGCCCGGCGATGGGGCTGAATAATCGACAAAGGTCTGACTTTAGCCGGGTCGGCCTCATATTCGCGAACGAATCTTGTCCTATCAGCAGACCATTCGCTGGACAGAGCCGCCTCCCACAGATTCAGTACAAACCCTCCAGTTTTTCTGCGTCTTCCACAGTTGCAGCACAAGATTCTCTTCTCTCTGCGTCTCTCTGCGTCTCTGCGCCTCTGCGGTGAACGTTACGATTCCCGCTGGGCAGATTAGTTGCGCGGCATGTGACTGATATTGAGGGCGCCGAGTTTCAGGAAGGGAGCGCGATTATGGAGGGGCCACGTTTGCGCCAGGCGGCATCCGAGTTCGCCGGGCTGGAACTGCCGGCTGTGGCGGCGACGCCGGAGAACGCCGCGCAGTTGGGGCCGCTGGCCGTGTGGGGCATAGGGCGGCTGGATAGCGCGGCCTACTCGCCTGATGGTAGGCTGCTGGCGATCGATACCGGCTCCGGCTTGCGCCTCTACGATGCCGGTACCCTTAACCCCAGGTTGTTCCTGCCTGCGAAGTCGCTGGGTCAAGTCTCCTTCAGCCCGGATGGGCGGCTGCTGGCTACCGGGTGGGGCTACGGCGATCCTGATCGGCAAGTTCGCATCTGGCGCCTGGACGATGGCGCGGCGCTGCTTGCTTTGGAAGGACATAGCGACACTATCCTGCGTATTGCCTTTTCGCCCGATGGCAAGGTGCTGGCGACCGGCTCGCAGGACGGCACGGCACGGTTGTGGCGCGTTGAGGATGGCGCGTTGTTGCATACCTGCGGCGGCCATAAAAAGGGCGTCGATCTGCTGGCCTTTTCGCCGGATGGTGCGTTGTTAGCCACGGTTGGCTGGTGGAGCGACAAGGAGGTGCGTGTCTGGCGGGCGGCCGATGGCGCGCTGGCCTATACGCTGCCGGTGGGCAAGGATGGCACCCTCGCAGTTTCGTTCCTGCCTGGGCCAACTGCTGAAGATCCGGCGTTGATCGCCACCAGGGAATGGAAGACTGTTCGGCTCTGGTCGGCTGCCGCTGGCGCGCCGCTGCATAGTTTGGCCGCGACGAACGAGGAAGGGATTGTACAGGACTCGGCCTGTTCGCCGGATGGCAGCCTAGTCTCCGTCGTGCGCTCGTCCGAGAAAGGCTTGCAGTTATGGCGGGCGGCTGATGGGCAACTGCTGTTTACGCTGGCGGGCCACGATGGTGAGGCGGCTAAAGTGGCCTTCGCTCCGGGCGGGCGGGTGCTGGCTTCGGCGGGCAAGGACGGCACGGCGCGGCTGTGGGATGTGACAACGGGGCGGGAACTGCGCACGCTGGAAGGGCACTCAGGCAGCCTGCGCAACCTGACCTTCGCGCCCGATGGTGATCAACTGGTCACGGTGGGCGATTATGACGACAAGACCCTGCATATCTGGTCGGTGGACGATGGCGCGCTGCTGCATACGCTGGACGGCTTCGCCTCCAAGGTCAACGACGTTAAGTTCTCGCCCGATGGGCGGTGTTTGGCTGTTGCCGGCGGCGCGGGCGACGAGCGGCTGGTGCGGCTGGTGAGCGTGCCGGATGGCGCCACGTTGCTGACTCTCGATGGGGCGGGGCCTGGCGAGGGTAAGCCGGTGTATCGCCCGGTGAACGCGCTGGCCTTTGCGCCGGATGGCGGCATCCTGGCTGCCGGGTCGGGCTACTGGGGCGTGGATAACACCGTGCGGCTGTGGCGCGTGGCCGATGGTAAGCTATTGCAAACGCTGGAAGGGGCGCGGCGCGAGGCGCAGGCGGTCGCCTTCTCGCCTGATGGCCGGCTGTTGGCCGTGTCCGAGGGAGTGACGGATAGTGCAACCGGCGCGCGCTTCGTGGCTTCGCTGTTCACGGATGCGGAGCAGGCCGGGGAGTTGCTGCAACCGCTGGCGCCCACAGCGGTAGACGGCGCACGCCTTGCCCCCGGCGCTTTCGACCCCGCCACCTGGGGCGCGGGGCGCCATATCTGGCTCTGGAGTGTGCAGGATGGCCGCGTTGCCGGGGTGCTGGGCGGGCACGACAGGGCGATCTACGACCTGGCCTGGTCGCCGGATGGCGCGAACCTGGCTAGCGCCTCGACCGACGGCACGGTGCGGGTCTGGCAAATAGCGAGCGCAACCTGCCTGCAAACTGTGCCGGTGCCCGACAAGGGGGCGCTGAGCGTCGCCTATTCGCCCGACGGGGCCATGCTGGCGGTCGGCCCGCGTTCCGGCGCGAAGCCGTTTCTCTGGAATCTGTCTAAACAAATCAAGTTCCGCAACCTGGAGGTGGCGTCGAAATACGCCTGCGGCGACCTGAACAGCCTGGCCTTCTCGCCGGATGGCAGGCTGCTGGCCGGGGCCGGTAACGGCGTGTTCGTCTGGAGTATCCCCGAAGGCAAGTTGCTGTTCAGCGGCCACCATGCGGCGGAAGTCTACGCCCTGGACTGGTCGCCCGACGGTAAGTTGCTGGCGTCGTGCTCCTGGGACGGCACAGTGCGACTTTGGGGCCTAACTACAGGAGCAAGTTGACAACTGCTGGCGACGGTGCTATACTCGCGCCGCATACGGGCAACGTATACCCCGGCCTGTTGGCGGCCAGTGGCATGCACTTCTACTTTTTTGGAGGATGCTATGGCACGAGTCAGCACAAGCGTGAGAGACGCGGCGCCGGTCGCAGGCGCGAGGACTGAGGGTGACATCAGGGCCGAAGAGGGCTCCGTCGAATGGGACCGTATTGCGGCGCTGGACGAGTTCAAGGCGCTGGTCGCCGCCAGGACCGGCTTCATTCTCCCCGCAACTATCTTCTTCATCGCCTACTACTTCGCACTTCCCATCCTGGTCGGCTATTTTCCTAGCTTCATGGACACGCCCATCCTCGGGCCGGTCAACATCGCCTATCTCTTTGCCTTATCGCAGTTCTTCATGGCCTGGATTCTGGCCTATCTCTACCTGCGCAAAGCTGCCCATTTCGACGAATTGGAGCAGATAATCATCGCCAAGGTGCGAAGCTGGCGGGGAGGTAAATAGCCATGTCCACGCCATTGATCATGTTCCTGGTCTTCATCGCCATCACTCTGGGTATCACCTACTGGGCGGCGCGGCGCAACACCGGTAGCACCGCTTTCTTCGCCGCTAACCGCCAGATCACCGCCTGGCAGAACGGCGTGGCCGTGGCCGGCGACTACATGAGCGCGGCGTCCTTCCTGGGCATCGCCGGGCTGATCGCCTTCAACGGTTACGACGGCTTCATGTACTCGGTCGGCTGGCTGGTGGCTTACCTGACCGTGTTGCTGATCGTGGCCGAGCCGCTGCGCAACACCGGCAAGTACACGATGGCCGACGTGCTGGCCTATCGCCTTAGCCCGCGCCCGGTGCGCTCGATGGCCGCGTTGAGCACGCTGGTCGTGAGCACCTTCTATATGATCGCACAGATGGTGGGCGCGGGCGCGCTGGTCTCGCTGCTGCTGGCCGGCACCATCGACTTTAACGTGGCCGTCATCGGCATCGGCATCCTGATGATCGTCTACGTGGTCTTCGGCGGCATGCTCGCCACTACCTGGGTGCAGATCGTCAAGGCCATCCTGTTGATGAGCGGCACCGTGCTGGTGAGCCTGCTGGTGCTGGGCTACTTCGGCTTCGACCTGGGGGCCTTCTTCAGCGCCGCCACCCACGTCACCTTCACCGACCCGACCACCAAGGCGCAGGTGACCAAGAACTTCCTCGACCCTGGCCTGCTCTACAACGGCCAGTATGGCGCGCTGGACCTGATCTCGCTGGGCCTGGCGCTGATCTTCGGCACGGCGGGTCTGCCGCACATCCTGGTGCGCTTCTACACCGTGCCAAACGCCAAAACGGCGCGCAATAGCGTGGTCTGGGCGATGGCGCTGATTTTCCAGCACAGTGGGATCCGAAGCTTGGAATTCACGTGACTTGAAGTCGCGGC
>JADMIO011235819.1_pt1 | contig 24240 bp, 8 predicted proteins | sample 8958161 | NCBI WGS metagenome assembly JADMIO01 (sample SAMN16585339, study PRJNA669376) | soil metagenome | isolation source: Crop rotation soil | place: USA: Cullars Rotation, Alabama | collected 2011
TCCCTGCCGCCCGTTCCTATCGCGATTCGCGTATCAATCGGATCTTTGAAGGCACCAATGAAATCAACCGCCTGTTTATTCCCGGGCTGCTTATGCGCAGGGCCCAGCGCGGTCGATTCCCGTTGGTCCAGTCCATTACAAAGGTAACAAAGGAACTGCTGGATCTGACGCCGACAGATAATGGCTCCAGTGATGAGCTCGCGAGCGGCCAGGCAGTGCTTGCCAATTGCAAGAAGCTTGTGCTGTTCCTGGCGGGTGTGGCTTATCAAAAATTCGGAGATAAGCTCATCGAAGAACAGGAGATCGTTGCCTCTCTAAGCGATATCATCATTGATACGTACCTGGCAGAAAGCGCTCTGGTGCGGACGCTAAAAGTGCGCCAGACGCGTGGCGCATCTGCAGTAATGGCGGACCTGGCTTTGATTTTTTTAAATGAAGCGATTGGCCGCATGGAACTTCAGGCTAAACGCGCCCTGGCTGCAACCTCAGAAGGGGATGAACTTCGGGCACAATTAGGCATCCTTCGGCGTTTGCTCCGCTGGTCTCCCATCAATGTGGTAGCAGCGCGTCGCCGGATCGCAAAACGTTTGGGAGAAGTAGGAAATTACGGCGCGCTGATAGCGGCAAAGTAAGTCGAACAACTCACTTCTTGCGAGTCGAACGCTCCATTAGCCAATAGACGTCCTGGTTGTCCTTCGAAATAACGTTCAGACCCGGAAGTTTTCCGATAGGGGGAGTGGTTCTAGAGTCACGCCATTTATGGATTTCGGAATGACCATCGACAAAAGACACGCCACCTGAGCCCCCATGATAGCTGGCAGGGAAATCGATCATCTTCCACTGTGCCGGGGAATCCGGCCAGCCATACATGCTGGTGCACCACTCACCGTCGTTAATGCTGTCACAACGTTCATCCAAAAACAGGATAGTCAACGCAGGGCCAGGGTTCAGAACCTGAGTGGCCTTTTTATATTTCAGCCATCCGGCCCCTCCCAAACCGGGATCATCTGCATCGGCTCCATTGAACCAGCTTAGCATTGAAACGCTACGCACTCGCGGGAAGTACGTGCCTTTCTCAGGTCCCGAAGCGGCAACACAAGGATAACGATCATCACCGGGACATCTCCAAATTCCTGCACTGTTCCCGCAATAGGGCCAAAGAGGGCTGACCTTGATGCTGTTTACATCCCAATTCCATCTGTTCCCCCCATCCACATTTGGATTTCCCGTCCAACTCATATTTGCGTTCGGCATCCAGTCGGCAGTGGAGCCCCAGGCCGAAGGGACCTTCTCTCCGTTATCATCCGTATAGAATCGCCAAACCAGCATCATCTGATGCCCATTATTCATGCAATGAACAGCTTGAGCTTTGAGCTTCGCCCGGCCAAGGGCAGGGAGGAGTAAGGCGGCTAAAATCGCTATAATCGCGATGACCACCAGCAGCTCAATCAGAGTAAATGCATCTTTTCCTTTCCAAAGCGGTCGGGTAGAGGATCCCGAAGTCGCAATGCAGTTCATTGGAGCTGTTTTTGCTATATATCATTCCTTTAACCTCTGTCAATGCCAATTCGCCCATTTAGTACCTCCTTTGAATCAGCCTCCTGCTGTTACCCGTTGACACCCAGCAGACTACGCACCGTGCCCTATTCTTTTTGTAACCACCCTATCCCATTCACCGTCTGAAAAATTGTTCGTTCATGGAGTCTTTGGATCCGGAACGAAGTCATGTTCTTTTTTAATGGCTGCTGACTCAATATAAAGCCGGTAAGAAACCCCGGGTTCCAAGGAATCGGGCGTGGCGCCTTGAACCGCCGGATGCATGCCCCGAATACTTGCGCCATAGGTAAAATCTTTCGTCGGCACAGAATTGGATTCGGAGATCAGGTGCCAAATTGGGTGTGGGTATTTGTTGGTTTGTATCTCACTTAGCGGAATGACTTTAACACAGGTTAATTTCACTTCGCGGTCAAACCCGAAAACGATAGGGTTGACCGGCGAGTCGTTGGCTACCGCCCTGCGCTTGGACAAGACACGTATCGGGCGGGACCGATGATAAATTTGAATACTGTCTTTGACAAACCAGTCTTTGTTCAGGTAAAGCGACAACCCGCCGAATATCACGGCGAGGAACAGCAGCATCCAAAATTTGCGCGTCATACGTGTTGAAAGTAAACCTTGACGCAAAACTCAAGTAAATATTCGACAAAGCTATGATTTGGAAGTGCCGACAACGTCTGCAAGCTAAAGATTCAAACCTGGAAGCCAAACCCTTCCTCTCTTCACCCAAGCAACCCGGCCCTGCCTTTACACTGATTGAGCTGCTTGTTGTTATCGCCATCATAGCCATCTTGGCAAGCATGCTTCTGCCGGCATTGGCGCGCGCCAAGGAAGCCGCCAACCGTATCAAATGCGTAAACAACATGAAACAGTTGGAAACTGCGGTGAAACTGTATGTGGACGATAACGACGGCTTTTACCCGCCTCGTACAAATTCCTATCGTTGGCCTACCTTGCTTCAGGAGTATTATCACACGACCAACTTGCTGCTTTGTCCTACGGATGTGCTGCGCGGTATGCCCCAGACTCAATCCACGGCTTCCTCCGTCGGAGACCGCGCCGCTCGCAGTTATTTCATCAATGGCTGGAACGACTACTTTGTTTCTATTCTGCCGGCGTCCGATTTTTCGCAATACATGGCGGGGACTTATCCTCGTGCGGGCATGAAAGAGTCGGTAGTTATCAAACCGTCCGACACCATCATGTTTGGTGAGAAAAAGAATGTTCCGCAAGGTGGGTCGGGGCAGCCGGCAGCCGATTATTTCATGGATATGTTGGAAGGCCAGGGTGGTAATGATGCCGATCGGATCGAACATGGGAGCCATTCCACCTTGCGTAAAGGCGGCCGAACCGGGGGCTCCAATTATGCCTTCGTCGATGGTAGCGCGCGTTATTTAAAATATGGAAGATGCACCTGGCCGCTGAACCTTTGGTCAGTCACGGATGCCGATCGTCTCAGCTACGCATTTCAGGCCCCATAAAAAAAACGGGCGGTCTCCCACCAAGAAGACCGCCCGACCTAAACTGACCATCTTTACGACGGTTTTAATAAAGCAGACAGTCTCATAATTGCCTATGGGGTCTTCACCTACGTAACGTAGGGCAGGCGTCTGCCTCCGAGGGCAAAGCCCGAGCAGTCAAAAATGAAGAACTACCTGCAAAGTCTCCACTTCTCGGGCTACGCCCTCGCAGGCAGGCGAGACGCTTGCTCTACTTTTTAGGAAGGGCTCTCGTTGCACCTGTCGAAATGCCGCCGTCCACAAGCAAAGTTTGGCCTGTAATGTAAGCGCTGGCGTCGGATGCCAAAAACACAATCGCACCTTCCAAATCCGGTGGCTGGCCCGGACGCTTGAGGGGAATACGATCGCACAAATACTCAACCCATTCCGGATTTTGATACATTACCGCGTTCTGGCTTGTTTTAAACCAGCCAGGTGCGAGGCAGTTGACGGTGAGCCCATCTTTTCCCCAATCATCCGCCAGGCTCATCGTAAGCTGCTTGATGCCACCTCGGCTGGCACCATAAGGCCCTAGCCCAGCATATCCTGCCACACTGGTGACTGAACCAATGTTTATCACCCGTCCGTACTTTCTGGAAATCATGTGAGCTGCGACTGCCTGCGAAACGAAAAAGGAGCCGCGCAAATTTGTATCGAGCACCAGGTTCCAATCGTCCCAGGTGATTTCCAGTGCTGGTTTTCTCACATTACACCCTGCGTTGTTTACGAGGATATCAATTTTTCCGTAATGCTCAATCGCCTCTGCCACCATGTTCTTTATGCTCGCCTCTTCACGGACGTCGAGTGGCAAAGCCAGCACCTGGCGCCCAAGCAATTGCATTTGAGACTGAAAATCTTTCAGCGCGGCAACATCACGGCTGGTAATAACCAGGTCCGCTCCCGCCTGGGCAAGAGCTCGCGCAAAAGTTTGCCCCAAACCGCGGCTGGCCCCGGTAACAATCGCAACCCTGCCTGTGAGATCGAACAGATTTGAGTTCATTGCTATGACGTTGGCGAAGTTTGCTTGTCCGAGTGAAAACAGGCGAGCCGAAAGAGATTCTTCCGCTCTTTTCGTTGTGTCCAATGCAGGAGCTTCGTACTCTGGCGTAATGCCAAAGCCCGGATTTGAAGTGCCTACCGCAAACGATCCGGAAACGCAGCCGCGCGGAGAACAGCCCACGCACACCCGCTATTGGGTAATCGTATTTGCACTTACACTTGCGGTGATTACATACGTGGATCGCGTTTGCATTTCCAAAGCAGCACCTTTGATCCAGCGTGATCTCGGGCTTACCAAGGAACAGATGGGCTATGCATTTGCCGCCTTTGGCTGGGCATACGCCTTGATGGAAATTCCCGGAGGTTGGCTTGGCGATCTGATCGGACCGCGCAAAGTCCTGATGCGAGTCGTGGTGATGTGGTCCGTTTTCACGGCAGCAACAGGTTGGGCGTGGAACGCCCTTTCCCTCATCTTCTGTCGTTTCTTTTTCGGCATGGGCGAAGCTGGGTGCTTTCCGAATTTGACGAAAGCATTCACGATTTGGCTCCCTGCCGGCGAAAGGGTCCGGGCGCAAGGGCTGATGTGGCTGAGCGCGCGATGGGGCGGAGCATTTACACCCCTGTTGGTTGCCTGGGTGCTCACGTTCGTTTCCTGGCGCTGGTCCTTTGTGCTGTTTGGCACCATTGGTTTGTTTTGGGCCTCATTTTTTTACCGCTGGTTCCGGGACCGCCCAAGCGATCATCCGCAGGTTAACGCAGCCGAAAAGGAATTGCTGGCGGAGGCGGAGAATAATTACGTGAGCCATCAACTAATTCCGTGGAGAAAATTGGTTAGGAATCGCACCGTCTGGTTGTTATGGGGACAGTACTTCTGCATGTCTTACGGTTGGTATTTTTACATCACCTGGATGCCCACATATTTGAAAGAGTCATTTCCTAATCTGACCGATATGCAACGAACGCTTTTGAATTGCATACCCCTCTTTTTCGGTGGGCTGGGCTCGATTTTTTGCGGGCTAATCTCAGGCCCGGTAGCCCGACGGCTGGGAAGTGTGGCCCGGGCTCGGCGCGCCTGTGGTTTTGCCGGACTGCTGGGTGCAGCGGTGATGCTCGTTGTAGCCATTCAATTCAAGAACCCGCTGTTCGCAGTTCTTTCTGTTGGCCTGGCCAGCTTCTGCAACGACCTGGCGATGCCAGGCGCGTGGGGAGCGTGCATGGACGTTGGGGGAAAATTTGCCGGTTCGCTGTCCGGCAGTATGAATATGATGGGCAATGCCGGTGGCGCCCTGGCCCCGATGATTGTTCCTTTCGTACTTAAAGCCGCTCACAACGATTGGAATGCAAACTTCTGGATGTTTGCTGCTGTTTATTGTCTGGGAGCCTTTTGTTGGCTCTTCATTGACCCGGTCACACCGCTGGAACAACAGCGCGCCAATTGATTCTCCATGGTACTTTCACTTGGTGGTTTGCATTAAGACTGTTCCCGGTTGGAGTTATCAGTTGCTGCAATCTTTCCGCCATCGCCTGTCGGCCGCTGCTAAGCCTGATTTCCTTAACTTCCCCCGGCCGGTCAAGCACGCTCGCAGCTACGGATTGTTTGAGAGCAAGAGTTTCAAGCATCCGATGCTCAATTGTATTTTCCGAAACCAAATTAATAACCGCCACAGGACGCGTCTGATGTTTGCGCCAAGCGCGGGCGATGCGTTGTCCTAATTTCGCTGGATTCCACAGCAAATCGGGATCAGATTTGAACGAGTTGATTTCTGTGCGGCGGCGTTGTTGGGGAACGCTCCCGGTGTGCCATGCGTAACCAATTTTGCGCTTTTCGCAGCGATCGCGCATCAATTCCAACATTCGCTCCCACTCAAAATAATGACTTTGGCATCATTTTCACCACATTCATCGAGGAGTTTCTTCAACTCCTCGATCTTGGGGCACGTACGGTCATCGCGATTCCAGAATGTAATTCGTACCACAAATCATCCGCATTGGCGCGAATTTACGTCCCGGATTTCAACGGAGTACGTCAGACCACTTGCGGATTTGACTCGGAAGTTCGAAAAGACCGGATGATCTGGCGTCGCATTGGTGATGAGAATTGCTGACGGGCGCGAAAGCTTCGCTTGTTGATTTCGTCGTCATCGGTTGTTCGCCAGTTGTGGGCAGGTAGGTATTTGAGTTTCGCAATCGCGGAGTTAGTTACCATAAAAAATATTGCGATGCATCGCACTTCGTCAATGACAGGTTGTTCACACGTTATTCATACGGTTTGGTCAGGAAGAAATGCTCTCAACCCTTCTCAGACCGTTTAGACCGTTTGCATCCGCTTGCATGATTTCCATCGGTCTGTTAACCTCTGACGCTAGATCGAAATGGGCCGATCTATGGGATTCCTTGAGTTCGTAAATCTTCGGACGCCAATGTAGCTCAGTGGTAGAGCAACGGTTTCGTAAACCGTCGGTCGCCGGTTCAATCCCGGCCATTGGCTCCAGTCCCTACCGTCTCTGCGGCAATGGATTAGGAGAATGGCTTCCCCGATGGGGCACAGTTTTGGGCACAGTTGCGGCATGCCTTCATAACCTCGCAACTGACTGAGACGATCCGTCCAGTACCCATTAGCCGCGGGGCTTGGTTCTTCACTAGTCTCGATAACGAACATGAAAGAACGTTATCGCCTGTTCCGCCGCCGCAAGAGTGTCTACTACGCGTTCGATAATACCACCGGCAAGAAGCAGAGCCTTGATACCAAAAATCGTTCGGAAGCTGAACGCCTGCTCATCAGTCTCAACGAAGCCGGCAAACAGCCTGCCATGAATCTGCGGCTTGCGCGTTTATTTGCAGCATAGCGATCCCGCCTTCAGTTCTCGGATCTGGCAGCATGTGATGGACGATGCTGCGAAGTCCAAGAGGGGAGAAGCCCAGGCACGACGGATCCGGGGCATGAAAGAGAAACCATTCAATCGCATCCGAAACCTGCCAGTCATTGAAACACGCGGATGGTGTTGGCGGCGATGATGCGGCGGATTGTCTAAGGTACCTGGTGGCAACAAAGTCGCGAGTTGTGGCGCAGCGGAAGCTGCGGGGGCTGTGACTGGCGTAAGGGATGGGTTATGGCGCTTGTTTGGCATCATCTCTTTGTGATGGCCAGATGAACAAGGACAGCACCATGAAAAGGTTTGCGATCGGAACTAAAAGTAGAAGAAGAAGCCACGGGGACCAGCCAATGTCGCGACACCTTGGGATATCCAGACAAGGGAATCTTAAAACGAACAGGGGAATGACGATGACGAAAGGCAGCCAGGCCGGAACGCCGAACGCTTTCACCGTGGGAAACAGTAGTGCAGAAATGACAAGAAAAATAACTACCCAGATCAGGAGACGGACTAGGTATTGTAGTCGAGTCAGCGTCCAAGGAAACAATGTGTTCATAGTGATGTTGTGGGTTGTCTAACAGCCTAACAGAGTAAATAGGACGAACCGATAACAAAAACCAAAAAGAAAAACCATTTACACAAAATTCTTTACAAAACCGTTATCGCTCATCTTTGTATTCTCCAACCTTCGCTCTCGCAAGGTCTGCGAGTCGGTCTACATCGGCAGCGTTCTGGAAACCGTGAATAGGAAGCCAGTGGAGCTGGTTGTCACTAACGTAGAGAAGAAAACCATCTTTAGTCCGCAGTACTCTCAGAATGGTGCGCCAAAGCATTTCAGAGGACGAGACGTCGCTCTTGCAGGAGAAACGATCCTCACCAAATTGATAACTAATGACCAAGTCCCTGTCCGGTTTCTGAGCGTAACTCTTGAGTATGGCCTTGCGCAAGCCGTACGGCATGCCCACTAATACTGCCGCTGCCACTACGAGAAGCCCAACGCCGAAAAGTAAAGCGCGCAGTTTTTGTGGAGTTCCACCTATCGCGAGCAAAGCAAGAATCCCCATGCAAAGAAAGATAATGCCGGTAGTTCGGAAGCTGCGGTTCAGCTTGCGGCCCAGTGCTCGTGGACACAAGGGTTGTTATATATCAATACACCGGGCCGCCGAAAGTCTTTGACGTTTGCAATGAGGCGGCGGGGACCCAATGCCGAGGGTTCACGCGGCAGCGGGATACGGCATTCTCCGGCTCGAATGACCTGGCAATGCCGGTGACATGGCTTCATGTGGTAAGAATGGAGGTAAAAATGCATGCCATGACTGATCCAACCGAACTGACTCGGCAAGGCCTCGTCGCGGAGCTAAATTCAAAAGCAGCCGATCGTACTGTGCTCGAAGCTCACTATGGCAAAGTCTGGGGCACTACTGAATTGGCTATCGAATTTGAAGTATCCGCATTCGCCGCGCCGTACGTCATAGTAAAACAGAAGTCCGATAACAAAGTCGGGTCTCATGTTTCAGCAAGCTCCTCGCTATTATTTCGCCTTCGAGGAAGACAATCGCTGTCCTCTTCGGGACTGATATCCTGAAAGGGAACCCTGGCACATGCCCTCTCCGACAGTATCATCAGTTTATCGGTCAACGTTGAAGGATGTCCTCCAACAACTGCTTCCGAAACAGCGACCACCTCCGTGGAGGTCATTCCTTGTCGCAGGCTGCGGAGGAATTCGACCCTGGCAGGTTTTCGAAATCAATTCAAAGCAGTCGCACCCGGTAAAAGCGGTTCTGGTCGTCGGGCGCGACATCGCGGAGGAAAAAGATTCCGGGCGAGGTTTCAGTCGCTGGGCCGATGGTTGTCCAGTTCGGGGCCGATAAGCTGGTGCTGAATTGCAGTGTATAATTTTTGCCGGGGATGCCGGTGAACGTGATCACAATATCGGCGCCGTCGCGGTTCACTCCGGTAATTTTCAAATCAAAAATGCTGATTGAAACGATTGCCGGCGCGCTGAAACCTTTTCCATCGGTAACTTGGTAGGTGAAGGTGTCGCTGCTGGATGCGCCGCCGTTGTGTGTGTATTGGAATGTGCCATTGGAACTTAGCGTGAGCGTTCCATTACTGACGCCCGAGACGAGAGATGCGGAGAGAAGGTCGCCATCGCCATCGAAGTCGTTCCAGAACAAACTCGATTGGCCGTTGGCAAGAATGGTAGTTGAACCGCCTCGGTAAACATACACCACGTCGGAATTGGCAACAGGAGCGTCCTCGACGCTTTGTACAAAGAGATCGAAGGTGAAAAGTCCGGGAGAAATTCCCGAGCCGGTGACGCCCCGCCAGTAAAAATAGTCCAGTCCGAAAAAGTTTGACTGCGGGCGGAATACGAGGTTATCCAATAAGGCAACCGTGATTTGCTGTCCGTTGGTAACGAGGACGCCGGAAAGTTCGAGCCTCCCGTATGCTGGCACGGCTGCGATCCGGATGGCCGTCAGCACGCCGTTGGTAAACTGGTTGGTGAAATCGCCGCTCAGGACCGGCGCGGTGGCATCTTCAACAAGTGTCTTTTCCAAAAATTCGTTAAGACGAACGACGGCCCCGGCATTGGTGGTTCCGCGAATCTGAACGAGGTCAACCGTCCCGTCGCCATTCAAATCCGCCGAAGCGACCGCGCCTACGCCGTTACTGATGCTCGCCCCGAAGGTGGAAAAGTTCCCGACGCCATCATTGGTATAAAGCTGGCTGGTGCCATCCGCGCGCGCGAGGTAGAGGTCGAGTTTGCCGTCGCCATTGAAGTCGGCGAGGGCGCCACCGCGGGCGGCAGTTCCGAGTTGAGTCGGGAGATCGGCGACCACTTCCAATTCGGCGATTTGGAAACCACCACCCTGAGACCTGATGAGTTCGACCCTGTATTTCGGGAATGCAGTGAAATTGGTAACTGGGAACTCCAAACGCTGATTTCGCGACGTGAACGAGAAGCCTGCCGAGCGGAGCTGCACCGTGGAGTTGTCTGCCTTGATGCCCGAAAGCACCATGTTGTTCGGGTCTGGATTAGCTGTATCAGCAGCCGAAATCAGGGCCAGTTTTTTAGCAACCGTCGGCCCGCGGCTCGGAGTAATCGTGACGTACGCATCGCTGCTGAACATATGCCATTTGGTGCTGAGATCGTTATCGATCGCATTTGGCCAAAGATAATTGGCGTCATAATTGACGAGATCAGACACAGAAATCGGATCACCCGGCGAGGTGGCATCTCCAGGCACGGTCGGCTGCGTGAAGACCGCCTTCCCGTTGTTGAAGAAGGTTGACGTCCCGATGTCGCCGTTAATGAAAATGATATCAATCGTGCGATTCCCATCGAGATCGCCAGTGAGAATCCTTCGCACGTCGGAGGTCCCGAGATTGACTCCGCCGTTGGTAAATGTTGCGCTCCCGTTGTTGAGCCACACCTGGCTCTGCTGGCCGCTGTTGCCGAAAATCAAATCCAGCGCTCCATCGCCATCCAGGTCCGCGGTGTTAATCGCAGCGGTGTTTTCATTGCCCAAACTTTGGCCGCTGTTGGTGAACGTGCCGGTCCCATCATTAAACCAAACCTGGTTCGGGCCGTTGCAAGCCAACGCGATATCGAGATTGCCGTCACCATTCAAATCGCCCACGACCGCCCCGCGAACATTGGCGCCGATGCTTGGGCCGGTCTTCGTGAACGTTCCGGAACCATTATCAAGCCAGATATCGGCCGTGCCTGCGCTGTTTACCACGACAGCGTCCAGGAGGCTGTCGCTGTTCAAATCACCGAGGACGACACTGACATTCGTGCCCGTGCCGAAGAGTTGCGTGGGAACAAATATGCCATCGCCGAGACCGAACCATACCTGGTTGCCGCCTTCGCCCGCGAGGAAAGCATCGACCACTCCATCGCCATTGAGATCACCAGCGGCGATGTCACTCACTGCGAAATTCCCGAGAATCTGCTTTGTGTCGGTAAAGCTGGCCGGGCTGTTCGTGCGCGCGGCGGTGAGGAATTCCCAGACGAGCGGCGGAACGCTTGCGCCATTGAGGTAATGCATGTTGGTCGTGGCGCTGACGAAAACGCGCTCGCCCGCTTTGAACGGACCGGCAGGATCAACCGACACCATCGAGCCATTAATGGTGAACCCTGCGATTGCTGACGGGAGCAAACGCCCCGTTTGCATCGCGTGAACGGCGAGCGTGCTGGCGGAAACCGTTCCCGCCGCCACTGGACTTCCAAGGTACATATCAATGTTGGTGTCGGCCGGCGCATTGGCCGAACCACTCGCCGGAGAAGAGATGATGGTTTGATAAGTGAACTTCGCCGAAGCCGAATCCACAGGGCATCCACTGCCGGTGATATGACAGCGATAAAGATTGCTGTTCATAATCGAGACAGAGTTCGTGATGAGCAACGTGGCATTAGTGGCGCCCGTGTACCGCGTATCGTCCACAAGATTGGTGAACCCGCCGCCCGAATTTAGCTGCCATTGGTAGGTCACGTTCGTGCTGTTAGCGACCACGAAGAATTGAACGGGAGTATAGAAATTTCCTGTTTGATCAATCGGAGGCTGCAAGACCTGGAGCGGCGGCGTTTGCGCTTCAAACACGCCCAGATCTACGGTCCCGAATAAACGCGGGTTGCCGTCGAGGTCCAGGGTGATCGGCGCGACGAAGCCGTTGTTGCCGGAATTGATCAACGTCGAGCAAGACGTCAGATGGAAATCGCCATTCGTGGTGGGCGCGGCGGCGGACGGGATGGGGCTAAGGAACAACGGATCAACGCCGACGTTGCCTTTGTTTTGGAAATTAGCGGAGTTGAGAAATTGCACGCACGAGTTGGAGAGCGTGACCGAGCCCGCGCCTTGACTGATCTGGTTTCGCTCCGCGACGCCATTACTCCATACGATCGAGTTGAACATCAGCAGAGTGGCAGTATTCGCGATCGCACCGATGGTGGAGTTTCCGCTTCGATTTCCGGCGAAGGTGGAGTTTTGAACCACGGTGGTTCCGGCTCCGCTACTCAAAGTTACTCCGCCGCTCGAATAATTTCCTGTGAAAAGACTGTTCAAAACCGTTGCCCCGGTTGAACCCGAAAAAACGTCAACCGCAGTGCAGGAGGAGCCGACATTTCCCCGGAAAATACAATGATCCACAGTCGCGAAGCCACCAAAGATGGCGATACAGCCATCGCTGTTGGTTGCGAGCGCCGCAGTTCTCCCGTTATTTTCAAAGATGCAATTTGCAAAGCTCGGGCTGGACGTGGTCACGTCCGCCACCGTGGAGTTGTTGCGGAAGACGCAGTTGGCAATAGTGGCGTGGGCGCCGCTCGACAAACTAATCGCGCGGCTGTTTGCCGTGGCGTTGTGATTCTCGATGTAGAAGCCATCCAACCGCGCTGTCGAATTCAATGCGCCGCTTTTGCTCACCACATTATTCACCGCGTTGGTAAGGGACGTCTTATTGACCACCCAATTCCTCTGATCGAGGTTTGTTTCCGTGCCGAGAAACCCACCGTAAAAGGCGGTATAATTACGCAATACGAGGCTGGTGCCACTTGTGTCATACGTTCCTTGCGCCACCCAGATTTGCACACCGCACGGATCGAACGAGGCGGCAAGGGCTTGGGCAAGCGTTTGAAACGCAGTGTTCCAGGCCAAACCGTTCCCTCCGCCGGGCGCGGCGGCGTTCACGTAAAGGACGCCGGAGTTGACGGTCAACGTCGCGGTCGTGCTGCGCAAGAAACAACCGGCGCTGCTGAAAATGCCACAACGGTATTGGAATCCGCTCATCGAACGAGTCGCGCCGGAAATCTGGAGGTTGGTATTGTTGATTCCAGAATGGTTGGCATCGGTTTGCACGGCGACGAAACCATTGCCATCGTTCCGATTTATTTCCCAGGCGTAAGTCAGCCCCACGCCGGTCGCATTGACCAGCATATAATTCGTGCCTGAAGCGCAATAAATGAGATTGGTGGTTTGGGAAACAATCGTGATGGGCGCGACTCCGTTCGATTGCAACTCATACGCGCCGAGATCGACCGCCCCACTGATGTCATCGCGGGGGTTGCCATCCAGGTCGGTCGTGATCGCTGGAACTCCCTGGCCGGTGGAATTGGCAGGGAGATAGTTGTTGTTGCCGATGTTTTTCACCGGTGAGCACGGCAGCAAATGAAAATCTCCGGCGGTCGTTGGCGCGGCAGAAGGATCAATTCCACTGGTGAATTGCGGATCGAGGATGACGTTTTGATTGGCGGGGTTTAAAGAGGAACTCAGCCCTTGCACCGAGCTGTTTTGGATCTGGACAGTAGCGTTGCCAAACGCCGTAAACTGGTTGTCCTGTGGTATCGAGATACTCGCGGCGGAGTTCGACCACAGAATCGAATTGTAAATGTAGGTGCTCGAGCCGGCGGAGATGGCGCCTGCGTCGTTGTCCGCATGGTTGCCGGCGAAGGTCGAGCTCCGCACGTCAAGGTAGGCATTGACGGCGCTAACATAGATTGCACCCCCGAACGTAGAGGCACGATTGCCGCTGAACACGCAATCATTGACCGAGGACGCCGTCGCTCCGCTGGAGCAGGAGGTGAACATCGCCCCGCCCTGACCGGAGCGATTCCCACGGAGAATAGTGTTCTCCACTGTGACTCCAATATCGGCGCTGTAAATTCCGGCGCCCGCAACCGAGCCATTTCCATTCTGCTCAAAGAGACAATTCTGGATGCGCACGTTGTTTTGGCTGGTGGCGCCATTAACGCTGGAAACAGCGCTAATATTGTTGCGGAAGACGCAATTCCGGATCAGAGGAGCCGCCCTGAAATTGAAGACGGCTGTGCTGGCGTTTTGCAGAACAAACCCGTCGATGACCGAGGTGTTATCAACAGGAGCGAAAGATTGGTCATTGTTGAAAATACCATTTCCAGCGCCGTCGAGGACTGTGAGGTTCGTTTGCCAGTTCCGTTGCGAGACATTCGTTTCAGTTCCGTTGAACCCACCGTAAATGAACATCCTGGTGCGCATCCGGTACGTGCTGACCGGGATGTAGGTCCCCTGGGCCACCCAGATATTGACCCCGCAAAGGTCCACATTCTTTTGGTTCAGCGCATCTTTGATATCCCGATAGGCTGTCACCCAGGAACGTCCATCGCCTCCAGATGGGGCAGCGGCATTCACGTAGAGCACCCCCGGATAAACACTCAAGGTGACGATGTCACTCGCGACGACGCAATTCGAGTTGTTCCCAACCTGACAACGATATTGCGCCTCGTGCATTGCAATCGTTGCGTTGGCAATCGAAAGCATCGGGGTCGTCGAGCCCGAATGCACGGTGTCGTCGATGAGCGCGACAAAGACGTTGCTGCCAAGCAGGCGTTCCTCCCATTGATAGGTCGTCGGGCCGCTGGCCGTGACCTGAAATTGATTTGGCCCGCACGTGTTATAGACGATGGACGAAGGCTGCGAGGAGATCGTCAACGAGGGTCCGGGTGAACCCTGGAATTCGTATGCGCCAGGATCAACGATGCCGTATTGGCGTGGGTTGCCCGCAATGTCCGTCGGGATGTCCCCATTAATGATTGGATTGCTGTCGCCGCTGTTGATCAACGTCGAACAATTTCGCAGCCGAAAGTCACCAGCAATCGAGGGCGCAAGCAGCGGCTCCAGTTCCGATTCAAATCTGGGGTCGCCCCCGCTGCTACTGTATGCCGTGTAGTTGCTCAGGCCTTGTACCGAGCAATCGGAAATGGACAAAGACCCGGAGGCATACAGTTGCGACTGCTCGACGGTCGTGGGGTACGGATCGGTCGAAATGTTCTTCCAGAAGACACTGTTGGTCACGGCAAGATTTCCACTCACGTAGATACCGCCATTGAAAGCAGCCGCATTGCCGGTGATCGTGCTGTTTAGCAGCTTGACTGTTCCATTACCACCAAGTGCGCCGCCGGTCGAAGCTGTGTTGCCGCTGAGGACGCAATTAACGAGTCGCAGCGTGCTCGATGAAACGTTGATGCCTCCGCCGAAACCTCCCGGCGCAGCATTTCCGCGGATAAAGCAACGTTCGACGTAAGGTTGGCTAAACTCGACATCCAGGCCTGCGCCGCTGAACCCAGGGGTTTTGATTGTGTTCTGCTGGATCGTGCAATCGGAAATCCGTGAGCTCGAACTCGACAGCAGAACTCCGTGGAGCGTGTTGGAGCGGACCAGGCAATTTTGAATCGTCGGGCTGGCTACAAGCGCATAGATGCCGATGCTCCCGCGTTCAACGGTCACCCCATCCAGAATTGTTTCGCCGGCCACCGGTCCGTTGTCGGTACTGAAAGTCACAACGTAGCTGCTGTTGTCGGAGTCATCATTCGTCGCGCCAATATCGCCGCTCAGAATCGTCGGATTCGACTGGATATTACGCTGGGCGCGATTGGTCTCAGTGCCGAGGAAACCGCCATAAACCTGCGCGCCCTGATGCATGACAAAACTCACGCTGCGGTCCGTCGAGAAAGTTGGCGTGTAAGTGCCTGCGGTCACCCAGATTTCCGCGCAACTGCTGGCAATCGCAAGCGCGCTCGACAAATCGTGAAACGCCGTCGCCCAACTGGTTCCATCTCCTGCGATCTGGTTCGATCCGTTCACGTAAATGATGTCAGGCGCGCGGCGTGTCAGCGTTGCGAGGGGAAGCGTGATGGCGCCGTTGATCGCCACATTGAACTTGTAGCCGCTCATTTCCGGGGTCATTCCGGAAACCGTCAACGTCGTCGTGTTGGCATTGAAGGTGATGCTGTAACTGCCGTAGGCGGGAGGGTTGCCAAGGACGCCTGTTTGAGCATTGTAAGCGAAGTTATTCCAACCGGAGCCGCTGTCGTAAACCCAAACCAACGAGTTAGTAGTGGGCGGAAGAGTGCAGGTGAACGTCGCAGTCCCGCCGAGGCAGATACTTTGCGAGACAGGTTTGACCAAAACGTAAACATTCGCCGGAATAATTGCGGCCGAATTCTCGTAAGCGCCGATGTCAACCGCGCGGTTTTTTCGAGGCGCTCCGCCGAGATCAAACGGATCGCTCATCACGCTGTTCAGTCCTGAATCAACCGAGGGAGAAGACCCATCGGCCGTATTGAGGATGTGAAAATCGCCCGAAAGCGCATTAGTGAACAGTGGATCGTAGGGGATATTGCTGGCGTTGGAATAAACGTTCAATCCCTGAACGCAGGAATAGCCCACGCTCACTGTGCCGCCGCGATTGTTGATTTGCGAAGCCTCTACGTCCCCATTTGCACTGGGGGCGATCGCGTTGTTCCAGATGATTGAATTGCTGATCAGCAAAGATCCGCGGTAAGTGTCCAGGCCGCTGCCGCTGCTGCCGGCGCTGTTCTCGGCTACTGTGCAATTGATCAATTTCACCGTGGACGAACTTCCCTGGATAGCACCGCCCGACCATCCCTGGTTTTTCCAGAACAACGAATTGCGGATTTCGAAATTTGAATTGTCACTGGCGGAAATCGCGCCGCCCGAGAACGAAGAAGAACCGTTGCGCTGGAAAATGGATTGGGTGATCAACGCCGTGGTGTTAGCGGCTTCGATCGCGCCGCCGGGACGCTGACCCGCGTTGTCCTGGAAGACAGAATTCGCAATCGTGAGCGTGGAGTTCGCGCTGTAGATCACATCGTCGGCCGAGCTGGACGCGAACAGACAGTTGGTAATCACCGGCGATGATTGCGCGGTATTGCGAATTGCTACCCGGCCATTGCTGATGAATTGACAGTTCTCGATCCACGGGCTGCTCAGGGCATTATCAATACCGCCGCCAGCGTTCGAATCGAAGCGGCAATTCCGAATCGTTGGGCTGGCTTGCGCGTTGAGAATCGCCGCGCCGCTGCCGTTGGCGCCTTTGAAGGTGAACCCGTCCAAAACCGCATCGCGCTGCAGGCCGTTGAACGCGTTGTAGATAATTGAACTGGTCAAGCCCTGCAAAACCGTAACGTTGTTGCTCCAATTCCGGTCGTTGATCGTCGCTTCGGTTTTATTGAATCCACCGTAGATTTTGACCCCCGGCTTCAGAGCGAGCATTGAAAGGTTGTTGGTTCCCTGCGCCACCCAAACATCCGAGCAAGCGTTCGCTACTGCCACCGCTGAGGCCAAGCTCGTGAACGCATTGGACCAGTTCACTCCACTGTTACTGCCGGTAGCAGCTTCATCCACATAAATGACACCACGCGCTGTCACGTTCAGCGTCACCGCGCCCGGTGAAAATGAAGCCGACGGAATGCTGTACTTATATTGCCAGTTGTTCATTGAAATCAGCGTGTTGCTGACCACCAGTGTTGAAGCATTGACGTTCGTGATAATTTGATGATAACCGTCATTCGGAATGGCAACGAACCCGCTGCCCATGTTTACCTGCCATTGGACAGTGGCGCCCGTTCCATTTGTGCCCACGACTGAAAACGTGGCCGTATTGCCGGAGCAGATGCTTTGCGACTGCGGCGTGACGGTCAGGAAAACCGGCGTGGTGTAGTTCGTCGTTTCGTATGCGCCAATGTCCACATTGCCCCCGGCAATTCGTGGCAGTCCCGCCAAATCGAGAGTTGAGGACACAGCGGGATTGGTCCCGGCATTGATGGCTGGCGAGGCCGTTTGCAAAGTGAAGTTCGTGCTTCCCGGGCTCACGAACAGCGGATCGAAATTTAGATTCTTATTTCCTGCGTAAATGTTCAGACCTTGTACGATCGAGTTCGCAACCGTCGGCGTCGTCACGAAAGCCAGGATCTGCGCCGATTCGACATTTGGCCCCGAATTGACATCCGTGTTTTGCCAGAGGATCGAGTTTGTGATCCCGCAACTGCCTTGCATGTAAACGCCGCCGGCAATCCGATCGGAGCTGTTTCCGGTGACGGTGGAATTCAGCAGGGCGAGCTTCACGCCCCGATGATCGATTGCGCCGCCAAGAACGCCGGAACGATTGCGATAAAACAATGAGTCCCCAATTTGCATCGTCGCAGTGTCCCCGACATGGATTGCACCGCCATTGTCCGCAAAATTGCCAATGAAAAAGGAGCTTTCGACGGTCGCAACTGTGCCTGCGTCTATCGTTATAGCGCCACCTTGGTCATTGGTATTTCCAGAAAAATAACAGCCGGTGATGGTAAGACTACCTCCTCTTAAGTTCAAAGCTCCGGCGGAGTTGTTCAGGAACGTGCAATTCAAAAATTGCGGGCCGGCATTCTGCGCGAGAATCGCCTCATCGCCGAAGTTATTTTTGAAAACGCAGGTGTCGAACAAGGGTGAGGTATTCGGCGAGCAATACACCGCGAGGTCGTTGTTGTCGAAAGTGCAATTCCGAATGGTCGGGCTTGCTCCGCTTTCAACCAGCATGTTGTAACGGAGCGTGCCTGTAATCCTGAAACCGTCGAGGACCGTGCCTCGGCTCATCACGCCCAGCGCAGTTACGGAACTTTGGCTGTCAGTCGAAAGCAGCGTTGTCACGTTATTAGTCCAGTTGCGCTGCGCTCGATTGGTTTCCGTTCCGGCAAACCCGCCGTAAATCCGAGCGCCGTCCTGCAAATTCAATGGGTATGGAGACCCAACGGCGTCATTCGGCCCGTACGTTCCAGCGGCGACCCACACTTCGTTACATTCGTTAGCGACGGCCATGGCTGCTTGAATGTTGGAGAAGGCATTGCTCCAACTCGAGCCGTTGCCCGGTGACGCCACGTTTTTGTTCACGTAAATCACCGACGGAGCAACGACTCCCAGCGTGAACGGCGCTGGCGTGTAACCCAGTCCATTGACCAGGAAGCGGTAGGTCTCGCCGTTGTTGGACAGGGAAAGGTTCGGAATATCCAGAGCATTTGAAGTAATGCTGTAAGTCGCGCCATTCGTGAGATTGACGAAGTTTGTGCCTTGCAGCTTCTGCCAAACGTAAGTGTAAGACTGGGTCGCCGCATCCACCTCGAAGTGGGCAAGTCCGCCGGCGCATTTCACCACCGAATCAGGCGTCAAGGTCAGGATCAACACGCCACTGGCGTTCGCCTGGAATTCGTAAGCGCCCAGGTCCACGATTTGATTTGCAAAGATACGCGGGTTGCCCTCGAGGTCGGTGGTGATTCCGGTGATCGCTGAATTTGTGCCGGCGTTGATGGCGGGCGAATAATCGTTCAGCCGATAATTGCCCGCGCCGCGATTCACAAATAGCGGGTCGTTGGCCGCGTTACTGTTCCCCGCGAGGGTGCCGAGGTTTTGAATAATGCAACGGCTGAAATCCAGTGTGCCGGACTGTTTGAGGATCTGAATGTCTTGCGGCGCGCCTACGCTGATTGTGGAAAGAACACGGTTACCCCATAGAATCGTATTGCGCGCCGTCGTCGTGCCCTCGTTGTAAATGCCGCCCGCAGGATAATTCGCTGAGTTGTCCGATATCGTGCAGTTGTCGAGACTCAACGCACCGCCCACATGATAGATCGCGCCGCCTTGCGAACTCGCCGAATTTCCGACCACAAGCGAATTGCGGAGCGTCAGATTACATCCGGCGGCAACGTAAATTGCGCCGCCATCGTCCTTCGCGCGGTTGTTTTTGAAGATGGATGAAGTCACGACCGGGCTCGAATGGTCCTCACTGTCCAGCGCGCCGCCGTCGTCGAATGTTGTGAAATTACCATCAAACACGCAGCGATTTATCGTGGGACTGGAACGCGTGTTGCGAATGGCGCCACCAGAGTAAGCCGAGTTGCTGGTGAACGTGCTTTGATCAATCATCGGATTCGACTCCACGTCGTAAATCGCACTTTCAGAATTTGCCGTGAAGCTGTTGCGCGAAATCAGGGCTGGTGAGCGGAAGTTGAATATCGCGCCTCCTGCGTTCGACACGAACGCGCAATTATCGAAGGTCGGCTTCGATAGATAATTGTTCACCGCCCGAGTGTTGTTGATGAACGTGCAGTTTCTGACGGTGGGACTGGCTGAAATGTTTTCCAAAGCCGCCGTATCGGCCGCGCCTCCGGTAATCGTGAAACCATCCAGCACCGCGAGCGCGCTGATCGGCGTGGTGCTGCCATAATTGTAAACGACGCGGCCATTTCCCAATCCGTTGAGGATCGTCGGGTGATTGGTCCAATTGCGTTGCGAGCGCGCGGTTTCATTTCCGACGAAACCGCCGTAAATGCCGACGCCGGATTTCATTAGATAGGCGGTGTTTGTTGCCGGGCTATAAGTTCCAGCCGCGACCCAGAGTTCAGCGCAGCCGGTCGCGGCATTTAACGCCGCCTGCAAGTTCGTGAACGCGCTGGTCCAGTTCGAACCGTTCTGTGCGCCGGTTGCGGCCACGTTAACGTAAAGCACGCTCGGCGTACTGATCGTCAGAACCACGGGCGCAGACGTGAACGAAAGTTCCGGCAACACGTACCGGAACTGATAATTGTTCAGGCTCGCCGCCATGTCGGTAAGCCAGAGACTCGAAGAGCTTGGACTTTCCGTGATCGCAAATGGATTTCCGTTCGAAACGGTGATAAATCCGGAGCCGGAATTCATCTGCCACTGGATCGTCGTCGCATTCGTCAACGTGACCGTCAGCACGGAACTGCCGCCCGCACACGCCGCAACCGAGGACGGCGACGCCACTATCTGCAAGGGTGTGAGGCCATTCGTTTGCAATTCATAAGCGCCCATGTCCACGCTCCCCGCAAAAATGCGCGGCTGTCCGGCCGCATCCACGGAGAGGCCGACTGCATGATTCGTATCCCCGGCGTTAATTGCCGGTGACCGTTGAGTCAATCGCAAATCTCCTGCGAGCGGATTTGCGAACAGCGGATCGCCGTCAATGTTGCCAATGCCCGCATAGAATGCGAGACCTTCGATACAGGAATTAAGAACGACATTTGTTCCGAACTCGGCATTGTCAAGCTGTCCTTTTTCGATGTCGCCGAATGGATTATCTTCATGATTGTTCCATAAAATAGAATCGAACACTGCCACGGTTCCTGAGTTATTGAAAATGCCGCCGCCGGAACCGGTCGCCTTGTTTTCGAGCAAGGTGCAATAACGAACCACCAGGTCAGCCGACGTGTTGTAAATGGCGCCGCCACTGACGGCCTGGTTTCCCTGGAACGCGAGGTTCGCCAGCGCAGGGGAAGAATCCTCGCTATAAATGGCGCCTCCCGATACGGCGGCGCTGTTGTTGACGAACCGGCATTGGGTGACACTCGGATTGGCACTGAATTGATTGAGAATGGCGCCGCCGGAGTTGCTGGATTGATTGTTGATGAACAAGCAACGCAGAATCACGGGGCTGCTCGCGCTCTGGTTGATGATCGCACCGCTGATCAGGTTACCCTCGAAGCTGCAATCAAGGATTTGCGGCGAGGCGCTGTTCAAGTTGACGATCGCGCCATGATTCGTCGTGAAACGGCAGTTGCTGACGTAAGGATTCGCGCCATTGCGATTGTCCATCGCGAACGCTGCGCTGTTCAGGAACCAGCAATTACGGAAAGTTGGACCGGCACTCTCGTTGAGCACTGCCGGTTCGGTGGCCGAGTTTCCAGTGATCGAGAAGCCGTCCAGGGCGGTCGCCGCGTCCATGGGCGTAGATACCCCGAAGTTCGCAATCACCGAGAAATTGGGCAAGCCGACGAGGCGCGTCACATGATTCGTCCAATCGCGTTGCGAGCGCGTGGTTTCAGTCCCCGCGAAGCCGCCGTAAACACCTACGAGTGGTTTCATGTTAAAACTGCTGAGTGACGGTGTGTAAGTTCCTTGCGCCACCCAAACCTCGGAGCAGGGGCCGGCAGCGGCCAGAGCGGCTTCGAGACTCCCAAATGCATTCGTCCAACTCGTTCCGTTCATCAGGCCTGCGCCGCCTTGCTTTACATAAAGTGTGCCTGGCGTGCCGACACTCAGGATGGCAGCAGGACTTTGGAACGCAGCAGCATCAATGACGATTCGGAACGCATTTGAATTAAATGCCAGCGTGCAGTTGCTGACGATGAGCGACGATGCATTGGTACTCGTAACAATCTGATAGGTAGTGTTGTTCGTGATGTTGGCGAAGCCACTTCCGGTGTTCACTTCCCAGCGCACGACTGTATTGGCATCAGCGCGTCCCACCGTGAAAGTGGCGTTGTTCCCGAGGCAGACCGTCTGAGAAACGGGAACGGAGAGCAGGGTTACCGTGCCCGCCGCCGCCGTTTGAAGTTCATAGGCGCCCATGTCGACAACGCCATTGTTATACCGGCGCGCATTTCCCGCCAGGTCGAGCGGGGAGGTCAGGGCCGTGCCTGGGTTGCCGGCGTTCACCGCGGGCGAAACTGAGGTTAACTCAAACGGGCGCGGCAGCACGCTGGCGAAAAGAGGATAGGATCCGATGTTCCCATTCCCCGCGTAGGTATTCAGGCCTTGAACGCACGAATTGGAAACGGAAACCGTTCCGGCGTCGCGGGTAATCTGCTGCACTTCGACCGTCGGATCACCGTAGTCGGACGCGATGGTGTTCCCCCAGACAATCGAGTTCATTATGGAGACGGCGCCACCCTGAGAATAGATACCGCCGCCGATGCGCGTCGCGCGATTGTACACCACAGTGCAGTTTTGCACGGTCATCGTTCCGCTATTGTGAATGGCCGCGGCATAATGGCCCGATTGGTTGTCCGTGAAGAGGCAGCTTTCCAAAATGAGACCTCGGCCCGAGTGATCGAGAGCCCCGGCGCTGCCGCTCACGTTGCTTTGAAACACCGAACGTAAAATCACTGGCGAAGACTCGCCTTCGATTGAAATAGCGCCAGCCGAAAGCCCCGTGTTTTTCTCAAACAGGCAATTCTCAATCGTCGGATTTGAATCCAACGCAGCGATGGCGCCGCCGCGGAAGGACGACTGATTGCTGCTGAAGCGGGAACTGGTGATGTACGGCGCGGCGGAACGGTTGTAAATCGCCAGTTCCCTGTTGTTGCGGAAAACGCAGTTGGAAATCGTGCTGCTGGACTCCCAATTTTGAATCGAGAAGTCGCCGCAATTCTCGAACGTGCAATTCTGAATCAGTGGTTCCGCGCCACGAAAATTGTTAATTGCGATCTCGCTGCTTCTCAGAACAAAACCGTCGAGGATGGACCTTGTGTCGAGTGTGTCCTCCGTTCCGTCATTATCAAACAGCACCTGACCGGGCACGTTGGTGAGAATCGTTAGATTCGCTGTCCAGTTCCGCTGGCCGCGATTGGCTTCTGTTCCGGCAAACCCGCCATAGATCGGCAACTTGTTTTTCATCCGATAGGTCAGCCTGCCATCGGGAGAGATCACCGGCCGATACGTTCCGGCGGCGACCCAGATTTCAGAACACGAATCCGCTACCGAGAGGGCTTGCTGCAAGTTGGTGAACGCATTGGCCCACGATGTGCCATTTTTCGCACCCGTGGCGGCGGCTCGCACATAAAGGATTTGCGGAGTTCGCACGGTCAGCAGTGCTGCTGGCGTGGTGTAGCCGGCGTTTGGAACCACGACACGAAATTGATTTCCATTCATTGCCACCGTCGCCTGAACTGTCAGCGTCGAGGAATTTGAGGACGTAGTGATTTGATAGGTGGCATTGGTCGTCACCGGCACGTAGCCCGAGCCGGTATTGATCTCCCAACGATATGTTTGGGCCGGATCATAAAGTCCAACTATAGAAAAGGTCACCGGACCGCCTCCCGCCACGCAGTTTTCGACCGATCCCGGCAACGAAACCAACTTTACGCGCGTTCCGGCTGCGGCCTGCGTTTCGTAAGCGCCCAGGTCCACAGCCGCGCCAAACACGCGAGGATTTGCAGCGAGGTCGTTGGTCACGCCGGAAACGAAAGTGCCATCGCCGGTGTTCAGCAGCGGCGAGTTCGTGGACAACGTGTAATTGCCGCCCGCCGAATTCAGGAAAAGGGGATTCAAACCAACGTTGCCATTGGTCACGACCGACAATCCATCCACGCATGAAGCGCTGATTGTGAGCGTGGCGCCGTATGCGATGGTTATCTGGCTTGATTCGGATTTTGTCGCAAGCGCCCCATCGCGATTTTCCCAGAAGATGCTGTTTCGGATTTCGTTGGTCACCACGCCTTGCGATATCAAGCCGCCGATTTGTGTCCGGGCAAAATTGTCGCTGATCGTGCAGTTGATGATGCGCACGTATCCCGGATTACTCGCGGTTCCGAATGTGCTGATGGCTCCCCCAAGGTGGGTAGAACGATTCCTGCAGAAAAGGCAATTCACCAAATTCACCGAGGACTTGTCCAAAAGAGCGACGCCGAAGCCCGTTCGATTGTCAGTGAAAATACAATTGGCGACGGTCATGTTCGTCGCGCGATCAGCCTGGATGGCCGA
>JADMIO010607160.1_pt1 | contig 24235 bp, 52 predicted proteins | sample 8958161 | NCBI WGS metagenome assembly JADMIO01 (sample SAMN16585339, study PRJNA669376) | soil metagenome | isolation source: Crop rotation soil | place: USA: Cullars Rotation, Alabama | collected 2011
CGCGCTAGATCGCCATTCGTTCGCATACGATACTTGATCATATGCAGGAAACCACGGGCCGCCTTCCGAGAAGTGAACAGCCTTCGGATCGATCCAGTCGCTGCTATGATCTGGCACCCAATGCCAAGCGGGGTCCAACTCCCCGATCTCGTCATCCTTGAGCCATTTCAAGGCGTGAAGGTCCCGGCCCGGCCAGGTATTCACCACCTCAAGGGTCAAGGCCTTATTCGACGGGTGATCGCAGTTGAACACACAAAACGCCGTCCAGAGCTTCCTGTTGTATAGCGTTTGGACCTGGGAATCCATTTTAACGGAATGCTTAGGCTGATAGTCGTGCTTAACGACATACACCGCCTTGTCCCGGTCCAGGCTTTCGAACAACCTCGATATGTTAGCGCGGACCAGAAAGTCACAGTCAAGAAATAAAGCCCATCCCGTCTTTGCGAGGTGAGGCACAAGGAAACGGCTCACAGCAAATTCGGTCGAACACGGCGCATCGCTAATAACATCCCACATGATGGGCTTATCAGCCGCGCTTGGCTTCCATTCGATTGGCCGTTTATACAGCCCGGCCTTTTGCAAATCGGATAGCACCAGACCGTAAATCGGGATTGGCCTAGTCAGGTGCTTGCGAATTGAGTGGCGCGCTACCGCGAAGGCTGCGGCTTCTCTTGGGTCAAACCCGATCCACACACTTTCTGCGAGTTGGACGATTGGCCGATGCAGTTTAGTCATTCACACGCCAGCACGATGGCCGCTTCAATCAGCTTGAATATCGAGGCGATCAGGAGAAGGCTAATTATGGTCAGCATCACTCAGGCGGCAATTCCGGCGCAACCGTCAGCTTCGCCATGTTCGGAACAACCTTGCCGGTCACCGGGTCAATAACCTGCTCAGGCTCCAGCCCCTGCTGCTGCTCGGCAAGCCGTTCCTCTTCCTCTTCAGGATCGAAGTCGTCCGAGAGAACACCGCGGCGCTTGAGCTCTTCTTGCGTTGTCAGCTTGGAAATAACGCCAGCCGCTTCGCACTTGACCAACGTGTCCAAGTCGGTCTGGGCCGTCATGTCCACACCGAAGTCAGTGTAGATTTCCACCTGCGGCTCGAGCTTCTGTCCCAGCCACATGCATGTGATCTTCCACGCCTGCTCTAGTGCGTTTTCAGCAATCAACGCCCAGGTCTGGATTTGGCTGTGGGCCTTAACTGAAATGTTAGCAGTGTTCACAATCGTTTGGTTCGGCACAGACAGGGGCAGCATGCCCAAGTCGCGCATGCGCTCACCTAGCCGGTCGTTCGACGCCTCAAGATATGTCGGGTTGGCCGCATCAGTCTTCAGCCATTCCCATTTGCCCGCCGAGGCTGTGTCCCCCATACCCGGAGGAGAGAACAGCACAGTGTAAGGACTGATCGTGATGTCAAGAGGAACATCATTCTTGTCTGTTCCGTTGATCCCCTGCCCCGCCAGCATAGATATGGCAGTCAGTTCCTTGCAGGTCTTTAGGTTCGACTCCTGCTGAAACAACTCCACCTGAAGATGGGCAATGTCCGTAAGCGGCGGCTCAACCCTCCAACCATGGCAAGCGCCAGTGTAAAACCGAACCAAGGGAATGATGCCAATGCTAACCGGCCCCTCGTCAATGACCTGCCATGTGGCCTGGTGCTTATCGTCCTCAACTAACTCATGGAGCCGCCATCTCGCAGGCGCATATGCAATGACTTGGCCGTCTACAGACCTCAACTCTTCGCGATCAAACTCACGAACGCGCTGAACTGTGCGCTCCTCATACCCCACACGCTCAACCGCGCATTCATCAATGCGGATGTGGGTGATAATCTCCTGCCCACCAAAGAACGCACTGTAACCCGCAATCACGCGCTCTGCAGGGAGGCTAATCCAGTACGGCCTGGCCCCCATCGCCCGCTCGTCGGCTAAGGTAGCCCCCGCAGGAACCTTGGTGTAGTCAACCAGGATGTAATGAACGCCCTTATCAATCCCGCCCTTGAACATTGTATGGGCGAACATATGCAGGTTGTGGCCCATACCGTCGATATTCTCGGATAGCTTCTTAAGATCATCGGGCGTAGTTTCTTCTAACGCGCACTCCTTGACAAAGGGCTTGGCCGCCAAGCTGCGGGAAATGTCCGAGTAGATATTGGTGAAGGGGGCGTTCCTGCGTCGGAAGTCGTAGTTGGCCGGGTCCTCTTTCGGAAATCGCGGCAGGTAAGGCGACTCAGCACCTCCCCCGTTCCCCTTTTTGATCTGGGATAGGTTGGCATAGGGTTGCGCAGGCCCAGCAACGGCCCCGCCGTAACCACTCACCCCCCGCATAGCCTCTACGCCAGCGAGAATAGCACTCACCTGCGCCCAATAGGGCTGCATCGCTTTGTAGTCTGAAGACGGGACTGAGGGATCAGGTTGGTCGGTGTCGGCCATCAATAGTTCCTATAAGTGCCGACAGAGGCGTAACCAGGTTGATTGAACATGAGAGACGACAACGCCCACACAAGGGCATCAGCACGATCAGGCGATCGGTCGCCCATGTATCCAGCAGTTGAAAAGTTGGTCAGTTGTTCCTCCAATTGAGGAAACCGGCCAACGTGGGAAACCTTACCTTGTTCGTAGAGGGCGGCTACCGGCTCGGCGCGGACCATCTTGCCGCGGCTTGCAGTCACCGCATGAAACGGGGCATTCCGGTCAACCGAATGAATAACGGCGCGAACCATATCACCGCCGAAGTTCTTCTCGGCGACGATTCGATCGGCCTTGTGATCCCTGGCAGCCTGAACAGCGATTCGACCCCATTGCTCAGGGCCTTTGCGACAGGTCAGATCGGATAGGACATAGCCCTTGCCGTCAGACCCTACACCCGCGACCACTATTCCGACCTCATCCGACCGCTTATCTTCATCGCCCGATGTCCCGGAGGGGTCGATCGCAACAATCACGCGCCGCAGCGGCGGCAACTGTTCTTCTGCAATCCTGGACTTCTCGATTGTCTCGAGCGTCCATAGAGCACCCTCGACCTCGGCAACATAACGTCCCTCAAAGAACCTACGGCGCTGGCGCTCAGGCAAATCCTCTAGGGACTTGATATACCCGGGGTCAACGTTAGCCGCGTTATGGCCAGGGTTGAGGTACAGAAGCTGGTAATCGTCAGGATCGTTAAGCAGTTCCTGAGATACCGGGTTTTTCTTCTCAATGAATTGCCGATAGGTCCAATGCGCGGTCCCGATTGGGTTCAGATCGTAATATGCGCGGTTCTTAAGCTCGGTCTGTTGAGCAAGGCGGGTTAAGCCAACCAGAACAGACGAAAACGGGATTTGGGAACATTCGTTGAAATAGATTGTGGCAAACTCTTGCCCCAATATCTTCTCAACCCGTTCCTTTTCGTCCAATCCCCCGAACCAGACCTGCGATCCGTTCGGAAACTCCACGTGGTTATCTTGGCTCCTGGTGATAGTCGAAACCCCAGGAAAGCACAGCGACATAACCTTGGGCAGTGTGTCCAGCCAAACAGATGACCGAACCGCATTGTATCTAAATCGCAACACGCAATGACGCGATTGAGGCGCTCTAAGCGCCCTCACCACAACCGCCCGAGTGAGTGTGAACGTCTTGCCTGATCTCGACCCGCCCACCAGCATGGTATGGCGCTGTGGACCGGCTAAGAGCCTATTGGCCTCCTGCTGTCGCGCCGTAAGCTCAAAGCTGGGCATCCGTGTCGCTAATCACGATCTTGATCGGCCCCCCGTCCTCGCCTGAGACTTCCGTCGAGGACAGTTTGGGGTGGATGTATGGTGCAGCCTGCGCCGCCATCTTGTCCCGGCGCTCGGTATCAGCCTGCTCATCCCGCATAACTTTTAGCATGTACTCTAGCGGGCTTACGCCGCCCGCCAGTAGGTGTTCGCGAAGTTCTGCGGATACCCTACCTAGGGCACCTTTAGGGCGCCCAGGGCCCGCCTTAGCGGCTCCTGTGGCCATTCCATTATTCCTAATTGTTTATTTGAGGGCGGCCAGGGCAACACGGTCCTGGGCTATGCGGTCGGCTATGCCGGCGACCCTCAAAGTTGGTAACGCGGGGGCTGCTCGGGCCACCGTGCCCTTGGCTCGCCCATGTATGGCGAGAGTCCGGCAAAATATCCGAGCGTTCCGGCACCCTGCCATCTCAAGGATGTTTCAGGAGCCCCAGTTTGATAGCTGGCCTAGGACTTATAGGCCATTGCCTTTCGCAGTCCCAAACTATCCCAGCCCTTTGCTGCGGCGTCCCGCGGATGGTGTTAAGCCATCCGGGCTGGTTAACACGTCCCCGCCGGATAGTTCTGCTCCAATAGCTGGGTGCAGAACTCAAGAAAGATATCCCGATCCGACGCATTCTCGTCGGGATGATTGGCCCTCAGGTACTCCAACGTCGAGGCAAACGCCTCTTCCATGTGATGAACCGGCCATTGATTCGCGGTGCAAATCAGCGGTGCAGTCAAATTATTCGGCCTTCAGTATATCCCGGATAGGGACCACACACCCAAAGTGGCTGGGGAAGCGCGGAGCGCATGGCGGCCAGGGGCTTTGATGTCACCCCTATTGGAATTCACCAACTAGCCATTCCTCGGTTTTTCTTGCCTGGGCGCAAAGACCTAAGTCGCTCTTCGCGCGCTATTTCCTCTTTCGAGTGGTAGAACCCCTGGTCCCACCCCGCGCCAACGGGCCTATCTAAATGCCCGCGATCCATAACTGGAATATCGTCATTGATCAGCAGCGGATCATCTTCTTCATCCATAAAAATCCCAATAAAAAACCCGGCGCAAAGGCCGGGCGAAAGTCGCAATTATGACGCTAATTACAAAGTACCATACAGCGTGCACGGTGTCAATACCCCTACGGGGTATCATAGCTGCCAGTGATCGCAAAGCATGTCCAAAGCCATCCGCAGCCTTTCGGTCGCTGCGGCAACTGCCTGCTTCTCGCTCTTCCAACCCAATTTTAGCCCTACCTGCACCAATGGCATATCCTGGCAAATATGATGCGTGAGAATATCTGTACCGATTTTCCCCACAACCTGATTAGCTAACCTGATTCGCTGCCTGTGAAACGCCTGCGCCTCCGTCTTGGCCATCCCGGAGAAGTTAGAAACATCAGCAGCAAAAATCCGATTAAGATCAGCAGACCCGAGCGCATCGGATAACCCCGCATGATACCAATGGATGTGATACTTTTGGCCAGCTTCGTATTGCTTGGTTGAGATCACCCGGCGGTTGTGAGCTCGAGCGAATGGGTTATCCGTCAGGGTCACCACCCGCGCTTGCCCACTCCCAACCGTGAAGTTCTCGCCCGCCTTGGCCAGCCGTTCAGGCGTAGGTCCGGCCTTGTCGGGCGCGGTATTAGACTTCGGCATTCCCGTTCCCTTCTCCTGCCCCAACCCATTCCGGGGGCGGCCACAATTCGCAAAGTTCGTTGATCGTCATGTGCTGGCAGCTCGCGGGTATTTCCTGCTTCCACTCGCACGGACGGGTCTTCTCATTCCCCTCCAGCCATTCCTTGGAGCATTTCTCGGCGGCAACGCCACGCAGCGATTTCAGATAGCAGAGATACATCACCCTACCTCTTGGCGCTGAAACTCAATGGGTGCGTCTATAGGAGCTGGTGGGACAGCATCGCAGGCAAGGTTTGCCCTCGCCTTATTTCTATCATTGGAACTCTTTGCCCTGCACTTTGTGCAACAAAATACGCTGGTATGGCGGACTTGTCTGAATGACTTGTTACAGTTCTTACAGATCGAGAACCTTTCGTCCCCCAGAATCCTTGGGATTTCATGCAGAACGCAGTCAAACTCTTTAACTTCCAATATCTGAACACCGGCCATGAATTGCTCTTTTGACACCCCAGGCACAAGTTTAGAACCGGCGACTGTGGACTTGACATCAATCATAGTAATCTTGCCAGCTTTTGTGGCTACAATATCGACGAGCCCATGCGGGCTTACGTTTCTAAAAACTTCGTATCCGTGTTCTAACAACCAAGCGCAAGCCACTAGCTCCAACCTGGCACCAAGATGTTTTTTCGCAACATCGTTCATACCCATCACGCATCCTCCCGCTGCTTTACGGGGTTTAGTAGGGCGGTGAAGCACGAGATATCGGTTTTGCGCTCGTCTACCGGCCTGAAATAGTCCGCGTTGAACATCGGCGTGGAGTCTATTTCCGGTATAACCGATGCCCACTCCTGCAAACCGATGTAAACCTTGTCCCCAGAAGGCAGGACTTCATTCACCGTGCAAATATCCCCCTTCGTGGGGCCGGGGCATACCCGACCCGCCCCCTCGCAACTCGCCCAGTCCTTTTCCAAGACGCACACGACCCGTTGCCCGACCACGAAGTTGCAGCGCATTAGCCAGCCCCCCATCCCGGTATTTCATCGTTTAGCTCTAGACCATCGAGCGGATCGCCAATGTTCGTCCTGACCTGGGTTACCGTAGCCCCAGCCCAACACTCCTTGGCTTTGGCGAGGGCGGGAAAGCCGGCTAGGAGGTTGGCGATTTCGTCTAGGGTATAGACGGCCATCTGCCGACCATCCCTGATAACCGCATGAGCTTCCTCGGTAGACCTTACGAGCGCCGCCAGTGCGCCATTCGGTAGCCTGACCTCCCACACCTCTGGAGATAGCGGATGCTTACTGGCAGCCTCCGCTGCGTCATTGAGGGCCATGTAGGCGTTGACCATCCTAGTGGCCTCACGTTGAACGTCAGCCACCTCCCCGGTCTGGATAGCTTCATTGAGTTTGAGGCGTTGCCGATCGAACTTCTCGCGTAGCTCATTCGACACCAAGAGGCGCAAGCGACCAATTCCCCATTTGGCTTCCATCTGAGATGCCAGAGCGTCGGCGCCGTCGATGAAGCTTTGGCCAGCAAGGTAGCAGGCGTGACTTATTTGCCACGGTGGACCTTTGAACTGGACCGCAACCTTTCCTTTTGCCATGTCAGAAACCCTCCATTGATTTCATTGAAGAAAAAGTTTTGTCGCCAATGTCCCTTACGCGCGCACATAAAAGAAAAAGAAAAAGATATCTTTCTCTCTTATTGCCATGCGCGTAAGGGACAATGACGACAAAAGTGCTACCCATTTACCATCCCCGGGAACTCTCTGATAAGCTCTCGCAGCCTTTGTCGTCGTTCTGTCTCTTCGGCAGCTCTTTTCTCGAAAAGCTGGCGACAAACCGGATTGACCTCCCAACGGGGTGGAGACGAGCCTCTTGGCCCTGGCACCTGGGTCAGCCAGCCCAGGATTTCCATCTGCTCGAATGCTTCGGTGAGCTGGTAGCGCGTTAGCTTCCGCATGGTGCGGTCACCCCGCGCCGCATCCCGAAAGGTGACTTCTGTTAGCTCGGGATGGGCTAGCAGGAAGTCAGCAATTGCCTGCAGGCGCTCATCGACGGACGCCCCGCCTCCCACGCTGGAATAGAAAGCCGCGGCGTGGGGCAGGAGAAACTTATGGAGAAACTGCCCTACCCTTTCCGCGACGCTGGCCGCGATTGGGTCGGCCATGCCGCCGTAGCATTTCTCAATGCAGTGCCAGATTAGGCAGAGGCGGGCATAAATGCCGTCCATTTTACCGAGGTGGGAGGCAAACTTGGGGCTTAATTGTTCGAAGCCCATCATGCGCTGGTGCTTCTCGGCATACTTCCGCCGCACCGCCTGCGCCTCGGGAGCGAAGTGGATCAGCATCTCGGGACACTCGGCTGGTCCGCCGAAGCCTGAGGGTCTGCCGCCGTGGTGTAACCGCTCAATTATTGCCTGATATTTGGCAACGACCGGCGGGGACGGCTCATCCCTGTCCATTTGCGCTGGGCGTAGCATGACCGGGCAAAGTCTTTGGATGAGGCCGTCGTCTACGGCGTCCTCCATAAGCTTGCGCATGGGGCCGGGCTGGATACCCCCTAGAAGGGATATCGACAGGTGCTCGATCAGGATTGATCCTCTCCCCACCCGGTCGACTGTGGCTGACCCGCCGTTGAACGCGCTGAGCCAGAACCCACGGTCCTTTGCGGACCCCCGGCCGGCTGAGTATTTATCCATACCGCCGAACCACGCGGTCATCTCGTCTTGAAGGCACAGGAGCCCGTCCGGCGAGTCCCGCAGGATGTCTTGGGCGGCCTCGATAGTTGTGTCCTCAATGCGGAGCCTGGTCTTTTTGGGCCGCTCTTTGCCCTTCTTCTCTTCCTTGGTGAGCTCGTCGTATGCGGCGTGTTCCCGCGCCGCCTTTTTCTGCATCTCTTTGTCGATCTTGTTCAGCGGGCGCGCGGCGGCGGAAAGAATCGGGCTTTTCTTGGTGCTGGGGTTCCCGATCAGAGCCACCCATAGTCGCGCCGCCTCGGTCCAGCCGTGTTCGTGGACCTTGACCTGTAGGCGGATGCGATCCGGGATTGCCGCCGCACAGACCGCCAGTGTGGCCATGGCGATGCCTGCGGGGTCAGCCCCCATCAGGTTGCCCTGCTCGCGTGCAAACTCTTCTATGACCGGCGGGAGTAGCCCGGAGGGTAGTTCTGGGGGCGACAGAGCAGACCATAGGTCGATGGGCGCGGTGGGAAGCTTGACCTCCCACAAGGGGGCATCAAAGCAAACCTCAACCAGATCGTTTGCGTTCTCTGGGTCTTGGTCGAGCCAGTCGGAAACATCGCCCTTTTCGAGCAGGCCGGGAAGGCGCACCACCCTCACCGTCTTGGCGACGGGGGCGATCGTGTCGGCCGCCACCCGCGCCTTCCGCCTGCCTTCCGTGTCGTTGTCCTCGAGCACGAAGACGTCGCGGCCGGCGAAGGTCGAGATGTCGATTGATCCCCATGATCCTGACCACGCGCCGCCGGCTGTGGTGGTCGCACAGTGACCTAGCGACACCAGCCGTTCAGCATCCTTTTCACCCTCGCAAAAGAATACAGTGGCGTCGGGGTGCTTCAGGAGGTCGGGCAGGCGATAAAGGACGCGCCCAATATCCCCGAGGCCCTTGACCCAACCATCGCCAACGCGACGCTCCTGGAAAAAGTCTTTGGGGTCGGTTTTGCAAACCCTATAGAGCGGTTCGCCGGAACCGTTTCGGTAGTTGTACGTTGCAACGACACGCGGGGGCTCGCCGTCCGCAATAGGTGCGATCATGGCGCGCCACCCAGATAGGTCTAGTCGATCTGAACTATTGGGCTCCCATGCCGGAAACCCCAGCTTGTCGCGGACGTAGTCGAGACAGTCCCGCCAGTCATCGCCTGCAAACGAATGCACCCGGAACCCTTCGGGGGAGTCCGGTGACAAGCAGACGGCCAGGGATGTGTCCTTGCGAGAGTGTCCAGGGCCGGGGGCATGAACCCACTTGCCGGATACGCGCCCGCCGAGAGCCGCGGCGATCGTGCGGAGGTCCATCAAATGCGGACCAACGTCCTGTTGAGTGATTCAGGCACTCCGCAGCGAGATAATATCCAATCCGCTTCAATGGTGTAGATGCTAAGAAAACACCCTCCACCATAGCGCTCATTCATTATTCTTCTAATATATTCAAGTTTTGTCGGAGATATAGGGTTCGAATGCACAACCTCATACGCTCTTACTAAATGACTGCTAAAGCTTACAGCTACGTCAAAAATACATATCGGCATTATTCCCATATCAATGCATTCAGAATATGATGGGGGAGCGTTTTCGTATTTTCCTGCTTGAATGCCAAGTTGATCCGCAATCTTATACCACGGGCCCATGCAGTCCCATGTTGGCATATTACCAACCAAATTATTGTTACTGTTTAGGCAAATCGGAAACTCTGTCCAGACAAGCGGGCGGTAGTCGTCGTCTCGCATCATGCTGCCAAGAACATGCTTATCGTGGCCATCGTCTAATAAGTCAGAGTCAAGGGTGGGGCCGGCTCGCAGCCAACTAGCCAAGGTCTCTTTAGCAAACTTGTGCTTGTAGCTCTCCACGGGTAGCCTCCCGGTGCATCCTTGATCCAAATACCTAGGTCGCGGGTGTAGGGGCTTCGGGCGATTCGCAGTCGTTCCGAAGCCCCGCCTTGTCAGCCGAAGTCAGATGCGCTTGCTGCCTGTTGCGGAGGCGGCGCGGCGCGGGTTGCTCCTGTTGCGGGTGGGGTTGTGGCAACATTCGGCGTGGCCGAAACAACTTCCGGGGCCTGCAGATCATCAGGCCGCGGTGCCCAGTTCACGATTTCCCAGTTCGGGACGAATAGCTTTTTCTTCGTGCCGCCACCGGTAACCTCGATCACCGAAGTGCCCTTGAGTGCAACTACCGGCAGCTTGCCGGGGTTGGCTTTCATTCCGTCCTGGTATTTTTCGTAGACCTTAGCGATCGTCTCCCGAACACAGCCAGCGCTAGAGGCAAATTCCCTCACTCGCTTTTCCGCGTCTGGACCTGCACATGACTTGTCAAGCTTGATCCGAAACTGGAAACTCTCGCCAAACTTCGGGCCAGGCTTCTCTCCGGGGTCTTCATTGAGGCGCACGAGGTGCTTCACAGGCGCCGCCCCGGATGGGTACATGATCCATCCGACCTGAATGTTTTCCAGGTCAAACAACGCCAGAAACCCGCTGGTGATGTCCTCGTCGTGGTTGACATACTTGCCGGCGTCATCCATGACGCGATCAGGACGCCACATGCGACCGGACGTGGCGTCGTATTTGACGTAAGTCATGAAGTCCCCGCCATTTCCGTTGCCGCCGCTCGATCCTCTAAGACCAAAAGTCATTTCTACATACTCCGTTGATGCCGACAGTCAGGCTTGCCGGCCATGCCCTGTCCCGCTTTACGGGAAGCTCAGAAACCAAAAAGATCGAAACCCTTTCGCCGTGCCTTTGGATTGTTCCAGCAGTAATGGTCGTAGTCTGGGGTAACCATCCCGGCCAGTTCGTAGGGGTCCGTCGAGTTGGATATGAATTTCTGTATGGCCATTGCTCGCTTGTGCAGCGCATTCGAATGAGCGCGCACGTTCTCGAGCTGGTAGACGGCAGCCTTTTTGTTGGTGAAGTAGGCCACCTCGGCGCTGATGTTTTCGGAGATCGCGCACGTGTAGAAAGAGACCTGCTCAGCATGAGACAGCTTGATCTGCGACGGCATCTTGCCAGTGGTTTTGATATCCAGCAGGCGGCCGTGTTGCTCCCATCTGATGTCGTAGATACCGACAACCGGGACGCTCAAGCCTTCAAAATTGTGTTCAATCCTGCCTTGCGTGTGGGACGGGATGCCATAAGGCCGCAATTCTTGGATACCAAGCTTGACGATGCCGGGGATCAGTGCTGCCTCAGTATCAACGTTCGGGTCTGATGAAAGCGCCACCAACGAACGATACTTGGATGTGGCCAGCTCGACGCACTCGTCTATGTCCTTGGTCGGTTCCATAAGCCCAGCGACTATGCCGTGTTCTGAAGCAGTCCCACGATGCATGGCGGCGCTTGGCGGCGAGAACTGTTTCAGCAGCCGTTCCATGACCCAAAGAGCCGGTGACATAGCGAACGCATGGATACTCGACGGGCTCAGATGCGTGATCCCATGGGCTTCGAAGGGATTGCTCATGTTCTGGTTTCCGCGAATGCCCAATGCAAAAGCGCGATCGCATCCGCCTCGTTATCGTTGGCCGGCGCGTATCCGCGCTCAACGGCCTTGGCGATCATGGCGTCTTTCTTGGCGTTGCCGCTGCCGGTCCAGAACCGTTTGATGGTTCCGACAGGAACGCCTGCGTATGGGATGCTTCGTTCCTCGCACCATGCCTGCAGCGTAGCCATCAGCCCGCCGTAGATATGCGCGGCGTCGGTTCCGAGGTGGCGACGGACTTCTTCGAAGTAGACCTGGGTGAACTGCAGCGTGCGATAGAGCTCGTCCAGCTTGGCGCGGAACTTGACGAACCGCATGCCGCCGCCGTCATAGCGGCTTGGCTTGAGGCCCCATGTGCTAAACATGATCCCGTCTGGCTTGGTGCCGCAGGCAAAGCCCGTGTTGGTGCCGAGGTCGAGGGCGAGGATCATGTTTTATGGTTCCCAAGAAATTCTGTTAAGTTCAGTTGGCCCTACATGCGCGCGATCCCAACAGAACCACGCAAAGGCCATGGCAGAACTATTAGTCTTGGCGACCTGAGTGCCTCGCCCTGCCCTGTGCATCATCGGCAGGCGGTTCTTGAAAACATGAACCCTTGCCAAATGGCCGCTATCTAATATTGGGGTGCGTCTGGTGCTCTCTATGAAAGCCAACCGCAGTAGCATGTAAACTTTGGGGGCTAGGGCCAAAGAATGCTCTACGAATTCCCCGGCCAGCTTAAACGGCGGATTGGTTACAATGGCCTCGACATCAACTCGTGCTTGTCGCTCCATAAGGAAATCAACGCCATACTCGCTATCAGGGCAGCCGTATTCGACAAGGTCAGTTGCCCAGACTGTATGGCCAGCCTTACGCAAAACCCGGACTATTGATCCGGGGCCGCAGGCAGGTTCCCAGATATGATGGGGGAGTTGCTCAACACGAAGTAACGCTTCGACGGCTACGGGTGGCGATTCATAGAGATCGTCCCCCCTCTCACTGAGGGCGGCCTTGGCGTTACCTGTGTTGAGAGCCGCCACTTTACGCCGCCTTCTTCGCCGCCCACTCGCCCAGCGCGCCCATGGATTCCCGCAGCGCTTCGGCTTCGGCTTCGTTGAGCTTTCGGGTTTCCGCCTTGTCCGGGTCTTCCATTGCACGCTTGACCGCTAGCGCGAAAATCTTCGGGTCGTGGCCGTTAGATTTCATCTCGGCCAGCAAGGCGCGCTTATCTTCCTTGGCGTCCTTGATGGCCTGCTCTTGGTTGAGCAGTCGATCGAAATAGGCCTTGGAACTGTTGTCACCGATCTTCGTCATTCCCATTCTCCTTTGTTAAAAGCTACTGCGCTCGCTCATCCCCCTTTTCCGAGCATTAAAGGGCGGTCCCTTGTTTGCGAGGAAAGGCCGATATTGGCCAGATGAGCGAGCGCAGAATCCGAAGCCATCTCGGGGTGGTGTCTTGCGTGATTACCAATCCACAAGGTCCCAATCCGTGATTTCCAGATGCAAGTTTTCTTTGAGTTGGAATCCGGTTGAACACTTTGCCGAAGTCTTTAACCTTGCGTTCAAACGCGCGATCACGTCTGGTCCTTCGCATGGCTGTTCCCTCCGTTGCCTTCCTGCTTCAGCGTCCTGGTATCCGAGCGTGTAACCGCGCTTGAACTCGGCGCGCCCTTCTTTGGTTTTGTCGGGGAAGGCGGGGCCGGTCATGGGCGGCACGCGCTTCCGAAATAGCCGCGTATCATTGCGCGCATAAAACTATTGACAGTCATGCTCTTGGATTTTGCGTCGGCCGTGATTTCGTCCGCCAGTTGCCGAGGAACTGTTATGTGCATGGTTACCCGGCCCTCTGGCGGCAGTCCGGCGGCCCTGTTAACCTGCGCCCTGGCTATGTCATTGACCCTCATGGGTTCGCCCCCATGAATGCTATACGTAAGCGCGCTAAAACTTCTTTCTGCCGTGCAAGTCGCCCTGCTTCTTGCGCGCGCTTCTTTTCGCGATCTGTAAGCGGTCTCTCGTCCCCGGCGTACGTTACCAATCCGAGTCGTCGGCGCGGAGTTATGCCGGCGCGTAAGCGCGCCCTGCGCTTTTTCTCGCGTGATTGACACTTGGCCGAGCAGAATTTCTGCCGAGGTTTGCCAAAAACAGGCATAAACGGCTCATCACAGCTCTGGCACTCGAGAGGGTTATCGGTGAATCTGCGAATATGATCTTGGACTTTGCGTTCATGGTCTCGAATGGCGTCCGATATGTCTTTGCATTTTGCGCAGCAGAAAATGCGGCGATGGTGATATTTAGGTGGCACAAAAGGCTTGCAGCAATTGGCGCACGGTTTTGCGTTGGCGGCTGCCTGTCCGGGTTCGATGTCAGCCAGGCAGCCCACCGCCGCACCTCCATGGTCGTCGTTGGAAAGGTTATTCATCGCCGATCAGCCAAATTGCGCAGCGCGCATTCCACAGCGCGAAGTGAAGCCACCACATCCCCATACATTTCAGGGTCCGCCCGCTCCATGTTGGAGGCTTGACGTCCAAGAAGGTTTGCGAAGTCTTGCGGGATGTTACGCTTTGCCGCCTCGGATAACTTTCGGACGGCTTTGTGCTGTTCATTCTTGATCTCACCAAAATAGATGGACTTTACGGTGCGATAACTTAGCCCCGCGCGCTCGGCAGCGATGCTGATGACGTGCTTGTGGTTGCCGTCGCAACCAGCGGCATCGAGGACTAGCTGGCGCATGGAACGCTGTTCCAACATTTTCCGACACTCCTGTGCTTAATTGGAAAGCGCAGGAGGAAACGATATGCGGACGATGCGAAAGCTCGGCACTTACGCCCTGGCAGGCATAATGGCTTTAGCTTTCTGGGCTGTGCTTTCATGGGCGTTGGTTGGCACCGGGCCATGAAGGCATTCATTTTTGCCGCCATAGAGAATGCGGCGCGGATTCGCCGCGCTGCGCCAAGGCGTGCGTCATGATGCGATATGTGTCAGCCGGGAAATTCGGCTTTCTAAACCAGTTCCACGCCGCATCTTTGTTGCGGCCAGTCAACTTGGCGACGGCATCAAGCCCGCCCAGGAACTCTATGACCTGCTCTGTGTTGGTTAGCATAAGCCATGCTAATAACCAAACTAAGTTCGGAAGTCAAGATGTCAACGGTCAAAAAAATTTCGATTGGCCCCAACGGTGTTGCGGCGCATTATCCCCGCGTGAAGAAGATAGTTGGCAGTCCCGAATCGCAACGGTGCATCCGCCTACGGAAGGCGATGGGCTACGACTATCATGGCGGGCAGAAGAAGTTTGCCGAGTTCCTGGGGGTCAGCCCGGATCGGTGGAACAACGTCGAGCGCGGGGTTCCCCTCGGCAAGGAGCTTGCCTTTATCGTAGAGGGGAAGTGCCCCGGCGTCGGCGCCAAATGGCTCTGGTTCGGCGACATAGCCGATCTGAGCGTGAAGATGGCTCAATTACTTGGGGAGATGCCCACCGCCCCCACCACAAGCGGGTCGCGCTCGGCAAGGCACGGTAGCTGAGCTTCGGCAATAATCTTGCGGGCGTATTTCAGGATCAGGTCGGTATCGTCCAGGTCATGCGGCAACTGCGCCGCAATCTGTATCGCATAAAGTTTCTGCCACATTTCTAGGACCCTCGACAAAAGAACACTCCCTCTCTTCTATCGGTCATAAGATTCCCGAATGGAGGGCACCGCTAGAATACCACACGGTATAGTAAACCTACAACGCAGGGTTCCATGCTCATGTCACATTTTCGTCCAATTTGGACAGTTCTTTTGCCGCAGCACGTATGCGGCGAATATTGCCCCTCACCACCCCCGCCACTTTGGGGCCGTTAACGCCCTCCGGGTTTATGCAGTAAATACGGCCTTTTCTCACCACTATGCCACGCCGGATCAGGTCCCCCAAGCGGCGCAGGGCGGTCGGTCTAGGCATCCCCACAAAGCGCGCAATCTCACTAGCCCCCATCGGCCGCCTGCTCGCGTGGCCGATGAACACGGCGGTTGCGACCAGTTGCAGCTCGTAGGAAGCCGCCAACCCGAGTTCGGGATAATAGTAGCTCGCGCGAGCCCGCATTAGGGCCACGACCAGGCGGGCAATTACCAATCTTTCTCTGGCAAATTCGATAGGCACGATGTGGACCTCATATAGGCCCGCCCCGTCCTACCGCTAATCGAAAATTGCCGCAATATGTTCCCAAACGCCGTTTGTTTTTTATTTGACAAACCAAACTTTGTTCGGTAGTCTCCCTCATCAAATCAGGGGAGGCCCACATGGGCTTGGTAGTTGAACTGACCTACTTGGTGGCAATCACGCTCTCCACCAGCACGATCGTCGCAACCCTCATGATCCTGTTAGCGCCATGACGCTCTGGACCGAACTTCGGACCGTGGACGGGCGCTGCATCAGCCGCACCCACGGTCTGGCCAACCGCTACGACTATGCGCGAAGCCGCGTCGCTGCCGACGCCGAATGTCGCGAGGACGAGGTAGAGCTTTCTGAGTTTGACGATGGCGATTGGTACACGGTTCGCGGCAAGCCTTACGCGAGGCTTGTTGACGATTGTTCCGACACTGCTGAGCACCACAGGGCTATGCACGAGCGCCAGATCGACACTCTGATAAGTGTCCTTGCATCCAGCCCGGACGACGATGTTCTGGATGCTGCCAAGGAGATGGCCCGCATTCTAGATGAGCGAAAGCTTTCTCCTGGTTCGCGGCGCCGCGCACTCGAACTGGTGAATGATTTCGCCAACCTTTCATACGACATGCAGCAACAGGCTGCGGAATGAACTTTAAGCCGGCCAGATTACTCCTTGCGTCGGTTAGCGGAGAGATCGGTGTATCCCAGAAAGATAGCCTGCTGGAATTTGGCCGGAAGCTCATTGAGCCGGTTCAAGGCTATCAGTCTCCGCAAAATTCTCTGCCGCCTCTTGGGTCACAGGTATCCGAAGTGGGCACCTTCTTGGGTTGAGAATAACTACGTCTGGGTATGCAAAAGATGCCATCGCGTGGTTCACGGACAGGTTACGTCAAGGTGGCAGTAACTTCGGATCACAGGACAGGAAGTAACCAAATATGACGTGCATCGTAGGCCTAGCTGACGGAGGAAGTGTCTATATTGGCGGCGATAGCGCCGGTGTTGACAAGTCTATGGGCCTCTCCGTCCGAGCCGACAGAAAGGTTTTTAGGAACGGCGACTTCGTGATGGGCTTCACTACGTCTTTTCGCATGGGTCAGCTTTTGGCTCATTCGTTCAAGCCACCAAAAAGATATCCAGACACCGACGTGTACGCCTACATGGTCAATGAATTTGTGGATGCGGTGCGCGAGTGTTTGAAGAAAGGTGGATACGCTAAGAAAGAGGCAGAGGCCGAACTCGGAGGCACCTTTCTTGTTGGATACGCTGGGAGACTGTTCGAAATATTTGATGACTACCAGGTAGGAGATCCAGTCTCCGGGTTTTCTGCGGTTGGGTGTGGCGGCGACATAGCAATCGGGTCGCTCTATTCGACCGAGGGAGACGCAAAATCTAGAGTCATGAAAGCGTTACATGCCGCAGAACAATTTAGCGGCGGCGTTCGTGCGCCGTTTCATATCGAAGTGCTGCCGGCCGTCGTAATCAAGCCAACAACACCATGATTGAAGCCATCCAGGGACTAGCGCTGATCGTGGCCTTCGGCGCGCTGTGCTGGAACGTTGGGTCGATCGCCATGTACGGCGGGCGCGAGACGGGACTGACAGGTGTGGCCTGGATGATCATCGCGGGTGGGGTCTTCTTCGGGCTGGAGTTGGTGAAATGAGGGCACCCGCTAATCCCATCATGTGCATCGAGTGCGGCTACCTGCACGGACATCACGCCGTGTCTTGCGAGCGGCGGCGCATGACTGGCGAACAACTATACCAACGTATGCAGGCTCGGCTTGGTGTACCTTGCGAGTTGCCCACCGCGAGAGCGGCACAAATGGACGAGCAAACTCATTCACGAGTTCTGCGAGCGGGTGCGCGAGCTGGCAACGCCAGAGCAATTCCGCGAATTTGACGATGCGATGTACGCGCACGGCTACCACAGACACGAGCACTGATGACAAATAACTGGACGAAGCCATGAGCAAATACTGCTGCGATTGCGATGATATCTCAGACCTGTCTGACGCCGACTTGCTTAACGAATTACGTGAACGTAAGTCGATCGGGGCCGCAGTTCTTGCCGACCTGGATAGCGAATATTACCGGCTACGCCGCGCGATCGAAGATGGCAGGAAAGAAGACGCGCTCGCTTATCTCGATCGCGTTGCCAATCCGCGCTGGTCAGAGATTAGGGACTGCGAACGAGCATACAAGGCCGCGAAGATGCCGCCACCTCCGCCACCTCGATACGGCGTCTGGTATTGGCAGTGAAGTCAGATAACAGGACGGGACGATGAGTCATACACCTGGACCGTGGCGCTACGAACGAGCAACCGATGGTTTCCGTGCGCCCGATAAAGACGACTTCCAGATCGTAGCGCAGAATTCGGTCTGCCCCGGAACAGTATGGGGCGGCGCGTTCACGCCTGAAGGAAAAGCCAACGCCCGCCTGATCGCCGCCGCGCCGGACCTGTTGGAGGCTCTTAAAGCCCTTGCTACCGCGCACCAGCAGACCATTGAAGGCGAAGGATTCGACGCCGAGCATTGCGACTGCCCGGTGCTGGACGATGCCCGCGCGGCCATCGCCAAGGCAACTCGCGTTGATGCCAGATGAGCGAAGAAATGACAGAGGTTGTGGCAAGGGCCATCTGGGAGGATCAGAGGCGTCGACTGCGCAATCCAGACGGAATCAACGGACGCATCTCTTGGCGCTCGAAGGCGGTGCCTGATTTGTTTTGGGACGGTTACGTCTTGGACGCAAGAGCCGCCTTATCGGCAATTCGCAGTGAAGCCACATCATAGGCCCGCAAGATGATCGAACAGAGAAAACCAAAAGCCGGTGACGTGCTTGTTGCCGTGGTTGACGACCGCTGCTTCAGCAAGGGCAGAGAATATCTTGTCTACGAAGACAAGCCGGGCGATCCATCCGTCATTTGCAATGGCTGTCGCGGCGAGCCTCGGCATTATCTCTACTACGAGGGCTGGAGTAAGCAGCTCACCCCGGCCACTCCTGTAAAAGGAGCGGCCGACACATGACGGAGCAGTCCGATCACCGCCACATAGGCTTTGATCCCAGCAAGTGGATCAACCGACTCATGGACGTGAACGAAAGCAGCCAGTTCACGCCCGAAGATCGCGCAATTATAGCCGCAGGATTGATGCGCATCCTCCAGCACCTATCTCGCGACCACGGTCGCGCGCTCCTGAGTGATGAGTGCGAGGCGGACTATGAGTGAGGCGAACAAGCAGCAATGGATGATTGCGGCATGGTTCTGGTTCGTGATGAGCATCGTGCTCTTCGTGTTCTTAATCACTCAGTGATGGATGATCACTAGACAATGAGCCGTATCGAGACCATAGGCGACGCCACACTCTACCTGGGCGACTGCAGGGAAATCCTGCCGACGCTCGGGAAGGTCGATGCTGTGGTGACCGATCCGCCGTATGGGATTTTAGGAATTACAGGTGATGCAGTTAAAGGGCGTCAAAAGCCGAAATGGACTAACTGGGATGCAGATCGCGCGTGGGATGCGCAGATTTCGGACGCACTCCCGATGGCTCTTGCCGCCTCATCTCAAGCTATTGTTTGGGGTGGTCACTTGTACGGCCTGCCGCCGATGCGTGGGTGGCTGATCTGGGACAAAAAGCAGACGGACCGTTTTTCGTCGGGTTCTGCGGAGCTTGCTTGGACCACGCTCGATCAGCCTATCAGGACCTTTCCGCTTTCGCAGGTAGAAGCCTATTGCGAACCACACGCGCGCACCAAAGAGCACCCGACACAAAAGCCAAATCAATTGATGACGTGGTGTCTCGGCTTTCTTCCCGACGCCCGCACCATCCTTGACCCCTTCATGGGCTCCGGCACGACAGGCGTTGCCGCCGTCTCGCTCGGCCGCAAGTTCATCGGCATTGAGATCGAGCCCAAGTATTTCGACATCGCCTGTCGGCGCATATCCGAAGAAGTGGCGCGCCCTCGCCTTCCACTGGCCGAGCCCGCGCCGCACATGCAAGTGGACTTCGATCTATGACCTACGAGCGCTTCATCACACTCAAGGAGGCTGCCAGGACGTTCAACCTGACCGAGGCCGAGATGAGGCGCGCCGCCAGCACGGGCTCCCTGCGCTGCATTGGCAATGCTAGAATCCGCACCAGAGCATCCTGGGTGGAGGACTACGTATGCCGAGAAAGCGAGCGGCCCCGCGACTCTGGCTCGATAAGAAGCGCGGACAGTGGGCGATCCTCGATGGAGGTCGCTTTATCCGCACAGGCTGCAGTGAGACAGAGCGTCGTGGAGCTGAGAAGCAACTTGCGGAATACCTCGGAAAGAAACACCAGCCGGAGCGCGGGCCGGACCCGCTGATCGCAGATGTCCTTCTGGTCTACGCTAGGGAGCATGTTCCGCATATCGCTGGGGCGAAGAATACCACCTATAACATTTCATCTCTGGTCGGATGGTGGGGGTCTCAAAGTACATCTAACGTTACCGCGGCATCTTGCCGGGCTTATGCCGCCTCCCGCAGTGCTGGTGGGGCACGGCGCGACCTTGAAGTCCTTAGAGCCGCAATCGGTTACTGGCATTCACAATATGGGCCACTGGTATCGGTGCCCCGAATTGTGCTTCCACCAAAATCCGAGCCTCGGGAACGATGGCTCACCCGATCCGAGGCCGCCAGACTCTTGTGGGCAGCAAGACGCACAGAACACCTTCGCCGCTTCATACTGCTCGCCCTCTACACCGGAAGCCGAAGCAAGAACGTCCTCGGGCTCAGATGGGAGCAAGTGGACCTCGTGGCCGGCGTCATGTCCCGTAGGGCAGATGGTGAACGGGATCAGGCCACGAAGCGCGCACCTCCGGTGCGATTGGGACGACGGATATTGTCACACCTGCGGCGCTGGCGCGCTCAAGACGACGACTATGTGTGCGCCTACGATGGGGAGCCCGTCATGAAGCTCAGACGATCGTTCCCGCAAGCCGTCCGGCGCGCAGGGCTCAAGGAGGTGACGCCGCACACCCTACGCCACACCGCGGCGACGTGGCTGATGCAGGCTGGCGTCGAGCCGTGGGAGGCCGCCGGTTTCCTCGGAATGAGCGTGGACATCCTGCAGCGGACCTACGCCAAGCACCATCCCGACTACCAGAGGAACGCAGCCGAGGCACTGAGCGGGAAGCGAAACGTTGCCAAATCATTGCCAGAGCGAAGGGAGAGGGTGTAGGATGTGCCCGGTTTTACTGGTCGGAGTGGCAGGATTTGAACCTGCGACCCCCACGTCCCGAACGTTATCGCCTCTAGCAGAATCAATGACTTAACATCCTGAAAGGGAGCGAAAAACCGTGAACACGCAGGGAACATCGGCCGATATCGTTGCCAAATCTTTGCCAGTAGAGATCAAGGCGGTCAGACGCGAGCTTCTGGCCTGGATGGATCGCCAGCCGGGGCGTGGCTACCCCTACGCCAAGCGCGTCCTGCTGTCCCTTGAATACTGCCTCTGGAACCCCGGCGAGCGGATCGGAGAGCGCGAACTGGCTAGAGACGTAGCTGCGCTCGCAACCGCCGCCGGGCGCTAACCCGAGATCGGTGCAGCGGCGTTGATTTGATTGTGGTCCGGGTATCACTCGGACCCCTGAAAGGACGGGAGAGGAAGCGTATGGGGTGGAGCGAATGTTGCCGCTGCAAGTCTCAGATGTGGCTACCAGACGCATTGGACGAAGCTGCGAAACGCAGCCGGGGTCCGAACGGCATTCAATTCTATTGCCCCTATGGGCATGTCCAGCATTACATTCAGGGTGAAACTGAGGCGGACAAACTGCGTCGCGAACGCGACCGCCTGCAGCAGCGGATTGCTCAGAAGGACGACGAGATCAAAGACCTGGAGAACAGACGACGCGCCGCTGTCGGTCAGGTGACCAAGCTCCGCAATCGCGTTGGCAACGGGGTCTGCCCTTGTTGCTCCCGTAACTTCGCAAATCTAGCGCGCCACATGCACACGAAGCACCCGGACTGGGCGGCAGAAGCCGCCGCGTGATGCGCTTATGGGAAGAAACTGGCCATGACGAAGAAATCGAAGGCGATTGCCTCTCTGAAAAAACAACCCTATCGCGCCTGCCGGTTTGGCATCCAGAACCATTGGGGCTGCGTATGGACCTCGGAGACGTTTCAGACACCAGAACAGGCACGGAAATATTTGGAGCAACAGCGTCCTAAGTACGGTGGGCTGACGAAGAAACACAAGGTCGTCCCTGTGCGCGTGACGATCAGCATCATCAGAAGTCGCGTTCCTGTATAATCAATGACTGAGCGCGCACCAACCTGCCCCGACTGCGGCAAACCATCATTCCGACACGGCTGGCATTGCGTAGCGTGCCTGGAAGAGACCATGAAGAACATGACTGCAGAGGACCTCAAGCGTGAGCTTGACGCGCTCTGCGACGAAATCGTCCGCACAGATAAGGCAGGAACGCGATGAACAAACGGGCTGCAGACAAAATCATGGATGGGCTGCGCGAAGCTCTGGCTGTTGTCCGCGGCGAAAGGAAGCCAGCGCGTGTAGCACGGTTCATGGAGTGCCACGATTGCGGCAACTTTGTTCGTGTCGGCAAGAATTGTCCAGAATGCAACGCGCGCCTATACGACGCTGATGGGGCAGGAGCGACAAATGGATCGTGACGACGCGCTCGACTACCCGATGCTGTACGAGATGGCGCTGGCCGAGAACGAGCGGCTGCGGACGATAATCCGTGACGCTGCGGAGGCTCTGGAACGCGGGTCCACATCGGCTCCTGTGCTGGAGCTTCTACGCAGTTCTGTGCAGCAGCAGTGCGACTGCAAGTCGGAGGAGGACTGCGACGCGCCATCAGCCTATCGACCTGGCTGCGTCAGATATGTGCAGCCCGTCGCTCCTGTGCAGTCAGCGGCCGCGTCGCCGCTCTGCATGGGCCTTGAGATGGGCGAATTTAAGCCGTGCGTTATGTACAGCGACGAGCTTCGCATAACCGAAGTGCTACTCGAAGACACCGCTACGGTGTGGTGCCCATGGGGGCCGTACCACGGTCATGCGGTCGATTGCGGCTACGCGATGGACGACGGACGCCTTGTTGGCATCAAAATCTGGGATGACGTGCGCTGCCGGGCCGCTGATCCCAAGTTACAGGACGAGACGAAATGATAGACCGCGAGATCACTATCAAGATAGCACCTAGGCCAGATGGTGGCCTGCGTATCTATTCGGATGATCTGCCAGGGCTTGTGCTTTCCAGTTTTTATCCGGTGTCGGTTCTGAGGGACCTCAGCCAAGCGCTGATTGTGCTGCTCACTGATCCTATCGAGAAGCCGCCGCTTTCCCCACAAGAGCGGCTTGCGGACATCTTCGACGCCCTGAACGCGCAAGATTGGAGCCTCGCGGCAGCTCTTGCCTATCCTTACCGCCGTCGCGCTGATCCTCAGAAACAGGACGACTCGAAATGAGTGAGATCGACACCCTTCTCGATGCCCCATGCGCTATCTGCGGCTATAGCGGTCCGCTCTATTGGCAGCGAGAGAGCCACAGCCGCGACTGTCCTTGGCACTACGTCGGCGGGGCCGTCGAACGTGAGCGGGCGCTACGCGCCCTTCTCCCTCGGCTGTCCGCTGATGCTAAGGAAGCGCAAATCGGCGAGTACGTGGCGGATTACACGATGCCGACGCAGGCGGAAATCCACGCGCCCGATCCGGCGTCGGACGGCTTGTTCAAGAACAGCCGTGCTGTCAGCGATGCTAAGTCACAGAAAGATTGCTGCCTGGACCTGCCCCCCGAGGAATGTGCCAAAGTGCCGACGAGGCATTGTCTCGCTGATGACAGTGATAGCCAGTCACAGGACAAACCGAAATGATGGCCTTTGCACCACCGATTATCGTGGCGGCAGGTCGTGGCGGCGGTCCAGTGCCAACAGAGTTCGCAATCGGATTCCCCATCTTCCTCTTGCTGTTGGCGGCGGGGGTCTACTTTTCAGTATCGTGGCTGTTACGCTGATGTCTGATGACTGACCAATAGGAGAAACGAATGAGCGACTTCAAGCCGGAATATGAACCGTGGCTTTATAATCTGCCAAACAATCGAACCGAAGGAGAGGCGCGGGCGGAGGAGCGTGAGAGGTGCGCCTGTGTCGTCGAAAACATGGGGCGCAGCAATGGCCGCATTCGGCCGCTACATAAACGTATTGCAGCAGAGATCAGGAGCGGCAATGAACGCATTGGAACACTTCGTACCGAGACCGTGAGAGCAGGCAAAGATCGATAAGGCTGGCTGTGAGAAAAATATTCACGGGCAACGGACAGATAACGCCCTACCGCCCCTGGTCGGATGAGCGGCGGGCGATAGCTGCGGGACGCCAGTTCTCCAGGCTTGGTTTTGATTCAGACCGCGTTTGGGGAATAGTTGATGCCGTTCGAGAAGTGGCGCGAGAAAATGGCTGCAGCTTTGAAGAGGCGATGAACATCATTTTCAGTGATGGCCAAGGAGCGACAAATGCCGACTAAGGGAAGGCCGATATTTCGGCGATCCAAGACTGACCGAGTCTTGGATGCG
>JADMIO010866696.1_pt1 | contig 24234 bp, 28 predicted proteins | sample 8958161 | NCBI WGS metagenome assembly JADMIO01 (sample SAMN16585339, study PRJNA669376) | soil metagenome | isolation source: Crop rotation soil | place: USA: Cullars Rotation, Alabama | collected 2011
CCGAGGTAGAGGCCGAAGAGGCGGAAGGGTTCGAAGAGGGCGAGCAGCTGCGGGACATCAACACGCCGGAAAGCGTGCTGCTGTCCAACGAGATCGCGCAGACTGTCAATGCGACGATCGAGAAGCTGCCCGAGGAGCTGAGAACGGCGATTCAGCTGCGCGAGATCGAGGGCATGAGCTACGAGGACATCGCAAGAGTGATGGACTGCCCGATCGGCACGGTGCGCTCGCGCATCTTTCGCGCGCGCGAGGCGATCGCCGAGCAGCTCCGGCCTCTGCTGGGTACGCGTAAAGACAAAAGGTGGTAGTGCACAAAGGCAGGTGGTAGCGATATGAGCGAAAAGATTTCTGCATTCATGGATGGCGAGCTCGAGGGGGCCGCGGCCGAGGACGCACTGGCGCTTCTGCAGCGCGATGGCGAGGCCGTCGAGACCTGGCGCCTGTACCACCTGATGAGCGACGCAATCCACGAGCAGCCGCTCCTTTCCGCGAACTTCACCCGCCGCATGAGCGAGCGGCTGGCCGGCGAGCCGACCGTCATCGCTCCAGGCCGGCTGGCGGGGCGCACGCCGGTCCAGCGCTTCGCCTATGCCGCGGCGGCGAGCATCGCCGCGGTGGCGCTGGTCGCCTGGCTCGCCTTCGCGCCGCAGCGCCCGGGCGAAGCGCCGATCGCAAAGATTCAGCCGCCCGCGATCGCGCTCCCGGCGCAGGCGAATGACTACCTGCTTGCACACCAGGGCTTTTCGCCGCGCGTCTCGCTCCAGGGCATGGCGCCCTACGTGCGCACGGTCGCCGACCGCGCGGACGAAGCCAAGTGAGCCGCTGGCGTGCGGCGGCGGTGCTGTGCCTTGCCGCGGGCACGGCGGCACCGCTCTACGCCCAGTCGAACGACGCCCTCACCTGGCTGCGCAGGATGCAGGACGCGACGCGCAAGCTTTCCTACAGCGGCACCTTCGTCTACCAGCACGCCGGCAAGACCGAGACCTCGCGCATCACGCGCCTCGCCAACGCCGACATCGAGAAGCTGGAGGTGCTCGACGGCATGCCGCGCGAGCTCGTGCGTACGCGCGACACGGTTCGCTGCTACCTGCCGGAGAGCAAGGTGGTGAAACTGGAGCAGCGCACTGCCGAGCGCACCTTTCCCGCGCTGCTGCCCGAGCAGCTGTCGAGCCTTTCGCGCAACTACGACATCTCGCTCGGCGAAACGCGCCGCATCAGCGACTTCGACTGCCAGGCCGTGGTGCTCGCGCCAAAGGACAATCTGCGCTACGGCTATCGCCTGTACGCCGATACCCGGAGCGGCATGCTGATACGCGCCGTGACCTTCGACGCGCCCGGCGACCCGGTCGAGCAGTTCATGTTCATGCAGCTCAGGATCGGCGACGTCACGCCGCAAATGGTGAAAAGCCGCTACGACGCGTCCGGCTGGCGCGTCGAGGATGCCGCAACCACGCCGGCGCGGCTGGCCGGCTGGTCGCTGAACGTCGACCTGCCGGGCTTTCACAAGGTCATCGAGCTCACGCGCCGCATGGGCGAATCAAAGCCCGTGGGGCAGCTCGTCTACTCCGACGGCCTGGCGGCCGTATCCGTGTTCATCGAGCCGCTCAGCGGCCGCGGCGAGCCGCCACGCACCGGGCTCGCCAGCCTCGGTGCCATCCATATTTATACACGCGAGGTCGCAAATCACATCGTGACCGTCGTAGGCGAGGCGCCCGCCGTCAGCGTGCAGCGCTTCGCCAATGCCGTACAGTACCGGCAGCCCTAATCAGGAGAGAGGTATGAAAACAACGAAAGCCATTGCCGCGCTGTGGCTCGCGGCCTTCTCGCTCGCGGTCCAGGCGCAGGCGCTGCCGGACTTCACGCGGCTGGTCGAGGAGCAGGGGAACGCGGTCGTCAACATCAGCACCACGCAGGCCGTGCGCCGGCCGACGGCGGCCGTGCCGCAGGTACCCGGCATGGAGGACGAGGAGGTGCTGGAGTTCTTCCGGCGCTTCATCCCGCGCCAGCCCCCGGCCCAGGGCGGCGGTCCGACCCCGCGCTCGGAGAGCCGTTCGCTCGGCTCGGGCTTCATCATCAGCCAGGACGGCTACGTGCTGACCAATGCGCACGTGGTCGAGGGGGCCGACGAGATCACCGTCAAGCTCACCGACAAGCGCGAGTTCAAGGCCAAGGTGATCGGCGCCGACAAGCGCACCGACATCGCGCTCATCAAGATCGACGCGGCGACGCTGCCGGCGATCCGCTTCGGCGACCCGAACAAGCTCAAGGTGGGCGAATGGGTGGTGGCCATCGGCTCGCCCTTCAATTTCGAGAACACCGTGACCGCCGGAATCGTCAGCGCTAAGGGGCGCTCGCTGCCGCAGGAGAACTTCGTGCCGTTCATCCAGACGGACGTGGCCATCAATCCCGGCAATTCCGGCGGGCCGCTCTTCAACCTGCGCGGCGAGGTGGTCGGCATCAACTCGCAGATCTACAGCCGCACCGGCGGCTTCATGGGACTGTCGTTCGCCATTCCCGCCGACGTGGCGCAGGACGTGCTGAAGCAGCTCAAGGAGAAGGGCCGGGTGGCGCGCGGCCGCATCGGCGTGCAGATCCAGGAAGTGACGCGTGACCTCGCCGTCTCCTTCGGCCTCGACCGGCCGCGCGGCGCGCTGGTGAACTCGGTGGAGAAGGCGAGCCCGGCGGAAAAGGCGGGCGTCGAGACGAGCGACATCATCACCAGCTTCGACGGCAAGCCGGTGGAAAGCCTGAGCGACCTGCCGCGCTTCGTCGGCTCCACCCGGCCGGGCACGACCGTGCCGCTCGAGGTATGGCGCAAGGGTTCGGCCCGGAAGCTGACGGTGACGGTGAACGAGCTGCCCGAGGAACGGGTCGCGTCGGTCGACAAGCCCAAGCCGCAGAAGTCCGCCGAAGCCCAGGCGAACCGGCTCGGCATCGTCGTCGCCGAGCTCTCCGCCGAGCAGAAGAAGGAAAAGCAGGTAGCGAACGGTCTCATCGTCACCGAGGTCCGTCCCGACGCCCGAGCCGACGTGCGCAAGGGCGACGTTCTGATGTCCCTCGTGCAGAAGGGCCAGCACACCGAGCTGAAATCGGTCGAGCAGTTCAACAAGCTGCTTGCCTCGCTCGACAAGAACGCCGTCATCACGCTGCAGGTGAAGCGCGGCGAGACCACCGCTTTCGTCACCGTCGCCGGGCTTACCGATAAGGGCTGACGGGCCCCTGCGGCTCTACGGCCGCGCCGGCTGCCACCTGTGCGAGCTGATGGCGCGGGCGCTCGCCACCTTCGGCATCGCTTTCGAGGAGGTGCCGGTGGATAGCGACCCGGCGCTCGCCGAGCGTTACGGCCTGCGGGTGCCGGTGCTGGTCGACGCGTCGGGACGCGAGCTATGCCACGGGCGGCTCGATCCGGCCGTGTTAGCGCAAATCCAATAAAATAGCCGCCCGAGGAGGGTGCCCGGATCGCTGTGCGGCACCCTTTTTTCTTATATGCCGCAAAGTCACATCCGGAATTTCTCCATCATCGCGCACATCGACCATGGCAAGTCGACGCTCGCCGATCGCTTCATCCAGATGTGCGGCGGCCTTGCCGAGCGCGAGATGGCGGAGCAGGTGCTCGACTCGATGGAGCTCGAGCGCGAGCGCGGCATCACCATCAAGGCCCAGACCGCGGCGCTCGAATACAAGGCGAAGAGCGGCGAGACCTATCTCCTCAACCTGATCGACACGCCGGGCCACGTCGACTTCTCGTATGAAGTGAGCCGCTCGCTCGCCGCCTGCGAGGGTGCGGTGCTGGTGGTGGACGCCTCGCAGGGCGTGGAAGCGCAGACCGTGGCGAACTGCTACACGGCGATCGAGCAGGGTGTCGAGGTGATCCCGGTGCTGAACAAGATCGACCTGCCCTCGGCCGACCCGGGCAAGGCGATCCAGGAGATCGAGGACGTGATCGGCATCGGCGCGCAGGACGCGATCCGCGCCAGCGCCAAGACCGGCGAGCAGGTCGACGCGATCCTGGAAGCGGTGATCGCGCGCGTGCCGGCGCCCAGGGGCAATCCTGGCGCGCCGCTGAAGGCGCTGATCATCGACTCCTGGTTCGACAACTATGTCGGCGTGGTCATGCTGGTGCGAGTAGTGGACGGCACGCTGAAGCCGCGCGAGCGCATCCATCTTATGAGCACCGGCGCCGACTACCTGTGCGACCAGGTGGGCGTCTTCACGCCCAAGTCGAAGCAAAAGGATTCCCTTTCGGCGGGCGAAGTCGGTTTTGTCACCGCCGGCATCAAGGAGCTGCGCGCCGCCAAAGTGGGGGATACGCTGACCCACGCCGACAAGCCGGCCACGCTGCCGTTGCCCGGCTTCAAGGAAGTGAAGCCGCAGGTGTTCGCCGGGCTCTATCCGGTGGAGGCGAACGAGTACGAGGCGCTGCGCGACGCGCTCGAGAAGCTGCATCTCAACGATGCCTCGTTTCACTACGAGCCCGAGACTTCGCAGGCGCTCGGCTTCGGCTTCCGCTGCGGCTTCCTCGGCCTTCTGCACATGGACATCGTGCAGGAGCGCCTGGAGCGCGAATACGGTCAGACGCTGATTACCACGGCGCCCTCGGTCGTCTACGAGGTGAAGCTGCGTGACGGCACGGTGGAGCAGGTCTCGAATCCGTCGCGCCTGCCGCCGGTCGAGACGATCGAGGAGTTCCGCGAGCCGGTGATGGCCTGCCGCATCTTCGTGCCGCAGGAATACGTCGGCCCGGTGATCACGCTGTGCACCGAGAAGCGCGGCACGCAGACCAACATGCATTATTCGGCGCGCCACGTGGTCATCTCGTACGACCTGCCGCTGAACGAGGTGGTGCTCGACTTCTTCGACCGGCTGAAGTCGATGACCCGCGGCTACGGATCGCTCGACTACGAGTTCAAGGAGTACCGTCCCGCCGACATGGTGCGCCTCGACATCCTGGTGAACGGCGAGCGGGTCGACGCCCTCTCGAGCATGGTGCATCGCGAGGGAGCCCAGCGCCGCGGCCGCGAGCTGGTCGAGCGGCTGCGCGGTCTCATTCCGCGGCAGATGTTCGACGTGGCGGTGCAGGCGGCGATCGGCGGCCATATCATCGCGCGCGAGAACGTCAAGGCGCTGCGCAAGAATGTCCTGGCGAAATGCTATGGCGGCGACGTCACCCGCAAGCGCAAACTGCTGGAAAAGCAGAAAGAAGGGAAGAAACGCATGAAGCAGGTCGGATCGGTCGAGATTCCGCAGGAGGCTTTCCTCGCCGTGCTGCAGCGGAGCAACGCGTGAACTTCGCGCTGTTTCTCCTCATCCTGCTGATCGTCACGGGCCTGGTATGGGCCATGGAAGGCGTGTCGCTTCGGCGGCGGCGCGAGGCGGCGGCGGCGCAGGCCCTGGCGCGCCTGGACACCGAGCTTCGCCAGGAGCCCGAAGACAAGCGCGTGCGTGCGCGCGAGGAACAGCGCGCGCGAATGCTCAAGCAGCCCTGGTGGGTCGAGTATTCCGTCTCGTTCTTCCCCGTGATCCTGATCGTCTTCCTGCTGCGCTCGTTCCTCGTGGAGCCTTTCAAGATCCCGTCCTCGTCGATGGTGCCGACGCTGCTGGTGGGTGACTTCATTCTCGTGAACAAGTACGCCTACGGCATCCGCCTGCCGGTGGTGAACAAGAAGATCGTGCCGCTCGGCGAGCCCTCGCGCGGCGACGTCATGGTGTTCCGCTATCCCGAGGATCCGTCGCTCGACTACATCAAGCGCGTGGTCGGCCTGCCCGGCGATCGCATCGAGTACCGCAACAAGCGCCTGTTCATCAACGGCCAGGCGGTGCCCGAGCGCCAGGTCGACGACTATCTGTCGCGCGAGCGCATGCAGTTTTCACGTCGCTACATCGAGACGCTCGGCGGTGTCGACCATGAAATACTGCTCGAAGACGACGCACCGGCGGCGGTCCTGCCGACGCGGGCGGCCTCGGGCAATTGCACATACAATATGAACGGCCTTGCGTGCACCGTGCCCGCGGGCCATTACTTTGTAATGGGCGACAATCGGGACAATTCGAGCGACAGCCGCGTCTGGGGATTCGTCCCCGACGAGAACATCGTCGGCAAGGCCTTCTTCATCTGGCTGAACCTGAACGAGCTCGGCCGCTTCGGATCGTTCCGCTAGAAACGAAGGGGGGTCGTATGGGAGGCAGGCAGAGGGGCCTCGGTCTGATAGCGCTGATCGCTATCCTCGTCATCATCTGCGCGATAGCGCTTTTCGCCATGAAGGTCGTGCCGTCGTATCTCGAGTTCCGCGCCGCCAAGAGCGCCATCGATGCGATCGCGCGCGAGAAGCAGGGCGCGAGCGTGATCGACATCCGGCGCGCGTTCGAGAACCGCCAGGCGATCGACGACATCAACGCGCTGAAGTCGACGGATCTCGAGATCACCAAGGAAGGCAACGCGGTCGTCATCAGCTTCGCCTACCGCAAGGAAGTGCAGCTCTTTCCCAACGTCGGGCTGTACATCGACTACGCCGCCCGCGCCGGAGGACAGTAGGCCGGCTTGGCAGCCGCGGCGCTCGAATCCCGGCTCGGCTACCGCTTCGCGCGTCCGGACCTCCTTGATCAGGCGCTGACGCATCGCAGCCACGGCGCCGCGCACAACGAGCGGCTCGAATTCCTCGGCGACAGCCTGCTTGGCTGCGTCATCGCCGAGGAGCTCTACCGGCGCTATCCGCAGCTCTCGGAAGGCAAGCTCACGCGCCTGCGCGCGAGCCTGGTACGCGCCGATGCGCTCGCCGAGCTCGCACGCGAGCTCGAGCTGGCGCCGCTCGTGCGCCTCGGCGAAGGCGAGCTCGCCGCTTCGGCCGATCCTCGTCCGTCGATCCTGGCCGATGCGCTGGAAGCGCTTTTCGGCGCCATCCTGGTCGACGGCGGCTACGACGCTGCGCGCGGCGCAGTGCTGGCGGCATTCGCCAGCCGTATCGAGCAACTGGATCCCGAGCGCGCGGCCAAGGACCCGAAGACGGAGCTGCAGGAAAAGCTGCAGGCGGCGCACCGGCCGCTGCCGGTCTATCGCCTGGTCTCCGTGCAGGGCGCGGCGCACCGCCAGTCGTTCGAGATCGAATGCAGCGCCGGCGAGGCGAGCGCGCGCGGCACCGGCAGCTCCCGCCAGCGCGCCGAGCAGGAGGCGGCGCGAGCCCTGCTCGAGCGGCTTGGTGGCCGATGAGCGGACGCTGCGGCACCGTGTCGCTCGTCGGCCGGCCGAACACCGGCAAGTCGAGCCTGCTCAACCGCCTGGTGGGCGAGAAGCTGTCGATCGTCTCACCGCGCCCACAGACGACCCGCCACCTGGTGCGCGGGATCCTCACGCTGCCGAGCTGTCAGTACATCTTCGTCGACGCGCCCGGCAATCCGCCGCGGCTGAAGAGCGTGCTGCACAAGGCACTCAACCGCCGTGTCGCCGAAGCCGCGAGCCAGGCCGACATCGTGCTTTTCGTCGTCGAGGCGTCGCGCTTCGGGCCCGAGGACCGCGCCGCGCTCGAGCGAATTCCGCCGGCGCAGAAGACCGTCGCCGTCGTTAACAAGGTCGACACGCTGAAACGCGCAAGCGACCTCATCCCCTTTCTCGACCGTCTCGGCAAGACCCGCGATTTCGCCGCCGTGGTGCCTGTCAGCGCCCGCACGGGGAAGAACGTCCCGGAGCTGCTGCGGGTGCTTGCCGAAGCGCTGCCCGAGGCGCCGCCGGCCTACCCGGAGGACCAGCTCACCGATCGCGACGAGCGCTTCTTCGCCGCCGAGATGCTGCGCGAGCAGCTCTTCGCGTCGCTCGGCGAGGAGCTGCCTTACCGCTGCGAGGTCATGATCGATAGCTTCAAGGAGGAGGGCAGTCTGCGCCGCATCGAAGCCTCGATCCTCGTCGAGCGCGAGAGTCAGAAAGCCATTGTCCTTGGCAAGGGCGGCGAGCGGCTCAAGGCCATGGCGAGCGCGGCGCGCCGAGAGCTCGAGCGCCTCTTCCAGGGCAAGGTCTACCTCGGCGTCTGGGTGAAAGTGCGCCGTGCGTGGACGGATGACGCGCGCGTCCTGCGACAATTGGGATATGAGTAGTAAGGACGCAACGGCAGAATGAAGAGACGAGCCGACCACGAGGCGGGCTACGTGCTGCACACGTACCCCTACAAGGAGACGAGCCTCATCGTCGAGGCCTTCACGCGCCGTTATGGTCGCGTGGCGCTGCTCGCGCGCGGCGCCCGCCGGCCGCGCTCGGCCATGCGCGGCGTGCTGCTCGCCTTCTATCCGCTGCGCCTGGGCTGGAGCGGCTCGGCGGATCTCGCCACCCTGATTACGGCGGAATGGGCGGGCGGCCTGCCGCCGCTTGCCGGCCGCGCGCTGATGTGCGGCTTCTATCTGAACGAGCTCATCCTGCGGCTCCTGCCGCGCGAAGATCCGCACGAGGCGCTGTTCGATGCCTATGGCGAGACGCTGGCGCGGCTTGCGGCTGCCGAGCCCTTTCCGGCATTGCTGCGCAGCTTCGAGAAGCGGCTGCTGGCGGAGCTCGGCTACGCGCCGGTGTTCGACCGCGATGCGCAGAGCGGCGCGCCGATCGAGCCGACCGGCTCCTACGTCTATGAGCCCGATCGCGGCCCGGTGCGTTCCAGCCACGGCGATCTGGTCATCAGCGGCCGCACGCTGCTCGATCTGGCGGCCGACGACTACAGCCGCAGCGAGACGCGCGACGAGGCGCGCTACCTGATGCGCGCGCTCATCGGCCAGCGCCTGCATGGGCAGGTGCTTCATACCCGCAGCGTACTCATGGAGCTGAACGAGCTGTGATCGAGCTTGGCGTCAACATCGACCATGTGGCGACCGTGCGCCAGGCGCGGCGCACCTACGAGCCGGATCCGGTCTGGGCCGCGGTGGAAGCGCATCTCGGCGGCGCCGACGGCATCACCTGCCACCTGCGCGAAGACCGCCGCCACATCCAGGACGAGGACGTGCGCCGCCTGCGCGAGCTGACCCATATCCGCCTCAACCTGGAAATGGCCGCGACCGAGGAGATGGTCGACATCGCCCGCCGCATCAAGCCGGAGATGGCGATGCTGGTGCCCGAAGGCCGCGCGGAGATCACCACCGAAGGCGGCCTGGACATCGCCGCGCAGGAGAGCCGCCTCAAGGTCGCGGTGCAGCGTCTTGCCGACGCGGGCATCCGGGTTTCGGTGTTCATCGATGCCGAGCTCGCGCAGGTCGAGGCTGCGGCGCGCATCGGCGCCACGGTCTGCGAGATCCACACCGGGCCCTATGCGCACACCTTCCATTCGCGCGGCCGCGACGCCGAAAGCCCGGCGGTGGTCGCGGAGCTGGAGCGTATCCAGCGCGCGGGCGACGCGATCCGCAAGCTCGGCATGCGTTTCAATGCCGGGCATGCCCTCAACTATTTCAACGTGCAGCCGGTCGCGGCGCTCGAGGGTGTGCGCGAGCTGCACATCGGCCATGCGATCGTCAGCCGCGCCGTGTTCGTCGGCATGCGCGAGGCAGTTCGCGAGATGAAGAGCCTGATGGTGCGTGCCGCGCGATGATCTTCGGCGTCGGCACCGACGTGGTGGAAATCCCGCGCATCGAGGCCGCGCTCAAGCGCTACGGTGAGCGCTTCGCCAAACGCATCCTGTGTCCACCGGAGCTGGCGCGCTTCCAGAAGCACCGGGCGCCCGCCAACTATCTCGCCAAGCGCTTCGCCGCCAAGGAGGCCTTCACCAAGGCGCTCGGCACCGGCATTAAGGCGCCGGCCAACTGGCACGGCGTCTGGGTGCGCAATCTCGCGTCCGGCCAGCCGGTGCTCGAGTTTTCCGACGCGCTGCAGCGTTATCTCGACACCAAAGGCGTCACCTCGGCGCACGTCTCGCTCTCCGACGAGCGTGGCGTCGCGTTCGCGACGGTCATCCTCGAGTGCGCAAAGTAAGACATCCGCCCGGGCCGGTCGTCGTCGACGTGCTCGGCACCGCGCTGACGCAAGACGATCTGCGGCGCATCCGCCATCCCGCCGCCGGCGCGGTGATTCTCTTCGCGCGTAATTATGAGAACCCGGAGCAGCTCGCGGCGCTCACGGCCGATATCGAGCGCCAGCGTGAGCCGGCGCTGCCGGTGTGCGTCGATCACGAGGGCGGCCGCGTGCAGCGCTTTCGCGACGGATTTACCGCCATCCCGCCGATGCGCACGCTCGGCAAGCTCTGGGATCGCGACCGCGATGCGGCCCGCGAGGCGGCGACCTCGATCGGCTACATCATCGCCGCGGAGCTCGGCGCGCACGGCGTCGACTTCAGCTTCGCGCCGGTGCTCGACCTCGACTACGGTGGCAGCTCGGTGATCGGCGACCGCGCGCTGCATTTCGACCCGACGGCAGTCGGCGCGCTCGCTGCCAGCCTGGTGCGCGGGCTCGCGCAGGGCGGCGTCGGCGCGGTGGCCAAGCATTTCCCGGGTCATGGGTACGCGCAGGCCGATTCGCATGTCGCGGTGCCGCGCGACGAGCGGGGCTTCAAGGAAATCCTGAAGAAGGACATCGCGCCTTACAGGCCGGTGATCGAAGCGGGCCTCGCCGCCGTGATGCCGGCGCACGTCATCTACCCGGCCGTGGATCCGAACCCGGCCGGCTATTCGCGCCACTGGCTGCAGGAGGTGCTGCGCGGCCAGCTGGGATTCCAGGGCATTGTCTTCAGCGACGACCTGTCGATGGAAGGCGCGGCGGTCGCTGGCGGCCCGCCGGAGCGCGCGCGCGCCGCGATCGAAGCCGGATGCGACATGGTGCTCTTGTGCAATAACCCGGCGGGGCTCGATCAGCTGCTCGAGTCGCTCAAGGATCTGCCGCTCGCGAGTCCGGAGCGCCTGGAGCGCATGAGAAAGCAGGGCGGCCGCGACCTGCGCAAGAGCGTCGCCTACCGCGAAGCGCAGGAGAGCCTGCGCCAGGCCGCCTGAAGCGTTAGCCTGCTTCGCGCCGCCGCAAGGCGAACACGTCGCGGTAGATCTTGGCGAAGAGGTGCAGCTCAGGCACCACCGGCCGCAGCCGCTCGTCGTTCAGCCACAGCCGCAGAAGGTCCCGCGTATGGCGCTCGGAGTCCTCGAACTCGGTGCGCGCGTGCAGCGTCACGTAGTTGTTGGCGAACAGGATTTCGCCGGGCTCGAGCATGAACTCGATCATGAACTTCGGGTCCTTCGCGAGCAACTCGAAATAATCGGCGGCTTCGGCGAACTTCGGCTCGAGCGGCTGCCCGGTCTGGCGCGTCGCCTCGGTGAGATTCTGCCGCGAGTAGAAGCAGCTCACCTTGCCATCGACGCATGAGAAGAGCGGCACGTTGGCCGGCGTCGGCCCGACGCTGGTGCCGCGCGCGTCGGAGGAGGCATAGCGCGTGCCGCGGTACATGGTCTCGAGGAGATCGGGCCGCGTGGCCAGGATCTCGTTATGGAGCGCAAGCGCGCTGGCGGCGCGGCTTAGGCCACCCTGCTCGGCGCGATCGAGGCACATCAGCCCGAGAATCGCGTACGCGTCGGTGTGCGGCGAAAGCTCCGCCGTGCTGCGATAGCCGCGGCCGGCGGGCACGCTCTTGTCGTGCTTGACGTGCGTGATGCGGTCGCCGCGCGGGTTCTGCATCGTCGCGTCGCCCAGAAACGTGCCGATCGCCCAGAAGATGCGCTCGCATTGCTCCTTCGACATCCGCGAGCGATCGATTCCCTGCACCACGATCAAGCCGGCGCCCGCGGTCAGCGCCGAGTGCACATCCTTCGCCACGCTGCCGAGTCCGGCGGCATCCTGCGCAGTGATGTCCCAAGGCGGGCGCGCCGCCGTGCGGCGCAGGAAATCGTCCATCGCCGCCAGCTCGGTGGGCGAGAGATGGCGCGCGAGGTGAGCCTTGGGATCGCCACCGAACGCGGCGGCGTTCCAGGCCGCGGCCTCGCGGATCGGCTGGCGGAAGGTCGGGGTCGGGGCGGCGACGCTCAGGGTCTGCATCGTTGTGTTCCCATGAAAGACGGTGTCCGCGAATAGAATAATCGAAGCCAGCATCCCGCGAAATGCCATGAAAAAACTGCTGATACTGCTGCTCGGCGCGCTGTCGCTGTCCGCCCTGGCGCAAGGCGATTACCCGACCAGACCGATCCGCATGATCGTCGGCTTTGCGCCCGGCGGTGGCACCGACATCATGGCGCGCGTGGTCGCGACGCGCATGTCGCTCGACCTCCCTTACCCGGTGATCGTCGAGAACCGCCCGGGCAATAGCGGCATCGTCGGTGCGGTTGCCGTGGCCAAGGCGCCGCCGGACGGGTACACGCTGATGATGGGGGTCATGTCGCTCAACACCATCCAGCCGAACCTCGTTCGCAACGTCGGCTTCGACCCCATCAAGGACTTCGCGCCGGTCGATCTGGTCGCCTCGGTGCCGCACTTCATCCTCGTGCCGCCCTCGCTCGGCGTGAACAGCGTCGCCGAGCTCATCGCCTACGCGAAGGCGAACCCCGGCAAGTTGAGTTATCCCTCGGCCGGGACCGGTACCTCGACCCATCTCGCGGGCGAGATGTTCCGCCTGCAGGCGGGAAACCTGAACATCGTGCACATCCCGTACAAGAGCGCGGGTCAATCGATGCCGGACCTGATCGCGGGGCGGGTGCAGATCGGCTTCGAGACCCTGCCGACCACGGCGGCGTACGTGAAGGCGGGCAAGCTCAAGGCGCTCGCCGTAACGTCGCGGAAGCGCCTGGCCGATTTTCCGAACCTGCCGACGATGGCGGAAGTCGGTCTGCCCCATTACCGGCTGCGCACCTGGTACGGCGTATTCGCGCCGGGCAGCACGCCGAGCGCGATCGTCAACCGCCTGCACGCCGAAATTGCCCGCGCGATCCAGTCGCCCGAGACGCGCGCCAAGCTCGTGGAGATGGGCGTGGACGACAGCGTGACCCCGACGCCGGAGGATTTCGCGGCGATGGTCCGCTCGGAGCTCGATTACTTCGCCAAGGTCGTGAAAGACGCGGGCATCACGTTGACCGAGGGCGGCTCGTAGGGCGCTCGGTCCTGAGTATCAGCACGTTGCCGGCGAACGAGATCGTCATGCCGGCGACCGTAAGCGCGCTGAAGCGGAAGCCCTCGAACACCGCCGAAAGGACGAGCGCGACAACCGGCACCATGACGCCGATATAGCCGGAGCGCGCGGCGCCGATGCGCTTCAGCAGCGTCAGATAGCTCGCGAACGCGGCGATCGAGCCCAGGAGCGCGAGATAGGCAAGGGACAGCACATAGACCGGCGTCCACTGGAAGGCGAGTGCCTTGCCGCTCGCGAGGCCGACGGCCAGCGCGCTCAACGCCCCGTAAAGCATTCCCCAGGCCATGCCCTGCCACAGTGGGACGCCGGTGCGCTGGTTGCGATAGGCCACCATGCTGCCCAGCGCCGATACCAGAACGCTGATCGCCGTGAAGAAGACGCCGGCGGCGGTTTCGCGGCTGCCCTGCAGGCGCGCCAGCTCGGGATAGAACACGACCACGATGCCGCCGATGCCGAGGAGCGAGGCGACGGCCACACGCGGCGTCATCGGCGTGCCGAAGAAGAGCCGCATGCCGAGCATGCCGAGAAGCGGGCTCGCCGAGTAGCCGACCGCGACCAGGCCCGAAACGACCTGTTGCTCGGCGTCATAGACGAAGACGTAGCCGACGCCGAAGGTGGTGAGGCCGAAGAGCGCGAGCCAGCCGTGCTCGCGTGCGCTGAAGCCAAGCGGCAGCCGGCGAACCCGGCACCAGGCGAAGAGCAGCGCGGAGGCGAGGAGAAAGCGGTAGGCCACGCTTATCTCCGGCGCAACCGTGCCGAGCTGGAACGTGATCGCGATCCAGGTGGTGCTCCAGATCGCGACGCAGGCGACGAAGTACTGGAGGTCTGCTACGGCCGCTAGGCCCGCTCCATGTACGTGCCCTCGGCGGTGTCGATCTTGATCTTCTCGCCCTTGTTGATGAACGGCGGTACCTGCACAGTGATGCCGGTTTCCATCTTCGCCGGCTTGAAGCTGTTGGTGGCGGTGGCGTTCTTGATGCCGGGCTCGGTGTCGATCACTTCCAGCACCACGGAGGGCGGCAGCTCGATGCCGATGGCGCGGCTGTTGTAGAAATTGATCTGCACGTCGGTGTTCGGCAGCAGGTAGCCGGCCTGGCCTTCCAGGAAATCGGCGGGCAGCGACAGCTGCTCGTAGTTTTCCTTGTCCATGAAGACGTACATGTCGCCGTCCTGGTAGAGATACTGCATCTCGCGCGGGTCGACGAAGGCGCGCTCGACCTTGTCCTCCGTGCGGAAGCGCTGGTTGGTCTTGGTGCCGGCCTCGATGTCCTTCATCTCGACCTGCATGAAGGCGCCGCCGCGCCCGCCGACGTGCACGTGGTAGCTCTTCAGCACGCGCCAGACGCGCTTGTCCCATTCGAGGAGGTTGCCGGGACGGATCTCTACTGCTTCGACCTTGGCCATGGAAATGCTCTTCTGCCGCTCGGAAAAAGGGCGAGATTTTACACGTTTTATAATGAAATCATCGTGTTCGATCCAAAGTCGTTCGATCCCAAGTCGTTCGTCGCCGGGCTGCCGAACCTGCCTGGCGTCTACCGCATGCTCGGGAAGCACGGCGACGCGCTGTACGTCGGCAAGGCGCGCGACCTCAAGAAGCGCGTGGCGTCGTATTTCCAGAAGCAGGCGCAGAGCCCGCGCATCGAGATGATGCTCTCCCAGGTGGCCGCGATGGAGGTCACGGCGACGCGGTCCGAGGGCGAGGCGCTGCTCCTCGAGAACAATCTCATCAAGAGCCTCGATCCGCGCTACAACATCCTCTTTCGCGACGACAAGTCCTATCCCTACCTGATGGTCACGGGGCATCAATACCCGCGGCTCGGCTTCCACCGCGGCGCCAAGGACAAGAAGCACCGCTACTTCGGCCCGTTTCCGCACGCCTACGCGGTGCGCGAAAGCATCCAGCTCCTGCAGCGCGTGTTTCGCCTGCGCACGTGCGAGGATACGGTGTTCGAGAATCGCTCGCGCCCCTGCCTGCTGCACCAGATCCACCGTTGCACCGCCCCCTGTACCGGCAAAATTGCGCCTGACGTGTATGCGGATGACGTGGCGAACGCCATCCTTTTTCTCGAGGGACGCGAGGACGACGTGATCAGGGGACTGACCGAGAAGATGCAGCGCGCGGCCGACCAGCGCCACTACGAGCAGGCGGCGATCTACCGCGACCAGGTCCGGGCGCTCGCGCGCGTACAGGCGCGCCAGTACGTCGAATCGCATCGCGGCGTCGATGCCGACGTCGTCGCGTGCGTCATCGAGCGCGGCATCGCCTGCGTCAACCTGGTCATGATCCGCGCCGGGCGGCACGTCGGCGACCGCAGCTTCTTTCCGGCGAACGCCGAGGGCGCCGAGCCGGCGGAAGTCGTCGCGGCATTTCTCGAGCAGCACTATCTCGAGCAGCCGCTGCCCGGACTGGTGATCGCGAGCGAGCCGGTGGAGCTGGAGAACCTGCAGACCGTGACGCCGTCGCATGGCGAGCGCAAGGTGTGGCTCGACATGGCGCGCAAGAATGCGCTGCTCGCCATCGCGCAGCACGTGCGTGACCGCACGACACAGGAGACGCGTCTCAGCGCGCTGCGCGAGGTGCTCGGGCTGCCGGAGGGTGCCGCGCGCATCGAGTGCTTCGACATCAGCCACACCATGGGCGAGGCGACCGTTGCGTCGTGCGTCGTGTACGACCGCCAGCAGATGCAGAAGTCCGAGTACCGCCGCTTCAACATCCGCGGAGTGACACCGGGCGACGACTACGGCGCCATGCGCCAGGTGCTCGAGCGACGCTACGAGCGCGTGACGGCGGAGGCGGGCAGGGTGCCGGATCTCGTGCTGATCGACGGCGGCAAGGGTCAGGTCGGTGTGGCACGCGCCGTGCTCGCCGACCTCGGCCTGCACCAGGTGTGCGTGGTCGGCGTGGCGAAGGGCCCGGAGCGCAAGCCCGGGCTGGAAGAGCTGTTCATCGAGTCGGAGGCGCGCAGCCTGCAGCTCGCGCCTTCGCACCCCGCGCTGCATCTCATCCAGGCGGTGCGCGACGAGGCGCATCGCTTCGCGATCGTCGGCCACCGCGCGCGGCGCGGCAAGAAGCGCACGACCTCCATGCTGAACGAGATCCCCGGCATCGGCGCGAAGCGCCGCCAGGCGCTGATCGAGCATTTCGGCGGGCTGCGCGGCGTACAGGCGGCGGCGATCGACGACATCGCCAAGGTCGAAGGCATCAGCCGACCGCTCGCCGAGCGCATCTATCGGCACCTGCACGATTCCGCGGCGGCCTGATGATGCTGAACGTTCCCAACGTCATTACGCTCTCGCGCATCATCCTCATCCCGCTGATCATCGGCATCTACTACCTGCCGTACGACTGGATTTCCGAGCACGGCAAGAATGTCGCGGCGACGGCGGTCTTCATCCTGGCGGCGGCGACCGACTGGCTCGACGGGTATCTCGCGCGGCGCCTGAATCAGATGTCGGCGTTCGGCGAATTCCTCGACCCCGTGGCCGACAAGCTGATCGTCACGGGCGCGCTCATCATCCTCGTCTATCTGCAGCGCGTCGACATGCTGGTGGCCCTGATCATCATCGGCCGCGAGATCGGCATCTCCGCGCTGCGCGAATGGATGGCCAAGGTGGGCCAGGCGAAGAGCGTCGCCGTGGCGTTCATCGGCAAGCTGAAAACGGTGAGCCAAATGATCGCGATCCCGCTGCTGCTCTACCACGAGGAGCTGATCCTCGGCCTGCCGGATGCCCAGTGGCTGGGCACGGTGCTCATCAACATCGCGGCAGTACTTACGGTGGCGTCGATGCTTTACTACCTGCGCAAGGCCCTGCCTTACGCCGCGGTGCGTGCTTGATATAATTCGCCGACTTGCGGGAATAGCTCAGTTGGTAGAGCGCAACCTTGCCAAGGTTGAGGTCGCGAGTTCGAGACTCGTTTCCCGCTCCACGATTCCGAAGGGAAGGCCCGAACTGGAAAACGAGCCTTCCCTTTTTCGCAGGCAGGGCGGGATGGCAGAAGGGTTATGCAGCGGCCTGCAAAGCCGTCTATGCCGGTTCGAGTCCGACTCCCGCCTCCAGGACCTCAGAAGCCGAACCTGACTCCGATGTTCATCGCCGGGGAAGCCCTGAATGCCGATTGCTGCTCGATCGCGGTCTGGTTCTGCAGCGCCAGGCACTGGCCGACGCTTAGCCAGGTGCACTCGAGCGTGAGCGGCGTATTTGCCGAGCCGGTCAGCATGACCCCCACATCGGCATAGAAATTCGGGCCCGAGCCCGCGGCGTTGCCACTCCCCAGGCCGAGGTAGGGCATCGCGCGGTTGCCTGCATCCATTCTGGTGATGAAGCTGCCGGCACCGATATTGGGGCGGCCGATTGCGTCGAATCGGCTGTCCGCGGTCAGGCGGAATGCCGGACCCAGCGGCTGGAAATCGTTGAACCTGGACAGTTGGGCGTCGAGCCTGCGGAAAAAGCTGAACGCGTCGAGATCAGCGGTCCACTTGGGCAACGGATATCCGAGGCGCGCATTGGGCTCCGGCGCGACGTTGAACACGATGCCGCTGCCGCTGCCATCGGCACGCGTATCCGTGTCGCCCGCCTGGGCCGCAGCGCATACCGTGATCACAATTACGAAGACGAGGATTCGTTCCATCTCCGTTCCTTGTCCGTCGACAAGGATTCGCTTTTCACGTGGATGCCGGCAAGGAAGCTGTTCTCGCGGCTCTGTTTTCTTGCAATGCAAGCGCTTAGTCTTTGCCCCGGCTCGCAGACCTGCTGGCGAAATGCCCGGCCGCGAACAAGTAGACGTTTAGTCCAGTCGTACCAACGCGCGCGCAGGATCTGCGGCGCGCGCCTCGCGCCTGACGTCTCTTAACCTTTGGGTCGGGCTCGGCGTCAAGGGGGGACGCAATAATCGCCGGGTGACCCCGCGCGATTTTGATCCGCACGCCGATTTTGCGCACCAGCTCGAGCATGTGGTGGCGGTGGCCGCGTCGTCGGCGAAGCTGAGCGTGCTCGAGGGTCAGTTCTCCGCGGCGCGCGCCGCACATAAAGCCGGCTGGATTCACTTGCAGGAACGGCTGGTCATCGCCAAGCGGGTCACCATGGCCGCCGCCCTGGCCGTCGCTTTCCTGCAGTATTACTTTCTCGATATCGGTGTGCAGATCCTGGCGATGCGCCCGGTCGTCGTGACGGCGTACGCCGGCGTGTAAAGCGCTTTCGCGCGTTCAGCGGGTAAGCGCCCAGCCGATCAGCGCGAGCACGCAGATCAGTCCTAGAACGGCGACCAGCATCTCCCGCCGAAGCGCACGTTCCTCGTGCGGAGCGAGCGGCCGGTTAAAGCGCTCGAATGCCGAGCTCGAGTTCTGCTCGATGTCCTCCGCGTGGCCTTCCGAGGGATTTCCGATATTGCCCATATCGCCCCCTGTTGATGGTTAACGGGAGTGTGGCGGATCAACCCGGCTCGCATGATGAAGCGATTGATTTATTGCAGTGCGCGCCGGCCTCCGTATGAAAGACGCGACAGAGGTTGAGCGAACGTCAGGAAGTTGACTGCCCGAGCGCCTTGAGGACGCACGGGCTGCAGCGGAAAACGGGCAATTTTCCTTGACGGCGCTCGGACTGCGAAAAGCGATACGGGCGCGCACCGTCGTTTTGGCAACCGTTGCAAAAGCTGCCGCTCGGCGATTGTCGATATGGCGCCTTCGCGCGACAGCCCGACCGGACTACCGCGGCGTGCCCTAGAATCGGCGGCGCGACGCCCGGGTGGCGGAACTGGTAGACGCAGCGGACTTAAAATCCGCCGGCGCAAGCCGTGCCGGTTCGATTCCGGCCCTGGGCACACCTCGAGGCCGCGGGGCACAGCGCTTGCTGGGCGAATTCCGCATGGCCGACATTGCCCCGCGTTCGATGGAGGAGCGCGACCCCGACCTTGAGCGCTGGGCGCGCGAGCTCGGCGTGACCTACGAGGAGCTGCGCTCGACGCTCAACTACGCGGGGCCGACGTTCAGGGACCTTGCCCTTTCGAGCGAGGCCCTGCGCGCGGGGTCCGCGTCCATGCCGTCGTAGAAGACGTAATCGAAGCTCCCGTCGTACGAGACGACCCGGGCCGGGTTGCCCATCACCATCGCCCGAGCCGGTACCGAGCGGGTGACTACGGATCCGGCGCAGATTACGGCGTCATCGCCAACCGTGATGCGGCCGACGATGATCGAATGCGCGCCGATGAACACGCGGTTGCCGATCACCGGCGCGCCGCGGCTCTCGCCGCTGCCGGCGACGCCCACGGTGACGTTCTGCGCCAGGCTGCAGTTATGGCCGATGCGCGCCGGGTGCGCGACGATGATGGAGCCGTAATGGCCGATGTAGAGCCCTTCGCCGATCTCGCACTGCGGCGGCAGGCTGATGCCCGTCACGATCTCGATCAGCTTCTGCGCAGCAGCGATGAATGGCCGCGCGACCCGCGTGCGGAGCAGGGCGGCTCGTGACATGCGGTAGACGCAGCTTGCCCAGAACCCCTGCGTAAGAAACACGGTGCGAAGCGCCGGGTCGGCGGTGACGCGGTAGCGGCGGAAGTCGCGATAGATGTGCCGCCACCACGGCGTGTGGTGCAGCTCCAAGTGCGAGCCGTCCCCGACTTGCACCCAGGCGGTGTTCGCCTTATGCCTAGCTGCCGGGCGCATCGACGAGCAGCGGCGCCTCGTGCTGATAGCGCGTGGTGCGGCGCCGCCCGGCGATGTCGCGGAAGACATCCAGCACCTGCTCGACGGTCAGTCCGGCCGCCGGCGCCACCGCTTCGGCCGGAACGCCCTGGTCGAGCGCATACATGCAGAGGTCGAGCGTGCGCAGCGAGATGCCGAAGAAGAACTCCTCCTGCGTCTGCGCGAGCGAATAGGTGTCGGTCGTCGGCGGCCGGGTGCGGATCTCCTCGGGCACGCCGAGGTACGCGGCGAGCTGGTAGACCTGCGACTTGTAGAGATGCGCGATCGGCTTCACGTCGGCCGCGCCGTCGCCGTTCTTGACGAAGAAGCCCTGGTCGTACTCCAGGCGGTTGGGCGTCCCGGCGACCGCGTACTGCAGCCGATCGGCGTGGTAGTACTCGATCTGCTTGCGCGTGCGCTGCTTCATGTTGGTCGTGGCGACAATGCCGAGATACACCTCGGGCGGCATGCGCGCCTCGCTTGCCTCGCCGTGCGGACCGCGCACCACGAGATGGAACACGTTGTAGCCCGCCGTGCCGCCCGCCTTGCGCAGCACCACTTTCGAGCGCCAGCCGGGACCGTATTCCGGCACCAGGCGGCGGATGAACTCGTCGCGGCGGCGATAGCAGCCGGCGCCATTCAGGATCGGGGTGATGTCCTCCAGCACGGTCGGCATGCCGAGCGAGTCGGCCACCGCGCGCCCGAGGCGCAGGCTGTCCGGATCGGAATCCTGCTCCGGCATGAAGACGCCGAGCACATTCTCCGGCCCGAAGGCGCGCACCGCGAGCGCGGCGACCACGCTGGAATCGACGCCGCCCGAGAGGCCGAGCACCACCCCTTTGCGCCGCAGGCGCTTCAGTACCTGGCCGCGCAGCGCGGTGGCGATGCGCTCGACCTCGGCGGCGGCATCGAGCGTGAGGGCGAAGGGTTGCAGACGCGCGTTCATGCCGCCATCAGCTCCTTTCTGGCGATCTTGCCGTTTTCGCTCTTGGGCAGCTGGCCGCGGAACTCGACGTGCTTCGGCACCATGAACTCCTCGAGCCGCTCGCTGCAGTGGCGGACGATGTCCCGCTCGCCCACGCCTTCGTCGGCGGCGACGACTGCCTTCACCGCCTGCCCGAGGATCGGATCGGGCACACCGATCACCGCGACCTCGCGTACGCCCGCGAGCTCGTAAATGACGTTCTCCACTTCCTTCGGGCTGACCTTCTCGCCGCGGGTCTTGATGATGTCGTCCTTGCGGCTGACGAAGTAGAGGTAGCCTTGCTCGTCGGCGCGGAAGAGATCGCCCGTGTAAAGCACCTTCTCCCACGGATAAGGCCCCGGGCGCAGGGCGCGCGCCGTGGCGCCCTCGTCGGCCCAGTAGCCTTTCATGACGTGCGCGCCGCGGATCACCAGCTCGCCCACTTCGCCGGGGGCCGCGCGCTCTCCGTCCTCGCGCACAACGTAGGCCTCGGTGCCCGGTATGGCGATGCCGACCGACTGCGGGCGCACATCGAGCTGCTCCGGCGGCAGGTACGTACAGCGCTTGCATTCGGTGACGCCGTACATCGAGTACAGGCGCGCACCGGGGAAGAGCTGGCGCAGGCGCTGGATGTGTGCAGCCGGCAGCGCCGCCGCCGTATTGGTGATGTAGCGCAGGTCCGGGAACATGCCGGGCTCGATGTGCTTCATCTGCAACAGCATGGCCGCGAGTGTCGGCACGAGCGGAAAGCCGGTGGCGCGCTCGCTCTTCAGCTTCTCCAGCACAACGGCCGGGTAGGTGAAGGACTTCTCCAGGACCAGCGTGGCGCCTACCTTGGCGCACATCAGCGCCTGGTAGAGGCCGTAGTCGAACGCGAGCGGCAGCACCGAGAGCACGATGTCGTCGGCCGAGCTCTCGAGATAAGTCGTGATAGCGGTCGCCGCGGCAGCGATGTTGGCGTGCGTCATCATGACGCCCTTGGGAAAGCCGGTCGATCCCGAGGTGTACACGATCATCGCCAGATCGAGATCGATGCCGCGATCGAGCTGCGGCTGCGACTCGGAATAGTCGAGCGGCGTAACCAGCATCGCCGTAACCGCGGGCGCTTGATCCTTCGCCGCCGCCGCGCTGTCGGCGAGACGCGGCTCGGTCACCAGCACTTTCGCCGTGCAGTTATTCAGGATGTAGGCGAGCTTGTCGCTTTTGGTGCCCGGGTTGACGACGCTGAAGACACCGCCCGCCAGCAGCGTGCCGAACACCGAGATCACCGTCTCGGGCGAGTTCTGCAGGAAGATGACGACGCGCTCGCCGCGCGCGAGGCCGAGCTTTTGCAGCGTGCCGGCGAACGCACCGGCGCGGCGCGCGAGCTCGGTGTAGCTGAGGCGCTCGGGGCCGGCGACTAGCGCGGTCTTGTCCGGAAAGCGCCGGGCGCTCTCCAGAAGAAAGGATTCGACGCGCACACTCAGGCGACCAGCTGCACTTTACCCGACTCGAGCTTGCGGCTCACGTAGCACGTGATCGCGCGGATCGAGTCGAGGTTCTCCGGCAGCATCTCGTCGTCCTGCACTTCGATGCCGAAGGTCGTCTCGAGGAAGCTCACCAGCTCGAGCACGCCGGTCGAATCGATGATTCCGGCATCGAGCAGCGAGGCGTCATGCGTGATGGCATCGCCATCGTCGCGGAAGAGGAAGTTTTCGCCGATGAAGCGGCGCACGGTCAGGCTGATATCGTGTTTCATGGACTCGCGGGGTTTCCGGACGAGCCAAACGATAGCCGACCTGCATGACACGGGATTCGAACCGGGCAGCGCCCTTTAGATCAGCGGCTCGACGTAGCAGGAGTGAAGCAGCTGGGTCGAGAGGACCGCCATGAAGGCCATGTTGTCGCCGGCAGACACGGCACCGCGGGTGGCGCGGCACTTTGCGGCCAGGCGCGCCACCGCCCGCGGCTCGAAATAGCCCGCGCGGGCGATTGCGCGCGGCTCGAGCAGCGCCTCTACGTATCGCGGGGCCTGCTCGTGCACGAAGCTCTCGCTGTCGGGGGCGCGGTAGGGCTGCTTCGGCCGCTCGACGATCTCCCGCGGCAGCGCCCGGCCGAGGGCCTGGCGCAGCACGTATTTTTCCTTCAGCCCGTGCACCTTCATCGCTGGCGGCAGCCCCGCGCCGAGCTCCACCACCCGGTGGTCGAGGAACGGGAAACGCCCCTCCACCGCATGCGCCATCGCCACGCGGTCGCCCTGCGAGGACAGGATATAGCCCGGCAGCAGGCAGCGCGTCTCAAGGTACTGCGCGCGCGACAGCGGGTGCCAGGTGCCGAACTCCGGCGGCAGCTGCGAGCGCAGATCCTCCATCGGCTGGTAGCCGTTGATGGTCGTGCGCAGCTCCGGCGAATAGAACTGGCTGATGCGCCGCGTCAATGCGAAGCGCGGCAGGTGCGAAAAGAGGCCATCGTCCGCGGCGTCGAGGCCGGCGCGGAAAAACGCTTCCAGATAGGCGGCCGGCTGCGACTGCAGTCCACCCAGGTACGGATAGAGTCGCCGCAGGAGGAGCGGCCGCCATTTCGACTGCGGCTGGCGCGCCCAGAAGCGGCGCACCGCCGCCTCCTTGAAGATGTCGTAACCGCCGAAGACTTCGTCGGCGCCTTCGCCGGTCAGCACCACCTTGAAGCCGTGGTCGCGCACCTGGCGCGAGAGCAGGTAGAGCGCCGCCGGCGCGGCGCGCACCACCGGCCGCTCGGTGTGCCGGATGACGGCCGGGAAGCTGCGGGCGATGTCCGCGCCGCTGCAACGCAGCGCCGAGTGGTCGGTGCGCAGCGCCTGCACCAGTGTGCGCTGGTATGGCGATTCATCGAGCTCGGGCGACTCGAATTCCAGCGAGAAGGTGCGCAGCCGATCGTTATGCTCCTTGGCGAGCGCTGTGGTCGCCGAGGAATCGAAGCCGCCGGAGAGATACGCGCCGACCGGCACGTCGGCGCGCATGCGGATACGCGTCGCGTCGGCGAGAAGCGCTTTCACCTGCTCCTCGGCCTCCGGCTGGCTGAGCCGCGCTCGCTCCCCGCGTGCCGGGTAGCGCAGCGTCCAGTACGGCGTCACCTTCAAGACGCCGTGCTCGGCGACGAGCTGGCAGCCGGGCGGCAGCTCGTGGATATCCTTGAACGCGGTGCGGGGCGCGAGCGGCGCCCAGAAGGTGAACGTCTGGTCGAGACCGAGCGGATCGAGCTCGCACTTGAGGCCGGGGTATAGGAACAGCGACTTCACCTCGGAGGCGAAGATCAGGACGCCGTCGTGCACGGTGTAGTAGAGCGGCCGCACGCCCATGCGGTCGCGCGCCATGACCAGACGCTGGTTCGGGCGGTCCCAGATGGCGTAGGCGAAGTCGCCGTTGAACGATTGCACGCACTGCGGCCCGAACTCGGCGTAGGCGTGCAGGATCGTCTCGGTATCGCTCTTCGTGCGAAACTCGCGGCCGCGCTCGATCAGCTCCTTTTTCCAGCACATTGGGATCCTAAGCTTAGAATTCCACGTGGACAAGTTGTCGCG
>JADMIO010957471.1_pt1 | contig 24234 bp, 19 predicted proteins | sample 8958161 | NCBI WGS metagenome assembly JADMIO01 (sample SAMN16585339, study PRJNA669376) | soil metagenome | isolation source: Crop rotation soil | place: USA: Cullars Rotation, Alabama | collected 2011
CGCGACAACTTGTCCACGTGGAATTCTAAGCTTAGGATCCCAATGTGCTGGAAAGAAATCGTCGCGCACGGGCGGCGGAGTTTCGGTGACGACGACGTTTCGTTCGATCGTTGGGTCGTGTGTCGGGCGCCCGCAGTTCGCGCAGGCGACGGCGGCAGTCGAAACTTCGTGCCCGCAATCGGGGCAAATCATCAAAGACATAAAAATTCCTCCGTGTTCGAAATCAATGCAAAAAACGCTTGCCGATTTGTTTTTTGAGCGAATGTCGTGCCGTGTGTTAAATTTATAAACGATTCAAGATTAAATTTCCGACAAAATTATTCCCGACGAAAGAGCGACGATGCCGCTTCTCGAAATGAAAGAAATCACCAAGGAATTTCCGGGCGTAAAAGCTCTGGACGGCGTTACGTTCGACTTGCGCGGCGGCGAAATTCACGCGCTCGTCGGCGAAAACGGCGCGGGAAAATCGACTTTGATGAAGGTTCTTTCGGGCGTTCACGAAGCGGGAACTTACGGCGGCGAGATTTTTGTCGACGGCGAATTGCGCGAGTTTCAAAATATCCGAGAAGCCGAAACGGCAGGCATCGCGATCATTTTCCAGGAGCTTTCTTTGGTAAAGGAGCTGACCGTCGGCGAAAACATTTTTCTCGGCAAAGAACCGTCGCGATTCGGCGTGATAAATTGGTCCGAGCTTTATCATCGCGCGACGAAGCTGCTGAAAGATCTGCATCTCGCGATCGATCCGCGAACGCCGGTCGGAAGCCTCGGAATCGGTCAGCAGCAATTGGTCGAGATCGCAAAAGCTCTCTCGCAAAACGCAAAAATTCTCGTGCTCGACGAGCCGACCGCGGCGCTCACCGAATCCGAGGTCGAGACGCTTTTTGCGATTCTCGAAAAGCTCAAAGCGCGCGGCGTCGGGATGATCTACATTTCGCACAAGCTCGACGAAGTTTTCAAGATCGGCGACCGGATCACCGTTTTGCGCGACGGGCGAACGGTCGGAACCGACACGAAAGAAAATTTGACGAAGGAAAAAGTCATCGCGTTGATGGTCGGGCGCGAGGTCGGCGACATTTTTCCGAAAGCGTCTCACGAGCTCGGCGAAACGGCTCTCGAAGTAAAAAATCTCACCGCGATCGAAGCGGAAGCGCCGCACAAAAAAGCGGTCGACGACATTTCTTTTTCGGTTCGAAAAGGCGAAGTTCTCGGCATCGCCGGTTTGATGGGCGCCGGTCGGAGCGAGCTTTTGATGGCGATCTTCGGCGCGTGGCAAGGCAAAGCTTCGGGCGAAATTTTTGTCGACGGCAAAAAAGTCGCGCTCGATTCGCCGTCGGAAGCGATCGCGCGCGGCATCGGTTTTGTCACCGAAGATCGAAAGCGTTTCGGTTTGATTCTCGAACAAACGCTGCTCGACAACATGACGCTCGCCGGCTTGAAGCGAATTTCCGGCGCGTTTTTAACGCATCGCGCGCGCGAAGCCCAAGCCGCCGCCGGCATGATGAAATCGCTGCGCGTAAAAGCGGGCTCGCCTCTCACGGTCGCCAACACGCTCTCCGGCGGCAACCAGCAAAAGGTCGTTTTGGGAAAATGGCTTCTGACGAACCCGAAAATCTTGTTTCTCGACGAACCGACCCGCGGCATCGACGTCGGCGCCAAACAGGAAATCTACGCCGAGATCAATCGCCTCGCCAAGGAAGGAATGGCGATAGTAATGGTTTCCAGCGAGCTGCCCGAAGTGCTCGGCTTGGCTGACCGAATCATCGTTCTGCACGAGGGAAAATTAACCGGCGAATTTTCCAAAAAGGATGCGACGCCCGAAAAAGTCATGATCGCCGCGACGGGTGAATCGAAAGTGTTGGTTTGATAATTGTCGATGTTAAAATCTTCAATGTGATCATTTTGGAGGCATTATGTGGCAGGAACGAATTACGGTCGACCCGGAGGTTTTAACCGGCAAACCGGTAATAAAAAATACAAGGCTTGCGGTCGAGTTCATCATTGAATTGTTGGCGAACGGATGGACTGAAGAAGAAATTTTCCGCAACTATCCGGGAATTACGCACGAAGATATTTTGGCGTGCTTGCAATATGCCGGCGCGACTCTAAAGGCGGAAAAAGTTTATCCTTTACAAATCCGATAATGCGAATTTTGGCTAATGAAAATTTCCCGAAAGAAGCGGTCGAGGCATTAAAAGAACGCGGGCACGATGTTTTTTGGATACGCGAAGAAAAACCGGGAATTTCCGACGGCGAAGTCTTGCAAATTGCGCAAGCCGAAAAGCGGTTGCTTATAACTTTCGACAAAGATTTCGGCGCGCTTGTATTCAGCCAAAAATTAGGCACTTCGGAAATCGGCATCGTTTTGTTTCGCATTGTTCCGAGATCTGCCGAATACATAGTTAAAGTTGCAGTGGCGGCGCTCGACGCTCGTACCGATTGGTTCGGACATTTTTCCGTTATCGAAGAAGATCGGGTGCGGATGACCGTTCTTCCTTCGCTCGGGCTGGAATAATTAAACATGAGCGAAACAAAAGAAAAAAACTTCAAAATAGAAACATCGGCGCTGCGCGCGTACACGATGCTCGGGGCGCTGGTTTTGATTTGGCTTTTCTTTCATTGGCAAACGGGCGGGATTTTTCTGACGCCGCGCAATTTTTCGAATTTGATCGTGCAGATGTCCGTTACCGGAATTCTCGCGGTCGGGATGCTGATGGTGATCGTTTCGGGAAACATCGATCTTTCCGTCGGCTCGCTTCTCGGATTTGCGGGCGCGATCGCGTCGATTTTGCTGCTCGATTACGGGCTTGCGCCGGCTGTTCTGGCGGCGATCGCGGTCAGCGTTTTGATCGGCGCGTTTCACGGATTTTTGACGGCGTACTTTAATATTCCGGCGTTTATCGTAACGCTCGGCGGCTTGCTCGCGTGGCGCGGCGCGACGAAAGGCGTGACGAAAGCCGAGACGATCGGCATTGCCGACCCGAATTTCAAAGCCGTCGGGCAAAGCTACATCGCGCCGGAGATCGGCTGGATTCTCGCGCTCGTCGCCGTCGCCGCGATTCTATTTTTGACTTACCGGCGCGCGAGATCGCAAAAGGAATACGGGCTCGGCGAGGCGAATTACGGCTGGGAAATGGCGAAATCGGTGCTGCCGATCGGCGCGATTCTCGCGTTTATTTACATGATGAATTCGTACGCCGGCGTTCCGATCCCGGTTTTGATTTTGCTCGCGGTGGCGCTGCTCGGAACTTTTATCACCAATTCGACGACGTTCGGGCGCTATCTTTACGCCATCGGCGGCAATGCGGACGCCGCGCGGCTTTCCGGCATCGACACAAAATTCAACGTGCTGAAGGTTTTTGCGCTGCTCGGATTATTGGTCGGGATCGCTTCCATCGTAAACGCCGCGCGGCTCGGAAGCGCGACGGTCGACGCCGGAGTTTTGAAAGAGCTCGACGCGATTGCCGCGTGCGTCATCGGCGGCGCGAGCCTCATGGGCGGGCGCGGCACGATCTTCGGCGCGTGTCTCGGCGCGCTGATCATGGCGAGCCTCGATAACGGCATGCTGCTGCTCGGCGTGCGCGATTTTATCCAGGAGCTTGTCAAAGGCGCGATTTTGGTTGCCGCCGTCGGTCTTGATATGATTGGAAAGAAATCTTGAAAACGTTTACCGCAGAGACGCAAAGACGCAGAGAAAATTAATAATGCGGATTTTAGAGTGATTTTTTGTCTCCGCGTCTCCGCGTCTCAGCGGTGAAAAAATCTTTGGAGAAAACTTAATGCGATTAAAACTTTTGTTCTTATTAATTTTGACCGTTTTCGTTTCCGCGTGCGTGCAGGCGCCGCAGAGCGGAACGTCGCAGTGCAATCGTTCGGCGGATCCGAACCGCAAGCTCAAGATCGGTTTTTCGATGGACACGCTCAAGGAAGAGCGCTGGGTGCGCGATAAAAACGCGTTCGAGGCGCACTGCAAAGAGCTCGGCATCGAATGCCCGGTCACGGTCGCGAACAATCTCGCCGACAAGCAGGCGAGCGACGTCGACGGGCTTCTTACGCAATGCGTCGACGCGCTCGTGATCGCGCCGCACGACGCCAAGCAAGCCGCGACGATGGTCGAAAAAGCAAAGGCGCAGGGCGTTCCGGTCATCAGCTACGATCGCCTGATAAACTCCGACAAGATCGATCTTTACATCTCGCACCAAGTTCCTATCATCGGCAAAAAAATGGCTGAATACGCGCTCGAGAAAAAGCCGAAGGGAAATTACGTGATGGTTTACGGCGCCTCGACCGACAACAACGCGCACATCATGAAAAAAGCGCAGCTCGAGGTTCTGCAGCCGGCGATCGACAAGGGCGACGTTAAGATCGTCGACGAGCAATTCATCAACGATTGGAACCGGGATCTGGCGATGAATTTCGCGGAAAACGCTTTGACCAAGCAATCGGACAAGATCGACGTTTTCGTCGCATCGAACGACGGCATGGCGTCGGGCGTGATCGCGGCGCTTTCGAAACGCGGCTTGGCGGGGCAAATTATCGTTACGGGTCAGGACGCCGAAAAAAGCGCGCTGCAATCGATCGCCGAGGGCAAGCAGACGATGACCGTTTACAAACCGATAATTCCGCTTGCAAACGCCGCCGTCGAAGCCGCCGTCAAGCTCGCGAAAAAAGAACCGCTGACCGGCACGACGATGTTTATGAACGACGCGATCAAAAAGGAAGTGACCGCGATTTTGCTCGAAGTCCAAACCGTCGACAAAGACAATCTGATGGACACGATCATCAAGGACAATTACGCCGAATACGACACAGTTTACGAAAACGTCCCGCCGGATAAACGTCCGCCGAAGAAATGATTTGAACTCAGATCGCGCAGCGACCGATTGAATTTAGCCGTGCGTTTCAACGCACGGAATGAATAGAAAACAAACGCGCCGTGTGTTTCGTTTTCGCTTTGACCGTGCCTTAAAAGACACGGCTAAATTCAAATATCGCAATGCGATAGCTCCGGTCTTAGCTTTTTTTAATTATTTTTCTTTTTGTCGCGCGAGACGAAATTTAAAATCGCAAAGATCAATCCCAACAAACCGAACAAACCGAGAAAAATCCAAATCCAACTGCGATTCGAAACATTTTTTTCGGCGATCCCGGACGCCGCCGCCGCTTTTATTCTTCGTAATTTCGGATCGTATTTTTCGATGTCGTCGAGCGTCGCCCGCGTGATCAGATTGCGGTCGAGCTCTTCGTCTTCGAGCTTTTGAATTTCGAGCTTCGCTCGTTTCGCGTCGATCAAATCTTTGCGGATGCCCAGCAGATCGCGCAGCCAGCGGAAAAATGGGAATTCGATTAACGGCATATCGTGCAGGAAAAATAACACAAGACCCGCGAAGTTGCAAAAAACCGGATAAATTTTTCGTTACGTTTCGACGAAAGACGTCACATTAAAACGGGAACAAAAAATGAAGCGATCCGCAATTCTTAAATTTTTTATTTTGATCGTTTTGCTGCTCGCCGGCGGCTCCGATGCTTTGTCGCAAAAACTGACGAAGTTTCGAATCGAGGAAGGCAGGCGCGAAAGCTGGACGATCAAGCTCAATACGCTTTGCCTGAACCGCTCGCACCTTTATCGCGTCGTCAACAGTTACGGTTTTATCACCGCCGCGCAGCAAACGGATTCAATTTTGGTCGGCATCGGCGTCATCGGAAAAATAACGCTGACGATCGACACGACCGGACTCGACAGCGGCGTGCGCAGCGGCACGATCGTCGTCGAATGTTTGGATTGCGGAAAAAATAAGACGAAAAAAAGCAAGACGTACACTTTTGAAATTACGACGACACCGAAAACGTCGCCGGTTTTGGCATCGGTTTCAACGCCGAAGCCGGTCGAAACGCCCGCGCCGCAGCCGTTACCGACCACGGCGCCGATGGCAGAACCGACTCCAACCGAAATAACGAAACCGGTCGAAACGCCGGCGCCGACCGAAGAGCCGGCGCCAAACGAGGAACCGACGTCGGAAGACGAACCGATGATGCCGGACGAGACGTTTCCTTTCACGAAAACGACGCCGAAATCTTGTCCGATCAATCTTCCCGAAACGCCCGCGGAAACAACGGATTTAACTTTCGCGAACACGTTTCTCGCCGAAACGAATTCGCCTCGAGATGCGACGCCGACGACGGAAACATCGCCGACGCCGAACGCGGAAACGGAAACGATCCCGGAAAATCCGGCGGCGATTGAAACTGTCAACGTCGATAATTTCAATTACATCGCGCTGATCGCGGTCCTGCTCCCGGCAATTTTGCTCGGCTCATTCGTCGGCAAAAAGATTTTCGTCAAACGAAAATACGGCGCGAACGCGGCGAATCTCAAGGCGCTCAAAGAAGCGCGCGCGATCAAGGAAGAGCTTTCGTCCAAATGGCTGAAGAAGCGAAAATCGCAGAATATTCACGCGATCGGCGTCGGGAAAATCGACGGAACCGAGAATTATTGCATCCAGCTTTTTGTCGAAAACGCCAACGGCGAAATGCCGGACGATCCGCCGATCGATCTTCTGCCCGAGCGGTTCAGAAAATATCCGATCGTGATCTACGAAATGCCGCGCGCCGGATTTATGAGCGAAAATTACAGCCGCGCGCGCGAGGCGCACGACACGATCATCGGCGGAATCAGCGGCGCAAACGCGAATTTAGCCAATGAATACGGCACGATCGGCTATTTTTGCGAGCCGACTTTCCTGCGCCCGATCCGGAAATTTCGACGCGAAATTTATCTTTTGAGCAATTCGCACGTTTTCGCGAATCTTTCCGCGAACGGCGCGAAGCGCGAAAAAGACTTTATCCAGCAGCCGAGCCCGGGCGAGTTTAAGAAGTACAATCTCGTCGCGAGTCTCGAAAATTTCGTGCCGATAAAATTCGACAACGACACCGACGACCCGAATTACGCGGACGCCGCGATCGCCAGATTGTTTCCGAACAAACGGCACAAGCTCGAAATTCCGGTCATCGGAAAAATAAACGATCTCGTGCCGAAAAGCCGCGTTGCGCTGCGGCAAAGCTGCCGCAAATTCGGACGAACGACCGGTTACACCGAAGGAAAAATTTTCTCGATCCATCTCAGCATTTGGATAAGATACAGCGCGACCGGGCAGGAATCGTTTTTCAAAGAGCAGTTTTTGATCGTGCCGACCGGCGCCCACGAAGATTTTATCCGCGGCGGCGACAGCGGCTCTTTGCTCGCGGACGACACGAACAACGCGCTCGGCTTGATCTTCGCCGGCGCCGGCTCGGACACGAATTTCGGCATCGAAAATCTCGATCCCGAAAGCTTATTGGCGTCCGTTACGACCGAAAAAATACGAACCTACGCCGTCGCCAACCCGATCAGCGAAGTGATGAAAACGCTGAACGTAAAATTGATGAAGTAAAAATTTCTATTTCGAATCGATCTTCGCGATCTCTTCGCGAAGCTTCGGGATCGCGGAGTTCGAAGCGTCCGCGGTTTCGAGGCGCGCAAGCGTTTCCTTCGCTTTTGCGGCGTCGCCCTTTTTTGTGTAGGCGACGGTCAGGTTTTGAAGCGTTTGGATGTGGTTCGGATCTTTTTCGAGCGAGCGCGCGAATTCCTTGATCGCGCGGTCGTAATCGGGCGGCTCGCGGAAGATGAACGTCAAGCCGAGATCGGTGCGGACGTTTATGTCGTCCGGTTTTTTGGCGAGCGCGGCGGAATACCATTTTTCGGCGTCGGCGTAATTGCCCGAATCGAAATACGTGTTGCCGAGATTGATGAGCGTTTCGTAATCGTCGGGCTTTAGCTTGTTCGCCTTTTTGAGAAATTCGATCGCGCCGTCAAACTTTTGGATTTGATAATAAAGCTCGGCGGCTTTGAGCTGCGCCTCGAAATCGTCCGGATTTTGCCGCGCGTTTTCGATCGCCGCCTGCACCTGCGGCTGCATTCCGCCGCCGGTCGGGTCGCTTTCGCCAATCGGCGGATGACCGGGCGGAACGTTCGAATTCGGATTCGACGTCGCGGGCGCAACGCGCGTCAACGCGTCCTGGTTTACCTTGTTGGCGACCGTAAAGCCGATGATCAAGCCCGCCATCAATCCGATTATTCCGAAAAGAAAATTGTCTTTGGTCATATTTGTTTATGAAATTTCGATCCCGATCGACTTCAAAAATCTGTCCGGACGCTCGCCGCCGATCAGCGCGAAAATGTAATCGTTCGGCAGCGAAGCGATCTTTTCGCCGCTGCGAACGTCCATCAGCACGACCTCGCGTTCCGACATTTCCTTGATCGCGACGCCGAATCTCAAATCCAGAATTCCCGCGTCGGACATTTGATAAAGCTGGTATTTGTTGCCGAATTTTACGGTCGGCGCGAGATACGTGCGAACGAGAAGCGTGACGCGATTCATTTCTTCCGGCGGGCGCGGCACGATGTTCGAGCCGTCGCGTTTCGCAACAAGATCGACCGCCGCTTCGACCGCCGAATTTCCGCCGCCGACGACGATCAAATTTTTGCCGCGATACGCGTCCGGATTCGAAAGCGAATACAAAACTTTGTTCTCGGCGCGCCCGTTCACGCTGATCTTCATTTCTTCGTTCGGCAGCCGAAGCTTGTTCGGCGCGCCGCGCAAACCTATCGCGAGGACGACGCGCCGCGCGGTGTAAGTAGAAAGCGTTTTCGAATCGCCCCGCTCGGTTTGGACGATAAAATAATCGCCGTCGTCCGCTTTTTTTACAGCTTTGCAGCTTTCGTGCTCGTTGATCTTTACGCCTTTTTCGCGCAAGCCGCCGAGCCAAACGGACAAAATTCGCTCGCGCTGATCGCCGGGAATTTTGGTTCGGAGCGTATCGATAATTTCGGGTTTAATGCGTCGAAAAGCTTCCGTAGAAAACTCGTCCGAAAGTGTCTCGAGCCGCCGGACGGCTTCGGTTTTCACTTTTTCCTCGAGCAGCGGCAGAAATTCGGCGTGAAGCGTTTGCGGAATTTCTTCCTTAAGCTCGGCGCAGATAAGATCGACTTCATTTTCAAATTCGACCGGCAAGCTCTTCGCCGGCGCGGTTTCCGCCGTTTCGTATTTTCCCTTGACGAGACCCAAGCCGACCGCTTTCAGCCCGCCGAACCAATCTTTTGTGTCGGGCTTAAAAAAGATGTATTTGCCCTTCGGATACATCTCGATCGTCGAGAGAATTTTCTCCTGCTCGATGGCGATATAGCTCAAACCGCGTTCGTGCGCTGCCGTCGCCGCCGACGCGCCGCCCGGTCCGATGCCGATAATTGCTACGTCATATTCGGCTTTTGCATCCGCGTTTGAAACGTCCGCGGCGATGTGCTCGATAACTTCGGCGCCTTCCTTGACGGCGTTTTTTATCAGCGGAACGCCGGAAACGTCGCCGATGATATAGCAGCCGGGAACGTTCGTTTCGTAATTCGAGCCGTCGCGATTCGGCGCCGGAAGCGAGCGAATTTCCTTCGTCGTATTGATCACGATGCACGCCTTCGGATTGACCGGGCATTCCGCCTGGCAAGCCGTGTCTTCCATGCATTGATCCGCCGCGACCGCCGCCGCGACGCCGTCGACGATCGCGAGAACGTCGTGCGGGCAGGCATCGACGCACGCCTGGCAGCCGATGCAGCGCTCGGTAAAAATCACCGGATGCGGAAACTCCGGACCGTCGTATTTCGTCAAGCCGAGCTCGGCGAGCTCTTCGGGCGCGAGCTCGCGCGGTTTCTTTTCCGCCGCCGCGTCGCCTTTGCGGGAGAAAAAGAAGACGAGATTTTGAAAAAAATCGTCCGCCGCGACGATCAAGCCGATGCCGAGCACAAAAACGACGACGCTCGCCCATTCGATTCCGGTCAAACCGCCGTACAAAATTTCCGTGTCCGACACGTATCGCCGGTTGACCCAGACGAGCCCGCCGAGCAAAAACAAGCTTGCGATAATTTGAACACGTTTCATTTTATCTGGCGTTCAGGCGTTTTATCTGCGCGGCGACGACCGATTCGCGCTGCTTGATCGCGTCGTCGCTCAAAAATTCGCGCCAGCGATTTTGCTCGAACGGGTGCTGGACGTGACACGAGACGCAGTTCGCCTGCGTCGCGGCAAAAATAACTTCGCCGGTTTTGTCGTCGGTCAAACCGTTATGACAAGCGGCGCAAGTTTGCCGCGGCGTTTCGCGGTCTACGGGCGAGAAGCTTTTATGACACGTCGAGCACGAAATTTTTCCGGCATCGTCCGTATTTAAGCCGTCCGGCGCGATCAAACGGTTCGAATGAACGGCGTGAAACTGCTCGCTGAGACGCTTTTGTCCGTCGTCGCTTCGCGTGTTTCGAATCTTTTCCAAAAGCAATGTTTCGACCGTTTCGCGGTGCAAACCTTTCCACGTCCAAGTTCCGTTTTCGACCGGATAACCGAACGTTCCGCCGTGCGCCGTGCGAACCGTTTTGCCGTTATAAACTTGATGATTATTGTCGTTGTGACAGGTCGCGCAGCTTTCCAGCGCAAACTTTCGCGAATCGAAATTTTCGCCGCGATGCTCGGCGTGGCAAACCGCGCACGAGATTCCGGCGCCGGCATGCGCCTTTGTGTTCGAAGCGTGAAACTCGTCCGCGCGGTGACATTTTACGCACGAATTTTCCATCGGCTCGTTCCACGCGTGGCACGTCGTGCACGAATTTTCGTTGGCGCGATTGGCAATCTTGCTCGCGTCGATCTTTTGCGCGTGCGGATTCGAAAGCGGTTTCGGCGCGAAAGTGTTCGGATAACGAAAAAACGCGAACGCCGTGAAAAAACCGAAGATCAAGATAACCCAAACGAACAATCCGATGCGCCACGCGCCGCGCAAATCCTTGCTCGGCTTCCAGTTTATCGCGGCTTTGCCGGGCTGCGGCTTGCCTTTCGGGCGCAGCGCCGTGCCCCATTCTTCCTTTTCACGCGTGCGTTTTTCCCAGAAAACCTGCAAAACGTCGGTGACGTCTTCGCCCGCGGCGACAATCGATTTTTCCGCCGGCAAATTTTCCGCGACGGTTTTGAGATCGCCGGCAAATTGCTCGCTGACGGAAATCGCAAGCGTGTCTTCATCGCGCGAAACCGTGAGCGCGAACGGTCCGATCTGGATAATGTCGCCGTCCGCCAGAACGTCAGCCGCGCGCGTGGCGAGCAAATGCCCGTTGAGCGTGACGGAATTCGAGACGCTGAGATTGATCAAAAAGTATGTGTTTTCGACGAAATTTATGCCGGCGTGAATGCGCGAAACCGATTTGTGATTGAGCTCGATGTCACAGCTTTGCAGCCGACCGATGACGAGCCCGTCCTGCTCGAGCACGACGGCGTTTGCCGTGTCGGCAATTTTTGTGATCTTGAATTTTCCGGTTTTCAGAATCATCGAACGTTAAAAAATACGACCTGCAAAATGTGCGCGACGAGCAGGATCAACATTATCGACGTGAAAAGCACGTGCGGCGGAAGCCAGATTTTTAACAGATAATGCAGATAAATCAACGCCTCGACGTGGCGCAAAGTCGCCGCGGTTTCGACCGCTTCGGCGAGCCGCAAGCCGTCGAGCCGGCTCATATTTTCGGATTCGGGTCGAAATTCCTCGCGCGCTTTGGCGAGCATCGTTTTCAGATCTTCCTTGTAAACAAACTGGTGCAAAAGATAGCCGAAACCCAGGAATTTCCGGCGCACGCGCCCGCGGATAAGATTTTTTAGTTCGTCGCTTTCGGCAAGCGCCGTTACTTCGAGCAGCGTTCGTTTTAGCTCTTCGCGGCGCTCCTCGAGGTCTTCGACGAGCAGCGGCTCGCCTTCGATCCGCGTCAACAATCGCGGCACGATCACGTAACAAAGCGCGCCGAAAATGCCCGAGGCGATCACGAGATCGAACGAGATCATCAGCAGGGAAGTAAGCAAACCGCCGGAGCTCGTGCCGCCGTGAACGAGCAAAACGAAGCCCGCGAGCACGCCGATATAAACGTGCGAAAGCAGCCAATATCGAAGCGCGAGCGCGCGGCGGCGGTAAATTTGCTTGCGCACCGGATACGCCATCACCCAGATTATTCCGGCGAGCCCGGCAAGCCCGGTGAGCCAGCGCATCGTCAGCCAGCTTCCGCTCGCCAGCGGCAAATCCTGCGTCAAAACGCGCGTCGCCCAAAGCGCCGAGCCGCCGCCGACGAGCGCGAGAAGCGTTCCGGCGATGTGCCAAACGTAAGCCCAAAGATCGAATTGATGAATATTTTTCCCGATCGCGTGAGTTTGATCTTTGTAGATCAAGCCGACCATGTTTTTGACCTCGCCGAAATACTCGCGCGGGTTGACGCGAAGCAGCGCGCCGGTCGGGCAATTTTCCTCGCACGAGTAAGCTTGCTTTTTCTTTCCTTCCGGATTCAAACCGGTTCCCTGGCAAAGATTGCATTTTACGGCGAGAAGATTTTCGGTATCGGTGACCGGCGCGGGAAGCTTTGCCTCGCCGAGCGAAAAAAACTTGCTGAAAATTCCGGACGTTTTTTCCGTCGTTTTCGCGGCGCGCGGGATCATCGTGATCGCGTTGTACGGGCATTGCGTCGCGCAATCGCCGCAGCCGATGCAGGTTTTCGGCTCGATGTCGATCTGCCCGCCGGGAAAACGCGCGATCGCGCCGGTCGGGCAGCCGGTCAGGCATTCCGGGTCCTGGCAATGCAGGCAAACGGACGGCATCAAAACGTGCTGCGTCGCTTTGGCTTGCGGTTTTACCGGTCGCTCGATGTGAATTCCGCGGCGCATCAGGCGCGAATGCCCGTGAACTTTGTGACACGCGAACGAGCAATTTCCGCAGCGAATGCATTTCGCCATGTCCATTATCAAAAGGTTCACGCTGTCGACGACGCCGGTTTCGATGATTTTATTGGTGGACGCCGCGGCGCGCTTGTCTTCCGGCGGCGGCGGTTTTGCGGTGTAAGGCGCTTCGGAAAAATTTTTGATCGAGGAAATCACGCCGCGCTGCAGCTCTTCGTCGTCGCGAATGTACGGCACGGAAAATTCGACCACTTCGGCGCGCGTTTTCACCGTCGCCGTGTATTTCCATTCCTTCGGACGGCTGATCGCTTCCAAGCCGAGAAAGCTTCCGGCGCCGAGCAGATCGAGCCCGACGTCCTTGCCGGCGAGCAGCAATTCGTCGGCGACGTTCGGATTATAATCGGCGCCGCTGACGCGCTGGATCCAGCCGCTGCGGATAAAAACGATGCGGTTGATCGGGTCGCCTTCGTGAAAGAGCACGTGATTTTTTTCGTAAACGGCGAAACGCCCGGCGTCGCCGAGCCGCTTCATTTCGTCTTCGCCGAGCCGATCGCGCGAGAATTTTGCAAAGTCGTTGAGCGTAAGATCGAGACCGTAATTTCGATAATTGCGGTCGATCATCTTGCCGAATTTCGGGAGCTTTCTTAAAAGACGAAGCGCCGGACGCGTGAATTCGAGCACGAAAGCCGACGCGCCGCCGCCGGCAACTTTCACCGACGCGCGGCGCTGCGTTCCGGCGAGAATCGCCATCTCGCCGAACGAGCTTCCCTCGGAAACTTCGCCGATCTTTTTCGCCTCCGCGGATTCATCATCGGTAATAAAAGCTTCGAGCTTGCCCGCCACCAGCACGTAAAAAATGCTGCTTTCCCAGCTATTTTCTTCGATTATCGTTTCGCCCGGCAGGAATTCGAGAAGGCGCGCGTAAGGTCCGACCTGACCGTTGCGGTAGCTGCGACCGAAGACGATGATGTCCATGTCGAGCTCGTTTTTGAACTCGCCGTTCGGGCGCTGTTCGACGAGCTCGGAAACGATCTCGACCTTCCGGAATGCATCGATTATCCGCTCGTGATTATTGATTTCGCGCGGCATATTAGAAAAGTTATCATCAGCGCATTAAAAAAAACAGAGCCGCGAAGGTCAAAATAGCGATGGCGAAAAATGCGAATACAACGCCGCCGACTATCAACCAAATTTTCCCGCCGGATTTCTTCGGCGCGGCTGGCGGTTTGGGAAGATTTTCCCTGATCGGCGGCGACTCGGAAATGTCGAGTTCCATCTGCTTCTTCAACACGTCGTATCCGCTTCGGGTAATCTTTTCCGTTCCGTCGTAAAGGTTGAATTCGGTCGTCGTCGTCCGCTGTTTTTCGGCGATCATCGGGCTGCCGCAATCGGGGCAAAATGCCTTCGCGGCGTCGACCATCGAATTACATTTTGCGCATTGCCGCTCGTTCATAGCTAGTTCGTTTTATGACAAATGTTGCAATCCTTGGTCGTCGCAAAGCCGGCTTTCTTTTTCAATTCGGGACGCAGCTTGAAAGCTTCGTCGTGACACGTGTTGCAATTTATGTGATACGCAAGCTCGTTGTTATATTCCTTGTCCGCAATTTTCGGCATCGTCTTGCCTTCGGGAACGCTGCCTTCCTGGAAATGACACGCGCGGCAACTGAGAACTTTTCCGTCGGACGCCTGAAAAACCGCCATCGTCAAAGCGGCGTCGCGGTTCGACGTAACGAGCGGCGGCTTAAGCTCCGACTTCGGCTGATCGGTGTGATGACAAACGACGCACGCGACTGCCGATTTGCCGTCCGCGCTGTAATTTTGAAACGCGTGATTTTTGTGATTAAAAGCGACTTCGCCGTATTCGCTGACGCTGTCTTTTCCGAGCGTAAATTCGTCCGGAATCGTCTTATTGCTCGCGGCGACGTTCGCGTTCGTTTTCGCCGTATTTGTGGCTGCATTTGTGTTTGTGTTCGCATTCGCCGGCGGCGTCGGCGTAACGTTCGCCGTTTGCGCAAAGACGCGAAAATAACCGTTGCTCGCGCCGCGGTTCAAAAAAATTGTCAAAGCGACCAAAGCAAAAATCCCGACGACGATCAATTTAAATAGATTCCTCATAAATTTTCTCCTTGAAATACGGCTTTTCGGCGATAATTCTTGTACGTTATAAATCGTAAAAAGATATCGCGGAAAAGTAAAGATTTTCGCGTCCGAATATATGTGATTTTTATTTTTAAAACGTAACGCGAGACCAATAAACGACGCTTTCTTCGCATCCTTTGCGTGAAACTTCGCGTCCTTCGCGTTAAAAATCTTTTCTTAACCGCAAAGAACGCAAAGATTTTTCGCAAAGTGCGCAAAGAAAAATCCTCGAATGTTTATTTTCTTCCCGATCACTTCGGAAGCAAGTTGAAGCCCGAATTTCGGTGGCAAAGCCGGCAATTTGCAAAATCTTTTTCGCCGAACGCGCGCCGATCGTTATGACACGTCGCGCACGTCACGCCGCGTTTCGGGAAATGTTCGACGGCGACCGGAAAAGTAATTTGTCTTCCCATCGCGCCGGCTCGCGGCGAATGGCATTCGGCGCAGCCGACCGAATTATGATCCGCGTGGCTGAACGCAAAACCGAGCACGTCGCTTTTCGTCTGCCAGGTGCGCGCGTATGGCGCGATCGCGTGACAGACGCTGCACGAGCCGATATTGCTTTCCGGCGTGTGACACGTAAAACATTGCGCGTGAGTCGAAATTCCGGCGGAGATCGTCTTACGCGCGCCGTTCGGAAAGTGACACGCCGCGCAGCCCTCGGGCGGTCGCGCCGCGCCGCGCGAATGCAGCGCGTGATCGAACGACATGTTGAAACCTTCGTCGAATCGCGCCGGAAACGCTTTCAATTCCGCCGGATTCGCCGGCGAATTTGTGTGACAAATCGTGCAAATGTTCGAATCCGAGCGCACGAATTCGCCCATGTGGCAATCGATACAGCTCGCGTGTCCGGCAAATTTCAGCTTCGTTCCTTCGCGTCCGTGACACGAATCGCAGGCGATATCGGTGTGCTCGGCGTGCGAAAACGTGCCGTAATTTTTCTCCGAAACCGGCGCGTTTTCGCCCGCGTTTTCGTCGACGCCGGTTAAAGTTACGATTGTTTTATTCGCCGAATCTTCCGCCCGCCAACAACTTACAGCCGCAATCGCAATTGCCGCCGTCAGGACGACGAGCTTGAGCCGGAACTTTTTTCGAGCGCTGCGCGTCATTTGAAAGCCTGGTGGCTGAGCGGAATTTTGTAGCTTCCGATCGCCGAAGTGTGGCAATAATTACATTGAAAAATGCTTTGCGTCGCGAGGCTCGCGGTGCGCTTGGCGATCTCGTTTTTGAGATTGTCGCCGTGACACGAGCTGCTGCTGCACGTCAAAATCGGAACGTCCGCGCCGACAAAAAGCTTCAGATCGGCGCTGTTCGTGATGCGAATGTGGCAAGTTACGCAATCCTTGTTGTTGTGATCTTTGAATTCGTGATCGAATTTCAACGAAAAGCGCGAGATCGTGCCCGCATCGAAATAGCGCGAAGTTAAAAGATGACAACCGGCGCAATCGGTCGCAAACGGCTTCTGCGCCTGGTAATGACAGCTGAAACACGAAGCGTGACTCGCCGGCGACGTTTTGAAAAATTCGGCGGTCGGCGAAAAAGTGTCGCTCGCCGGCGCGACGAGCGGCTCGGTTTCGAGCGGTTTTCGCGCCGTCAAAACGGGCAAGCTCGACGCCGTCGAATGACAGATCGCGCAGCTGTTGAACGCCGGTTTCTTTTCGTCAAAACTCATTTCGAAATTCGCTTTTACAAAATGCGCCGCTTGAAAACCGTCGAAGTTTCGTTTCGAAGCGATCACATCCTGGTGAACGCTGTGCGGAAAATTAAGGTCGAATTCCGAAAAGCCCGCGCCCGCCGGAAAACGCAGCCGAGCCTTGCCGCGCGGCGAAGCTTCGACGTGGCAAACCGTGCAAATTTCGGGACGATTGCCGACGAAAAAATCCTGTCGATGACAGCCGACGCACGATTCGTGTTTCGGATAATCGGTGACGTTCGGATAATTTCCCGCCGCGCGCCAATTCGCCGACGGCACTTTATGACACGAACTGCAATCTTTTTTGTGCGCCTTTTCATTGTGCAAAAATTCCGCGCGCGGACGCTTTTTTTGCGCAAAGCTTTTTTCAAAAATAAAATTTGCCGAGATCAAAACCGCCGCGCCGATGAGCGCGAGCTTTATTATTTTTGAAAAACGCATGGTCATTTATTTTCCGAATTTCGCTTCGGAATAATTGATATTTGATAAAAACTATCAATTTTCAATTATCCATTATTCCGAAAAGTTTCTGTTATTTCTCGTCGCAGCCTTTCGTTTCGCAAACGGTCAAATCTCTCGAAAACATCACGCATCTGCGCGGGTCGAGCAAATTCAGCGTCGCTTGTTTTTCGCGTCCGATCTCGACTTCGCATGCCCAAACGTGACTCGTTTCGCCGAGCTCGAACGGCAGAAGATTCGAGATCAAAAACGTTTCCGTCTTTTTTTTCGTGCCGTCCGCGTTGTCCAAATTCAAAGGAATATCGATAAAGTAAGCCGTGCCGAAACGGCTGTCGGTCATGATCGAAAGAATCGGTTTGGCTTCGGCGATCAGCGCGCCGAGCGCCGTTTTTTGCCGGCGATAAAAGCCTTCGCGCAGATCGAACGGCAAATTCGTTCGTAACCAGAGGCGCGCCGTTTCGTCGTTTCCGCCGTATTGGCGCTTGCTTTTTTGAAACGCGAGCAGAAATTCCGGCACGCTGCGCACGTCTTCCATCGTGATTTCGCGGCAATACGGCGATTCGCAATCTTCTTTTTTCAGCCAGCAGATAAATTCCGGCGAAGCTTTCAGATCGGCGTAAAAACAATCGCGCGACGTGATCTCGGTCGCTTTCAAACGCTTGATCAGATCGTCGTGGTCCTTCAAACCGCCGCGCATCAAATAAAACCGCTTGCGGTCGAGAACGACTTTTTCGCCGGTAATTTTTGTTTGCCCGATGATCTTGACCGAGCCGACCGGCGGCAATTCCTGCGACGAAAACGCCGGCGCGAGCAGGCAGAAAAGAATGAAATTTTTTATAAATACTTTCATTCGGTGATGCGTAAATTTTACCGCAGATGCCGCGGAAAACTCCGCGTCTCTGCGGTAAAAAAACTATCAAGGAAGCGTCGGGCGCGGCGGAAATTTCAAAAACGGCAGGCGCACGCCGCGAACAAAAAATTGGTCCGAGCGAATATTAGCGGGCGGCGCAAAATTATTCGCGCCCGCGGCGGCGATAAAATCGTCTTGATCGATGCCGTCGCCGCTGACGCCGATCGCGCCGACCAAAGTCGTGCCGCGATAAAGCGGAATCGAGCCGGCAAAAATCTGCATTCCGTTTCTGACATTCGCAATCGCGCCGCACGCGCACGGCGCAAGCACGCTGCGTTTTTCGCGCGATTTTTCGCGGCAAACCATCGGCGGCGAACGCAGCGACGCCGCGATCAGATCGAGCTGCAAGCCGACGTTGAACGGGCTCCATTCGCTCGTCGGCGCGCTGAACGGTCCGGCGTTTGTGCCGTTGATTCCGTCCGGAAAAAACGGTCGATGCAGGAATCCGAAAGCGCGGTCGCTGAACGCAATCGCGCCGTTCAAACCGATCCCGTCGGCGCTCGCGCGCGAAACATAACTGCCGAAACCTGCCGCGCCGAGCAAAGCGCCCGCGTCGCCGCGCGCAAGAAACGCCGCCGTCCGCGCCTTTTGCACCGAGACGTCAAAGCCGAAAACCGGCGCGTCCTGCTGTCGAAAAGTTCCGAGAACCGTACCGTCCACGTCGACGACCGCGATCGAAACGCGCGCGTTGCTTCCGACCGGCTGGCGAATGCCGGCGCGCGTGATGTTCGCCATTTGCGCCGCATTTGCGAGAATCGACGAAACTTCAGCCGCCGAAAGATTCGAGCCCGCGACGACCGGAAAAGCCGGATGCATTTCGCCGGAAACGCCGCTCAAAACCGCCGGCACAAACGCGCTCGGCAGCGACGCGCGAAGAGGCGAAGTTACAACGCCCGGCAAGCTTCCGAACGGCATTGTCGCGACATTCGGCGGATTGGCGACGTTCGAAAACGGCAGCCGGATTCCTTCGATCAAAATGTTGTCGCCGCGAATCTGCGCCGGCGCTTCGAAGCCGCGCACAGCCGCCGCCGCGATCGTTTCTTCGAATGGCTGATCGTCGTCGTCGACCGGGTCGCGGTCGACCGTGTAAAGCCCGTCGCCCTCGATGCCGATGCCGCCGACCGCGACGCCGTTTTTGTAAAGCGGAATTCCGCCCGCGTCGCCCGAAAGCCCGAGCGGCAAGGCGGAAACGACGACGTCCGAGCACGGCAGCGATGAAAATTGCACGCCGAAAAGCGGTCCGCCGGGACGATTATCGACGCCGGGCGGAAAATGTTCCTGGATGATAAACGACGCCGTTCGAGTCGTAAAAGCGTTGCCGCCGGTGCCGAAAAGCGAAGCCGTCCCCGCTTTCGAGATCGCCGCCGCCGAGCTCGGAACGACCGCGCCTTCCAAGCCGCGTCCGAGCAAGCCGACGCTTCGAATTTGCGTGCTCGGATTCGTCCCGGTCATCGCAAAAACGCCGAGCACGTTGCCTTCGTGATCGGTGACCGCGACCGTGACTTTTTGATTCAGCGCGACGGAAGTAGAAACGGCTTGCGCGATGACGGTTTGGACGTCGGCAACGGTTAGACTTTGGGCGGAAACAAAAAATGTCGCAGATAAAACTATCGCGATAATTACAACTACACGTAGTCTTTTTATTCTCATAATTTGTTCCGTCCTTTTTTCAACCACGAATCAACGAAAATACACGAAACAGCACAACCAATTAGTGTTGTTTCGTGTCGCTTCGTGGTTTCAAATTCTTTTTGTTCGAACTTCGAGCGGCGATCTTGAAATAAACGATCAAAACGCCGATGCCGAAAAAGCCGAACATCCAAAAGCTTCTCAAATAATCCAAAAGGGAAGTTTCGGTTTTGGTCGCCGCTTTCGATCTTTTTACGCGGTCGGAAACTTTGAACGGCGCGCCTTTGCCGTCGTCGGTGCGCAGCATTCGCATCATTTCCTCGAGATTGAACGGGCGCGCGCCCCGGCGTCCGAAAACCGCGATCTGGTTGCCGCTTTCGTCCGCCGCGCGGTCGCGATCGAGCCCTTTCGAAAGCCCGACGGCTTCGCCTTTCGTCTTAAAAGTCGCGATCAGATTCGGCTTCGGCTCGGGCGAAAAACCGGCGTAATTCGGCATCGTTTCCGGATCGGTCAGCTGCAAAACGCGCAAGCCGTTTTTGCCGTCGGCGACGTACGCGTAAAGGCTCGCGTTCGTCATCGCGACCTTCACCGAACGCGCGTCGTCGATCGCGCCGTCGGCGTTGTAATTCATCACGAGCTTCGGCGCTTCGGGCTTTTCGACGTTGATAATGCCGACGCCTTCGGCGCCGCCGGCGACGTAAGCATAAGTGCGCGCGACGTAAATATCTTTCGCCTGTTTGAGCGGAACGAACGCTTTCTCGATCAACTTCGCTTCGCCGCCGGTCGCAAGCTCGCCGATGTCCAAAACCTTCATTCCGTCGGCGTCGACGACAAAAGCGTAGCGAAATTGTATCGCGACCGCGCGCGGCGCGCCCAGCGGAATTTTTTGCACGACACGCGGCGTCAAAGGCGTGTCGATATTGACGACGACGAGCGCGTCATTCGTCGTAATGTATGCAAAATTTCCGGCAATCGTGATGTTGCTCGCGCCGCTCAAAACGCCGTCCGGATTGAACGTCAGCGCGCGCTCGAGAAAGTTGTTTCGCGGCTCGCCGTCGAGCAAAGTCGCGGCGTTGACGAGGATCAAGCCTTCCTCGCGATCGGCGACGTAAAGATAGGCGTAAAGCGGATGGATCGGCTGCTCTTCGTTGATCAGCGGATTCGGCTTGCCGTTCTTCACGGCTTCCGCGGAAATTTTATTCGCTTCGTCCGGCGGAATTTGCGTCAACGTTCCGTCGTCTTTGCGAAGCGTTCGCCAGCGCGCCGGGTCGACCGCCAGAGTCGAAGGCGCGGCGACGGCGACGGCGTATTTCGTATCGACAAAAAACTTTTGCCCGAGCGGCGAAACCGGCGCGGTCACGATGCGTTCCGAAAATCCCTTGTGATCGATCTGCGCGACGTCGTAAATCCGCAAACCGCCTTTGCCCGCGGCGACGTACGCATATTCGCCGCGCACCTGAACCTGCAAAGCTTCCGGTTTGCCCTTGTTCTCGTAATATTCCTTGAGCTCGCGCCCGCCCGCGACGAACTTTTCGTAATTATTTTTGTAAGCAAGCTTATGAAGATTGCTGCCGTAAACCGCCTGCGGCTCGGTGTGCTCGGTGACGGCGACAGCCTCGAGCGAATCGGTCGCGGCGACGTAAACGTAGCGTCCCATAAAATTAACGAAATTCGTGCCCTGAAGCATCACCTGCGCGAGCCACGCGTTGTTGTCATTCTTGTCGGAAACGTGACAATCCGAGCAATTTCGAACTTCCTTTGCGCGAACCGTGTGCGGAACGTGCGTGTTAAATGCCTGACCCGAAAAACCTTCTGCCGAAACGGTTTGCTGCTGATGATAGATCCATTCGCGATTTTGATTGCGCGAGCTGACCAAAACCGCCGAGCTCGAGCGCACCGGCGCGACGCGATGCCCGGTGACGGTGCCGTCGCGCCCGAGCATAAAAATGTCGTCGCGGATCACCTGGAAATTGTACGAAGTAAAATTCCGCGAAAAGTCGCCTTCGTTGTGAAGATTCGGCATTTTGCGGTTCGCTTCCATCGAAAGATGACAGCCGAAACAGCTCGTTACGAACGACGTGTGACACGCGTAGCAATCCATCGTTTTTTGCTGATGCGCAAGCCGCGATTCATCGATCGAAGCGTCGCCCCACGTCTCGTTGTCCTTTTGCATCGTCTTGGCGTACGCCGATTTTGTGTTGTAATCGGGATTGCCTTTCGTCACCGTGTCGCGCGTTTGCTTGATGCGCCACCAGCGATTTCCGACCATCGAATTTTGGATCACGTCGCCTTTTTTTAATTGAACGTCCGCGCCGGTTTCGTCTTTTCGAACTTCGTCTTTTGTCAAAATTTGCAGGACGCCGACCTTTTTTCCGCTTTCGTTTCGAAATTGCAGACGCGTCAAGTCCTGCCCGATCAGCGGCTGATTGTTTCGCTTTCGGAGCGCTTGCAAGTTTTGATTTTCGACGGGCGCGGCGGCAAAGCCGGACGTAATTCCGTTGGCTTTGGCTTGCACCGAGCCGTGACAATCCACGCAGCCGATCTCGATCGCCGCGCGCGGCTCGTTGTACAAATTGCCGTCGCCGTGCACGTCCTGCCGGAAATGACAATCGACGCAGTGCATGCCTTTTTCGAGATGAACGTCGCGCAAATGAACGGCTTTTTCGAAGCGCTGCGGATCGTCGCCGGCGATCACGCGATCGGCTTCGTCGAGCAAATTGCCGTAACGATCCTTTTTGAAAACCGCGCGGAAGATCCAGCCGTGCCCGTGCGAATCGCCAAACTGCGTTCGCTCGAGATTTTTATTGAAATCGGCGTTGCCGGTACGCTTGAGAAAATCGAAGTCCGACCAAAGCCCGCGAAGGCTCGAGCCTTCGGGATTTTTCTCCAATTTTTCGGCTTCTTCCTGTTGGCTCGGATTGATTTGACCGTTTTGCGGATACATTGATTTTCCGTCGGTTTCGTTGTCCCACCATGTGTAGCCGAGATACGTCGCGACCATATTCGTGCCCGGATGCATGTGGCAAACCATGCATTGCGCAGTCGGGATTTTTGATGTGAACTGGTGTTTTATCGGATGACCCGATTCGTTTTTCGGGATCGACGCGTCGCTCGATTCGGACTTTCCTTCGTTGCCCGCCTTTGCATAAAAATCGGACGCAAAAAGGCTTCGATCGTTCGCGTAAACGACGTGACACGCGGCGCAGCCGGAGCTTCGATAATCGCCGGGATGATCGTTCGTGCCGAGAAAATTCAGCGTCGGGTCGAGCAGGCGCGTCTTTTGCAAACCGAGAAAAACCGGGTCGGTTCGATTCGCCGTGCCGAGCCCGCGCGGGCTCAAACCTTTGTCGGGCTTGCCGTTTTCTTCTTCACGATCGGGATTCGCAATTTCCAAACGCCGGCGCCCGCCGCGCTCGAAAACGCGCAAAATATTTCCCGGCTGCGAAATTTCCCAGCGCGGCAACGGCTCGAGAAACGGCAAAATTCCTTCAAATGCTTGGCTGTAGCGCGTCGGCTGCGGCGTTTGAATCAGCGCCTGCGGAAAGCCGTTTTCGCTGTAGCTTTCGCCGAAGCGCGCGTCTTTGATCGGGAAGCCGCCGTTGTTGTAAAGCGCCGCGCCCCAGAGCATCGCGCCGTGCGCCATCATGCTGCGCGGAACGGTTTGACTTTCGCTCGAGTGACATTCGCCGCACGATTGCTTGATCACGCGAAAATCGCTCGGATTGATAAAGCGGACAAACTCGCGCGATTCCTTCGCGAGCAAAGTGTTTGTTCTTTCCGGATTTTTGCTCGAGCATTTTCGATTTTTACAATCCCATTCCTTCGGAAATTTCGGCTGCACGTGCGCTTCTTCCTGCGCCGAAGCCGCGGGATTTCCGCCGTGGCAGCTCGTACAGCTAAGATCGAGCGCGTCTCGCCCGTCTTTGAGCGTTTCGAAAACTTCGCCGCGCGAATTGAATTTGTGCATCGGCTCGATGTTCCCGTGACATTTCAAACAACCTTCGACCGGCGCGTCGTCCGATTTTTTTTCCACAATCGGTTTTGGTTTTTCTTTGGGTTGTTCTCCTTCCGCCGATACAAATTTTTGCACGAATGGAATTGCAAGAAGGCAGACAAACATCGAAATGACGAGGATTTTTATTCGATTTCTTTTGCCTTTCGGAAACATAAATTCTTAAATATCAAATATCAATTGAGAATTGATATTTGAAATTTGATAATTCATTCAATAAATAAACTTCATCTGCGCAAACAGCGAATATTGCGGCTTGCTCGGGTTCGGAACCGTCTCGGTGCAAAAGCTCGGGATCGGGCAATTGCGCGAGCGGTCGGTGTAAACGTCTCGAAAACCTTTGCCCGCGAGAAAAACCGCGCCGCCGAAATTAAAGCTCAGATTGTTTATCAAAAACGGGCGATAAACGACGCCGAGGCTCAAATCCCAGCCGATCTCGTGGCGCACGCGCGGCTGAAACAAAACATATTCGAGCGGTTCCGTGCGATCAAAACGCAGATAATTCGCGTTAAAGATCGTCTTCACTGTCTGCGTCAATTCCGCGTCCACGCCGGCGTTATAGATCTTTCCAGCACAGTGGGATCCGAAGCTTGGAATTCACGTGACTTGAAGTCGCGGC
>JADMIO011216370.1_pt1 | contig 24233 bp, 19 predicted proteins | sample 8958161 | NCBI WGS metagenome assembly JADMIO01 (sample SAMN16585339, study PRJNA669376) | soil metagenome | isolation source: Crop rotation soil | place: USA: Cullars Rotation, Alabama | collected 2011
CCCGTCGAGTCTTGGCAGCTCGCCACGCGCTACACCGCGCGCTTCGCCTCGCTGACGTTCTTGGGCGTGTATCTCGCGCGTCCGATGTACGACCTGACACGGAGTCGGTCGGCGCGCGCCTGGCGAGCGCTCCGTCGCACGCACGGGCTCGCGTTCGCGACCGCCACCGGCGTTCATCTCCTGGCAGTCGCAGTCTACCTCTTGCACGGCGGAAAATGGCCGAGGCCGCTTTCGCTCGCGTACCTGATGCTGGCGGTGGTCGTGCTCACTGCGATGACAGTCACCTCCACTCGAGCAGCGCAGCGGGGCCTCGGCCGCGCCTGGCGCGCGCTACATAAGGCGGGGATTCATGTGCTCTGGCTGGCGTTCACGTTCGGGCATCTGACCATGTTGTCGCGCGATGCGTGGGCGGCTGCGCCGTTTTTCTTGCTAGCCGTAGCGGCCGGTGCGCTGCGAGCCTTGGCTTGGATGCGTCGGCGCAGCGCGAGGGCCGGAATGCGCCCCGAGCTCGCACCCGAGCCAGAACCCGAGGTACGCACGACGACATGAGCCCGATTCGACTTTTCGCCTCGTCTATTCCCTCCGGAAATGTCTACAAGGTCGAGCTGGTGCCGATTCATCAGGCCGAGCGCGGATGAAATGAGCCATACTCTCCCCTGAACATGGGAGGCGATGTGAAATGGTGAAGCGGCGCAGGTATTCGACGAAAAGCGTCGCGTTCATCAGTCTGCTCGCGCTCGGAGTTGCAAGCTGCGGCGGTGACACTGCAAAGGGTGGCGCTGGCTCTGGCGGTGCTTCGAACTCGGCTCAGTCGGGCGGTACTGGCTCAGGTTCAGGTTCAGGCGGCTCACCTGCGTCGAGTGGGGGTGGCATGAAGGCCACGGGGGGCGCAGAAGCTGGAACGACAGGCGGCGCGCTGCCGACTACCACCAACTACTTTGTCGCGCCGCTGAATGCGGGTACCTGTCTGCCGCGGCAATTGCAGGTGGATTCAGGGGGGCGCGTGGCTTGTTCCGTGGTCGAGGCGCTACCGATGGCGTGTGAAGTTTGCGGGGGCGAGCTTGGGCGAGGCAGTGTTTCGGCTGACGCAGGTGACGCCATACGGCGTCAGCTGCGAGAGCTGGGCAGCTGCGGTGAGCCCGGAACACCGGGCTGCGATGCATTCTGTTTTTGCGCGATACCTCAGCTCGAAGGCCCGGACCTCGAGCGCTGTCGAACCGAGCGCGTCACGCCCGCGGATTTGTCGGGCTTCTGCTACATCGACCCGGCGCAGGGTTTCGGCAACGCCGAAATCACTGCGGCGTGCCCGCCGGCACAGCAGCGGGAACTGCGTTTCGCGGGCGACGCTGCGCCACGCGCGGGAAGCCAGGCATTCTTGGTTTGCGCCGGGCTCACCGTGCGCGAATAGCGGAATCTTGCGCGCGGGCGCGGCGCGGCGCGGTGCTGGCGCAGCGCGTCGAACTTGCTCCCCTTGCAGCGGGTATCGAGTAAAGTGCCGGCCATGCAGCTCGTGCACATCTACCTCAATTTCCCTGGCACCACCGCTGACGCATTCCGCTTCTACGAGACCGTGTTCGGCACCAAAACGCTGACGAAGATGACCTTCGGCGAGGTGCCTTGGATGCCGAACGTACCTGATAGCGCCAAGCAGAAGATCATGCACGCCGAGCTTCCGATCACGGACAGTGTGCATCTGATGGCCAGCGACTTCGTCGACGGCCTTTCTCCGGGCGCATTCGTGCGCGGCAACGACTTCAACATCTCTGTCGTCGCGAACGACAAGGCCGAAGCCGATCGGGTGTTCGAGCAACTCGGTGCTGGCGGTCAAGTAGGTATGCCGATCGGCAACGCGCCGTGGGGCGCCTACTTTGGCATGGTCACTGATCGCTTCGGCATCCGGTGGATGGTCAGTCTGCCGCGCGCGGTCTAGTGAACCATGCCGCAGATTGGTGGTGGGGTGTGAGGCTTTCGGCATCGCTGTTCGTGTTCGGGCTCGCCGCGGGCTCTTCCGCGTGCGGCGGCGCGCTCAAGGCTCGGAGTCCCTCCGGGTGGGTCGAGGTGCGGACCCAGCATTTCGTGGTCAGCACCGATCTCGACGAATTGGCGGCGCGCGACACGGCGCGGACCCTCGAGGAAACTCGCGCCGCTTTGCTCGCCGTGGCGTGGCCCCAAGCCAAGGACCCACCAGGGCACACGGAGTTCGTGGTGTTCGCGCGTCGCGGGCGCATGACGCGCTTTCTGCCCATCAGCGCGAGCGGAGTCGCGACGCGGCACCCGAGCTTCCCCAGTCTGATCGTCTACTCACCTGGCGGCGCGCAGGGAGTTCCGGACGTCGTTCCCCACGAGCTGACGCACGACCTCAGCCGCTGGTTCATGCCGGTGCAGCCGGTCTGGTTTTCGGAAGGACTGGCCTGCTATCTGCAAACGGTGCGCTACGCCGCTGGCCAGGCGACGATGGGAACTCCGCCGGACGAAATCCTCGACACGCTGCGGCTCTACCGGCCCACCACTCCGAATGAGCTTTTGGCCATGACCGCGGTCCCGCAGCAGCCTGTAGAAAACCTGGCTTTCTACGGAGGCGCGTGGCTCTTCACTCAATACCTGCTGAATCAGGAAGGGGCGCGTTTCGGCAAGTTTCAGGCCGCGCTCGGGCGCCTTTCGGATTGGCAAACGGCTTGGTCGGAGCAGTTCGGCGATGTGGAGGCTCGCCTCGATCACGACGTGCTGGAGGCAGCTCGGCGCCCGAAGTACGCGGTAGTAGCGGAGCCGTTGCAACCGCTCGCTTTCGAAGCGACGAGTCGACCGCTGTCGGAGGCTGCGGTTCACGGCGTGTTCGCGCGGGCCTCGATGATCGATGGCGGGCAAGACAACCAGCTACTGCGTACGGAGAGCGAGGCCGCGCTGCGCGCAGATCCGGGCGAGATCAACGCGCTGGCATCCGCGTTCTATGGTCTGCCGCTGAGCGCCGAGGCGCGCTCCGAGCTGGCGCGAAAGGCAGTTACGGCGCATCCGGAAAGTGCGCTAGCTTGGTTGATGGCAACCGATACGGCGGTCGGGGCGGAGGGGCGCACCCAAGCAATCGCTGCCGCGCTGCGCGCCGACCCTTTTTCGCCGGGCGCGCTTCTGCGCAGCGCGCTCAACAAGATTGAGCTGGGACAGGCGCAAGCCGCGCTCGCAGATACGCGCCTTGCCATCAAGCTCGGTGCGCCAAATGCTCGGCTTTTTCGCGCCCACCGCATCGCTTTGTCCGCCAACGGTCGCTGCGAAGACGCTAGGCGGGTGCAAATGAATCGCGTCCCAGGGTTTTCGGCTGCACAGCTCCAGACGCTGAGCGATGGGTCGACCCAGGCGGAGCTCGAATGCGCGAAACAGCTGGAACGCTGAGTTCAGCAATCGGCTGCGTAGCCCTTGCGCGCGCGTAAGCCGCGCGTCAGGGCGAGCCGAGCCTATCGTCAACACCTCGCCGCCGAGTTTGCCCTGGAGGCGGGAAGCGCGTGTGGCAAGATAGAGAAATGTTGTGCCATCGTTCGCCCTGCGCAGCGCTGCGGCCTTATGTCGAAGGGCTGTGGGTCTTTCGCGATGACATACGCCGGGACGCGAGCAATCGGCAGTGGCTCTTGCCAAACGGCGGCATGCAAGTGGTGTTTCGTTTCTCGCCGCCGCTGCGCGTTCTGGCCGACGAGACGGACACGGTGGGGCGCACGTTCGGCTCTTCGCTGGTCGGTGGGATACGGACCCAGGCGTATCTGCGCGAAGTGGCACAGCCGGAGTACGCGGTTGGCGCCCGGCTCCGCGCGGGCGCGGGCGCGCTGCTGTTCGGCGTTCCGGCCGACGCCCTCGCCTTTCGCCATACTTCGCTCGACGATCTTTGGGGAATCGAAGCGGAGCTGGCTCGCGAACGGCTCGCGGAAGCGCCCACTCCAGCGCAGCAGCTCGACGTGCTGGAGGCGATCTTGCTGGGACGTGTTGCGCGGGCCGGCGCACCTTCTCCGCTGATACACGCGGCGCTGGCGCAGGTTGCGCGCGGGGCGACTATCGCACAGCTGGTGGACGCGAGCGGGGTGAGTCACCGTCATTTCGTCGCGCAGTTCACGCGCGCGGTCGGGCTGACCCCAAAACTCTATGCGCGGGTGCTGCGCTTTGGGCGCTCGCTCGAGCTGATCCAGCGCGCACAGCCGCCCTCCTGGGCCGCGCTCGCGCTCGCCCGAGGCTATAGCGATCAGGCGCACTTCGTCCGGGAGTTTCGCGCTTTCAGCGGTCTTACGCCGAGCGAATACGGGCGCCAGCGCCTCGAGTACGCAAATCACGTCCCCGTGCCGCTAGAGGTCAATTTTCTTCAAGACCGGAGCCACGCGCGCGCGTCATAACCAAGGCCAGGAGAGCTCATGAGCAAGACCAGAAAGCGCAAGCCGGTCGTGCTGCGCCCAGGCGCGGGTCGACCTTACCCGATGGGCCGCATCAGCGCGGTGTTCAAGGCCGACGAGGCCGAGACCGCGGACGCCTACTCAATCTCCGAGTGGTGGCTCGAGCCGCACACGAAGGGCCCGGGGGCGCACGCTCACCCCGAGGACGACGTTTTTTACGTGATCGAAGGCACCATGAGTCTACTGGTCGGCGACGAATGGGTGCAGGCAGAAAAGGGTTCGTTCGTGCTGATCCCTGGCGGCACGACGCACGACTTCGAGAACCGCAGCGATCGCCGCGCGGGGGTGCTCAACTTCTCCAATGGCGTGTTCGAGCCCGAAATGAAGGGCATCGCTGAATGGTTTCACGACAACCCACCCGCTGACGCATTTTGATCGACCCGCAGGCTATTCGCTCGCTACGCTCTCGATTCGCGTGGAGTAAGCCGTTTACTGCGACGCTGCCCAATCGCGCAGTCGCGCAGCAGGCCAGGTGTTGACCACGTGAGCGGGATCGAACCCAGCACGCTCGGCGTTGAGCGCGGCGGATTGGACTAGCCCGAGCTCCTCGGTCGAGTGCGCGTCGCTGGTGAGCACGAACTCCACGCTATTTCCCTTGGCGCGGCGCAGAATGTCGACCGAGACGTCCAGGCGCGGCAGCGCGCCGTTCACTTCGAGCGCGGTCCGGGTGCGTTCCGCCGCGGCGAACACGGCGTCGATGTCGAGCGCGACCGGCGCGCGGCCGCCGATCATGCGCGCGGTGAGGTGGCCTATCATGCGCACGGACGGGTCTTCCATGGCGCGCACCACACGCGCCGTTTGCGCCGCCTGATCGAGATCGAAATGCGAGTGTAGCGACGCGATGCAAAAATCGAAGGTCTGGCGAAACTCGGCGTCGTAGTCGAGCTCGCCCGTGGGGCCGATGTTCAGCTCGACGCCATGCAAGAGCTTGAGGCTATCGCCAAGCTCGGCCTGGAGCGCGCGAATGCGCTCACGCTGCTGCAAGAGAGCCTGGCGATCGACGCCGGAGACCGTCCCTTCGGCGTGATCGGTGAGGGCCAGCACGGCGTAGCCGCGAGCCTGAGCGGCGCTGACCATCGCCTCGAGCGAGTCGCGTCCATCGCCGGAGACGTTCGTGTGCACGTGAAAGTCGCCGGTCAAGGCGCCCATGCCGCGCGGCAACGTGCCCTGCTCGGCGGCTTCGATTTCTCCCAAATCTTCACGCAGCACGGGCGGAATGAAGGTGAGGCCCAGCGCTTCGTAAATTCCCGCTTCGCTCTCGCTGGCGACGACTTTGCCGGTTTCGAGCTCGGTCAGCGCGTATTCGTTCAAGGTCAGACCGCGCTTCAAGGCGCGTTGGCGCAGCTTGACGTTGTGGCTCTTGGAACCGGTGAAATAGAGGAGGGCCGCGCCGAGTTGCTCCGCGCGCACCACGCGTACGTCGACCTGAATACCGCGCTGGGTCACGATGCTGGTCTTGGTCTCGCCGCGCACGAGCACGTGGTCGACCAGGCGCAGCTGCACCACCGCGTCCATCACCGGCTGGGCGTTGCTCGCAGCCACCAGGATGTCGATGTCACCAGCGGTCTCGGTGAAACGGCGCAGCGAGCCGCAGTAACCGGCGTAGCTTACGCCGGGCAGCGCGGCCAGCTCGGCCACGATGCGTTCTGCGTGGGGCAGCGCCACCGAAATGGGCGTGCGTTTCAAGCTGCCCTGCGCCTCGAGCCGTTCCAACGACTGAATCAGCTTCTCCTCCGACTTGGCGCCGAAGCCCTTGAGCTCGCGCAGCTTGTGCTCGGCGAGAACGCGCCGCAAATCGTCGAGAGTTTGGACGCCGAGCTCCGCGCGCAGCCGGTTCACCGCTTTCGGGCCCAGGCCTTGAATGCGCAGCAGCTGCAGGAGGCTGCGCGGGTATTTCTTGCGCAAAAGCTCGAGCTTTTGTACGCGGCCGGTCTGCAAGAACTCGGTGATGGTCTCAGCGATGCTCTTGCCGACTCCGTCGATGCGCTTCAAGTCCTTGATCGAGAGGCGCCCGAGATCCGTGGCTTGCGCGGCGATGGCCTGCGTGGCGTTTTCGTAGGCGCGGACGCGGAAGGACTGCGGATCTGCCTCTTCCAGCAGAACGAGCTCGCTCAAGTCGCGCAGCATGTCCAAAACGTCTTGTTTGGTGTCGGACATGGCAGGGGGTGCCGAAGCTTGAGCCCCGCGCGAGAGCCGTCAAGGCACGCTCCAACGCGGCCCGCGCTGTTGTAGACTGGGCGCGGTGAGCCAGGACGCAGACGCCACGGTGCTAACGGTTGCGGGTCGCGAAGTCCGCGTGAGCCACCCCGCAAAGCCCTACTTCTCGAAGCAGGTGAAGCTCAGCAAGCTCGAGATCGTAAACTATTATCTTGCGGTGGCGGAGGGTGCGCTGCGCGGCATTCGGGACCGCCCGCTGGTTCTCAAACGCTTCGTGAACGGCGCAGAAGCGCCGCCCTTTTACCAAAAGCGCGCGCCCGAAACGCGGCCCGAGTGGCTACGAACTACGACCCTTTCCTTTCCGTCCGGGCGAACGGCGGAAGAGATCGTGGTCGACGACGCAGCGGGGCTCGCCTGGGTCGTGAATTTGGGTTGCCTCGAGCTGCACCCGCACCCGGTGCGCGCGCTGAACCTGGAGCACCCAGACGAGCTCCGCGTGGATTTGGATCCTGGCCCCGGGGTGGCTTGGGCGGACGTGCGGCGGGTCGCGCTGGAAGTGGGCGCGCTGCTCGAAGAGCAGGGGCTGCGCGGCTGGCCCAAGACCAGCGGCTCGCGCGGCATGCACATCAACGTACGCATCGAGCCGCGCTGGAGCTTCAGCGAGGTCCGGCGGGCAGCGCTCGCGCTGTCGCGCGAGATCGAGCGACGCCTGCCGAGCCTTGCAACCTCGAAATGGTGGAAGGAAGAGCGGCACGGCGTGTTTCTCGACTACAATCAGAACGCGAAGGATCGCACCACTTGCTCGGCCTACTCGGTGCGCCCGCTGCCCGACGCGCGCGTGTCGACTCCGCTCGATTGGCAGGAAGTGCCGGTTTGTGATCCGGCTGATTTTACCGTGTTCTCGGTGCCGAAGCGCTTTCTGGAACGGGGTGATCCGCACGCGGGCATGGACGCGACGTCCGGTTCGCTCGAGGGCTTGCTCGCTCTCGCTGAAAAGGACGAGCAGGCCGGGCTTGCGGATGCACCCTGGCCGCCGCATTTTCGCAAGATGGCGAGCGAGGGGCCGCGTGTTGCGCCATCGCGTGCCAAGTCGCGTGCGAGCAAAAGCGCTACCGAACGCGGCGCGGGCGGCTCTAGTGATGGGGCCGAACCCGGAACGCCGAGCGCTGCTGGGCGGCGCCGCTCCCAGATGCCGCTCCTGGTGATCGCCAACTCCGAAGATAAGGAGGCCGCGCTGGCAGGGCTCGAGCGCTGGAAAGCCAAATATCCAAGCGCCGCGACCCACTTGGCCGCGGACGACGTGCTGATCGACTCGATGCGCGGCCGCTCTTCCACCTGGACGCGCGTGCGCGTGAACCTGAGGCATGTGCCGGAAGAGCTGCGCCCACCACAAGAGACTCCCGACCCGGATGACGATCCGACGCGGGAGTGGCGGGCGCAGATTGCCGCCGCGGGCAAGGCTCCTCGCAAGCGCGCGGCGAAAAAGAAGCCGCCCGAAGGCAGCGAGAGCGAGAGTTAGCCGCCGAACAACTCACCGAGCTCTCGCGCGGGTACGACTTCGAGCTGGGCGTAGTTGCAGTCCCTCAGGGGCTTGTCGGTTCGAAAGCGCCTGAACTGCGCGGTGTGCCGGAAGCGCGAGCCCTGCATGTGGTCGTAGGCGACTTCGACCACCAGCTCGGGACGTAGCGGCTGCCAGGATAAGTCTTTCCCGCCGCTCCAGCGACTCTTGCCGCCTGGCATGCGTTGCTCGGCGTTGGCCTCCGCTGGATCTTGGTTCGCCCAGCTGGCCCAGGGGTGGTTGGCCAATGCATTTTCGCGATAGGGCGCCAGATAGTCGAGCAGCTCACGCCGTTTCTTGTCGGTGAAGCTGGCGCACACGCCGACGTGATGCAGCGTGCCCGCGTCGTCGTACAAGCCGAGCAAGAGCGAGCCGACCGCCTCACCCGGCCCTTTCTTGTGGTAGCGAAAACCGGCCACCACGCAGTCGCACTCGCGCTCGTGTTTGACCTTGAACATCACGCGCTTGTTGGGCTCGTAGCTGCCGGAGTCGTGCTTGGCCATCACCCCGTCGAGCCCGGCCCCCTCGAAGCGCTCGAACCAATCCGCGGCCTGTGCGCGATCGCGAGTTGCGGGGGTCAGGTAGAGCGGCGGCTTGCGATTTTCCAGGATTTGCTCGAGCCGCTTTCGGCGGGCGCCAAACGGTTCGCCGCGCAAATCGCGCTCACCCTCACCCAAGAGGTCGAAGAACACGACCGAGGCAGGGATCTCCTGGGACAAGAGCTTCACGCGCGACGCAGCCGGATGCACGCGGAGCTGCAAGGCGTCGAAATCCAAGGCACCGGCGCGTGCCACCACGATCTCGCCGTCGAGCACGCACTTTTGAGGGAGTTGCTCGGCGAGCGACGGCAACAGCTCTGGAAAATAACGATTGAGCGGCTTCTCGTCGCGGCTTTGAATCAAGATCTCGTCGCCGTCGCGGAAGATCAGTGTGCGAAACCCGTCCCACTTCGGTTCGAAGACGAAGTGCTCCCCCTCCGGCAACGCCGACACGCGCTTGGCCAGCATCGGCAAGATCGGGGGGTTTACCGGCAACTGCATGGCTAACGAGTCGCGAATCGCACGATGCTCGGTCATAGCAAATATCGTTCCGCTTGCGCTGAACGCACTCTACGCCAGACTCTACCACCTACGGTTCTCTCGCCACCGAGGAAGGGTAGCCCACATGAAAAATGAGCTACGTGACAGGCTGCACGCGCGCGTCCTCGACCGTCGTCAGCTGACGCTCGGCGCTGTTGCTGGGCTTGGCAGTGTCCTGCTTCCCGCGGCGCGGGCGCACGCCAAGACCTGTGAAGGCATCAATCTGCCCGAGCAGCTCACGATCGACGGCAAGAAGCTCTCGCTCAACGGAATGGGCGTGCGAGAGGCCACCGTGTTCAACGTGAACGTCTACGTAGCGGGCCTGTACCTCGAGAATCGCTCGCGGGATGGTGAGAAGATCGCAGCGAGTGAAGAGATCAAACGCATGCTGCTGGTCTTCGTGCGAGACGTCAGTCGTGCTGACATGGCAGAGGCCATCCGAGGCGGCTTCAAGAAGGCGGCCGGCGCCGATTTCTCGAAGCTCGAAGCTCGGATCGAAAAGATGAAGACCCTGCTGCCCGAGCTCAAGGAAGGGGACCGACTATCGTTCACCTATCGGCCCGGCAAAGGTCTCGAGGTCAGTTCGGCCAAGCGCACCGGCGTGATCGAGGGCGCCGACTTCGCGCGCACGCTGTTCTCGATCTGGCTCGGCGCGCACCCACCCAATGCGGGCCTGAAGCGTGGCCTTCTGGGCGGCGAGTGCGGCTAGTTCGCGAACAGCCGCGTGCGGCAGCCCTCGCGTGAACGCGGTCAGCGCCAGTACTTGCGCGTGCGCCTGAGCGACGCCTGGGCGGCGGCCACGCGCGCGATGGGCACGCGAAAGGGCGAACAGGACACGTAGCTCAGCCCGATTTGCTCGCAAAAATCGATCGATTTCGGATCGCCGCCGTGCTCACCGCAGACGCCGAAATGGAGCTCGGGCCGCGCGACGCGACCCTTCTCGATGGCGATCCGGACCAGCTCGCCGACGCCGTCGGTGTCGAGGGAAATGAATGGATCTTCGGGCAAGATGCCACGCTCTACGTACAGCGGCAGGAAGCTGCCCGCGTCGTCGCGCGAGACGCCGAGCGTGGTCTGCGTGAGATCGTTGGTACCGAACGAGAAGAACTCTGCGTGCTTGGCCAGCTGATCGGCGAGCAGCGCTGCGCGCGGCAGCTCGATCATGGTGCCGACCTTGAACTTGACCTCCTTGCCGTGCTTTGCGAACACGTCTTTCGCGACCTCGTCGATGATTACGCGCATGGCGCCGAGCTCTCCTTCGCTGAAGGCGAGGGGGACCATGATTTCGGGTAGCACCTCGTGTCCCTCCTCCTGGACGGTGCACGCGGCCTCCAGAATGGCTCGGACTTGCATTGCCGGGACCTCGGGATAGGTGATGCCGAGGCGCACGCCGCGGTGGCCGAGCATGGGGTTGAACTCGTAGAGCTCCGCGATCTTGCGTTCCACGTCGACGACGCTGACGCCCATGGTGGCAGCAAGCTCGCCAATTTGGTGCTTTTCATGCGGCAAGAACTCGTGCAGCGGCGGATCGAGCAGGCGGATGTTCACGGGCAAGCCCTTCATCACGCGAAACAGGCCCGCGAAATCTTGGGTCTGAAACGGCAGCAGCTTGGCCAACGCCTTTTCGCGGGCCTTGGTGTCGCGCGCGAGGATCATCTCTCGCACCGCCGCGATACGCTCGTCGCTGAAGAACATGTGCTCCGTTCGACACAAGCCAATACCGCGGGCTCCGAAGGAGAGCGCCTTCGCCGCTTGCTCTGGGGTGTCGGCGTTCGCGCGTACGCGCATTCGACTCACTCGTTCGGTCCAGACCAGCATCGTCTCCATTTCGGGGCCGAGCTCGGCCTCGATCGTCTTGACGTTGCCGAGGTACACGCTGCCCGAAGAACCATCGATGGTGATCGAGTCTGCGTGCTTGATTCTGGTCGTGACCTCGCCGTTGCCGCCGTGTACGACAGCCTCGCCGCTGGCGTAGTCGATGTGCAGAGTCGAGCAGCCAGAGACGCACGGGCGGCCCATGCCGCGAGCGACCACGGCTGCGTGACTGGTGGCTCCGCCGCGGGCGGTGAGAATGCCCTTGGCGGCCTTCATTCCGTGCAGATCCTCGGGGGAGGTCTCGGTGCGCACCAGGATCACCGACTCCCCGCGCTCGGCGTAAGCCTGAGCGTCCTCCGCGTTGAACACGGCTTTGCCGGACACCGCGCCAGGCGAGGCAGGAATTCCGCGCGCGATCGCCGAGGCACCGGCTTTGGGATCGATGGCGGGAAATAGCAGCTCTCCCAGGCGCTCGGGATCGACGCGCAGGATGGCTTCGTCCGGATACAGGAGCCCCTCGTTCACCATGTCGACCGCGATGCGCACGGACGCGCGGGCGGAGCGCTTACCGTTGCGAGTTTGCAGCAAGTACAGGCGGCCGGCCTCGATCGTGAACTCGATGTCCTGCATGTCGCGGAAGCGTTGCTCGAGGACGTGCTGGATCTTGAACAGCTCCGCGTAGCTGTCGGGCATGGCTTCTTCCAGCGAGGAACCGTCGCTTTCCGGGCTGCGCGACAGAGCGCGCGGCGTGCGGATTCCGGCCACCACGTCCTCGCCTTGCGCATTCGGAAGCCACTCGCCGAAGAAGCGACGTTCGCCGGTGCTCGGATCGCGCGTGAACGCGACGCCGGTAGCGCTGGTGTCACCCAGGTTGCCGAACACCATGGCTTGAATGTTGACCGCGGTGCCCCAGTCGTGCGGAATGTCGTGCATTTCGCGGTAGAGCTTGGCGCGCGCATTGTTCCAGCTGCGAAACACTGCGGCGATCGCCGCGTCGAGCTGCTCGTACGGATCGCTAGGAAAGGGCTTTCCCGAGTGCTCGAGGATGATGCGCTTGTAGTCGGCGACCACGAGCTTGAGCTCTTCGGCGCCGAGCACCGAGTCCGGTACCACGCGCGCGAGAGTATCGGCGTCGTCCGGAAGCGACAGCTGTTTCTGGCGCGCCACTGCGCGCCGAGCCGCATCGAGCGCCGGCTCGAACAGCTCGTGGTCGATCTCGAGCACGACGTTGCCGAACATGCCGAGCAGGCGTCGGTAGGCGTCGAAAGCAAAACGCTCGGACTGGCTCTGGCGCGCGAGACCTATCACCGTCTCGTCGTTCAGGCCCAGATCCAGAATGGTGTCCATCATGCCCGGCATCGAGCTCTGGGCGCCGGAACGCACACTGACCAGGAGAGGGTTTTCGACGTTGCCGAACTGACGCCTGGTGCATGTCTCCAGCCAGGACATGCTGTCGCGCACCGCTTCCAGCAGCCCCTCTGGGAAGTGTCCCAGCTTCAGGTAGTCGATGCAGGCCTCCGTCGTTACCGTGAAGCCGGGTGGCACTGGAATGCCGAGGTTGGCCATTTCTGCGAGGTTTGCGCCCTTACCTCCCAGGAGCGGCTTCCACTCCGCACGACCTTCGGCCTTGTTGGATTCGAAGCGATAAACGAACTTGCGCACCACGCCGGACTCGCATCGCAAGGAACGTGCCGGGAGCGGTGAACGACAACAACGCAGCTAAAACGGCCAGGCTTTCGCGGTGAAGCGCCCTGAGCGCGCGCCCAGGCGCAGAAACTGCGCCGCGATCGCGCAGGGAAGGGCTAGCGACGGGCACTGCGGGTTCCGGCGGGAACAGTGGCTAGTCCCAGCCCGAGCTGCCGGCGGCGCCCAGAATGGCGCTGACGCCGTGGACTTGGCCCGAGTACATCTTGAACATGTGCATGTCGGTGTTGCCCTGGAACATGGTGAAGCCCACGCCCATGCCGGTCTCGACGTCCGCCAAGATGAGACGGGACGGCAGCGCCGGCTGACCCGAGCCAGTGCCAGCATCACAGCTCGCGCCCGAGCTGCAACTGAACGAGCCACCGCCGTTTTCTATGCGCTTGCACGAGCTCGTGGTGTTGCACACGCCGCGAGGGAACAGGCGATAGTACTTGTCCATCCAGGCTATGATCTCTGCGCGCGTGTTGCGATCAGCCGCCGGCACAACGTCTTGCCACTTGACCGAGGTGGCGCTCGCGATGAGCGCCGCGGTGTTCGACGCGAAATCTTGTCCGGACACCTTGTAGTCGCCGGGTCGCACCGCGATGGTCTCGATCTCGGTGATCTTCTGGCTCTGAACCTTGATTCGCAGCGCGAACGGAATATCCATCGTGCCATCGGGCACGACTGCTTGGCTTGCCGCGGTACACACTTCGGTGTCGAGCGCGTTGTGTGAGTACTTCAGGGCGCCGGCAGACTTCCACAGCCCCTGATCGCCCATTTTCATCGCCTTGCCATTCTCCGTGAACTTCACGTTGTCGGCGACGGGGAGCGAGGACGGATCGTGGGCGGCGAGCGCCTTGTAGTAGGCGTCGAGCGTGCTCTTCAAAAGTTCACGCGTGCAGGCGCCGTTGCCGCTGCCGCCCGTACCCGATGATCCGCCGCTCATCGCGCCGCCACCCGAGCCACCCGAGCTCGTCGCGCCGCCGCCAGCCGCTCCGCCAGCGCCCACGACGCCACCGGTTGCCTTGCCATTGCCACCGCTGCCGGTCGTGCCTCCGGTCGTGCCACTGGATCCCGCGATACCGCCGGAACCTCCAGTAGTGACGGCCGCGCCGCCCTTGCTGTCCGCACCCCCCGCACCGCCCGTCACCGTACCGCCTTGATTCGCGGGGGAAGAGCCGCCCGTGGTCGTTCCTCCACTCGCCGTTCCGGCGCCCCCTGTGGCGGAACCACCGCTGTTCGTAGCTCCGCCGGTGGCGCTGGAAACGCCACCGCTCAAAGAACCGCCTTGCCCCGACTGCGTGCTGCCCCCCGAGCCGCTACCCGGACTCGAACCGTCGCCGCAGGCGACCGCAAACATCGCCTGAAGCGTGACCAAGCTGAGCCAAGTGCGCATGACTAAACGTCATGCCCGCGCACAGACGAATGTTTTCCACTCGCGCCGGCGCACGGCAAAAAAATTGAAGGGCCCGACTCGGACTGCATTTTTGCCGCAGCGCTGAACGAAAGAACTCAGCCAGGCTTCTGGCTAGCCTTCAGGCACTTCCACAGGCACGTCAATTCGACAGGCACGCCAAGACGAACGCGCCGAGGACCGCTCAGGCGTCGTCGATGAGCTCCAAGAGCCTCTTCGGCGCCAGCGCGCGGTAGCTCGCGGTCAACAGCTCAGCGACGTCGTCCCAGTCCGTGTTGTCCTCGATGAACATGCCGACGATGTTGGGGAACCACGGTGGCAGAAAAAAGGGAGCGCGGGCAAAGCGTGGGAGCGTCACGCTCGGCTGCGCGCAGCGGAAGGTCAGCAAGCAGGCCGGACCGTCGCTGCGCGCCGCTCGCGCGTAGGCCGGTGGCCAACCAGCCGCGAGCATCAGGACATGGGCAAAATTCTTCTTGGCGACCATCCAGCGCGTCCCGACCCAAGCCGCCTCTTCGTACGCTTCAGGCAAGTCGAGACAGGTCAAGCGCAGGCGGTCGAGGACGGCTTTGGGAACGTCGGGGTGCGGACTTTCCATGTGACGTCATGGGGTAGGATAGCAGCTAGCACCTCAGCGCGATCGTCAACGGCACTAGCCTCCACGTGGCTTCGGTCGTGCGGTCTCCTCGCCAGATGCGGCAGACACGCTCATCCACACCCGTAGTACCGTTCGAGCCAGACTTTGCGTTCTGCCTCATCGTGTTGACGCAAGGCTTTCCGCCGTCCTCGTGCCAGTCTCCTTGCGACCGCCTCCTATCGCGCCGTCGCTTTACGGGGACAGCTGGCCACATCTGGTCCGACGGGTTGAGGGCTCCCCGCGCGGGCGCCAAGAACCGTGGCGCCCGCGGGCCCTAGGTGAAGAACCCATGCGGGGGGCTGCGTTGTCCAGGACAGCGCCCGTGGTTTCGAGATGCGGCGCTGCTGGGTCATTCCGGGGGCTCCCCTGTCGGGGCGTCCGGGGCACTGGGGCGTGAGCCGGGGCGGATTTGCAGCGGGGGGCGCTCCGCTAGGCCATCGCTTTCCAACTGGGGTACGCTGCCGTCGGTGTCTTGAGTGTTGGCTATTTCTTGGTTCGCCCGGATCACGAGGAGGCGGCGCGTTTCGTCCTTGTCGCCCCTACAATGGAATTGTCCTAGTGCAGGACGAGGAAGGCGCTCGGGACCGGGATGAGCACAACGACCCAGCAGGATCAGGCGGAGTCGCCGGCGAGGCGAGTCCTCGATCACATCGCCAAGGAACGCTTTACTGGATTTTTGCGTGTGCGATCGCGCGAGGCAAGCGGTGAATTCTGGTTTCTTGTCGGTATTCTCGAAAACGCGCAGTTTGGCGTGAGCAAGGGAGAAGAGGCGATCGAGCGGTTGCTGCGGGCCACTGAGGTCGTGTTCGAGCTGGAGCTGCGGCTGCCCCACCTGAGTGGCGGCTTCAAGAAACGCATGCCCTCCAGCGGTAGTTTCGCCGAGACTAGGCCGGTCGCCCTGATGCGGTACTGCGAGACTTACGCGCTGACTTGCTCGCTCATACTCAGAGGGAAGGATCGCACCGTGCGTGTCAGCTACCGACTCGGGGAGCTGCTGTCAGCCGACACAGCCGATGGCGGTAACGAGGCCTTGCCCGCGCTGCTCGAGTCGGAGGAAGGTGCCTACGAGTTCGTGTTGCCCACGCTCGAGCTGCCCGTCGGAGTGAACACAATAGTCGAGTCCGCCCCCAAGCTGAGCTTGGCCGAGCGAATCGATCGCTCGCTGGCTGCGCAGGGTGCCTCAGACGCAAATAGGGCCCGGCCCGAAGCGGAAACAACACGCCACGTCAACGAAAGCGCAGAAGCGAAGCGCAAAGCCGACGAAGCCGCCGCCGCAGAAGCGAAGCGCAAAGCCGACGAAGCAGCCGCCGCAGAGGCGAAACGCAAGGCAGACCAAGCAGCCGCCGCAGAGGCGAAGCGCAAGGCAGACCAAGCGGCTGCCGCAGAGGCGAAGCGCAAAGCCGACGAAGCAGCCGCTGCAGCGGCGAAGCGCAAAGCCGATGAAGCAGTCGCCGCAGAGGCGAAGCGCAAGGCAGACCAAGCAGCCGCCGCAGAGGCGAAGCGCAAAGCCGACGAAGCAGCCGCTGCAGAGGCGAAGCGCAAAGCCGACGAAGCGGCCGCTGCAGAGGCGAAACGCAAAGCCGACGAAGCAGCCGCTGCAGAGGCGAAGCGCAAAGCCGACGAAGCAGCCGCTGCAGAGGCGAAGCGCAAACTCGACGATGCCGCCGAGGCCGAGAAAGCCGCTAACGCCACCGAGCGCGACGGGGAAGGCGCAGATCGAGAGCCAAGCCCACTGCCCTCCCAACAAGAGTTGCCAGTGCGGGCTGCAGCCAAGAGAAACAAGGTGCAGAAAGCGCCAAGCGACGGCGCGGGGACCGCTGCAGTCGCCAGCCCAAAGCGCGGCTTTCCCTGGCTATGGCTGATTCTCGTGCTGATCGCGGGTGGCGTCGGCTACTTCGCGCTTCAGCACCCGGGTCTACGATAGACCCTCGTAGCAACGGATGTGACTCGACGAATTCGACCCGATGAGAAACTCACGGGTCCACACACATCGAGTTCAGTCCGGAGTTCTCTCGCTCATTCAGCCAAGGTGGCTTCGATGTCGATTTCGATCTTCACCTTTTCGCCGACGAGTACGCCGCCGGTTTCGAGCGCAGCGTTGAAGTTCACGCCGAAGTCTTTGCGATTGATCGTGGTGCTGGCGTTGAACCCGGCCACGGTTTTGCCCCAGGGGTTCTTGCCGGTGCCGTGAAATTCGACGTCGAGCGCGACGGGCTTTTTGACGCCGCGAATGGTGAGATCGCCGTGCACCACGTACTCGCCTGCGTCTTTGCTTTCGATGCGGGTGCTCTTGAAGCTGATTTTCGGGTGGTTTTGAGCGTCGAAGAAGTCGTTCGTGCGCAGGTGGTTGTCGCGGTCGACGTTGTCCGTGGTGATGCTGGCGACGTCGATCTCACCCTCGAACTTGGATTTCGAAAAGTCGTTCGGATCGAGCTGCAAGCTTCCGCTGTAGGTCCGAAATTGCCCGCGCACGGTGGAAACCATCATGTGCTTGACCGAAAACCCAACATTGCTGTGAACCGCATCGATGACCCAAGACATGGCAAACATTCCTTCCGTCGTGCGCGCCGTGAGTTGCCAGGGTCGCGCCGACCTCGTCAGAATGCGGCGTTGCGCACCGGATCACAATAGCCAGAAATACAACTGATTGTTGTCTGGTAGGCGACAATCAGATCTGCTGCGCGCCCATCCCCGAGGGCTTCAGAGCAGGAGCCCGCTCAGAATTTCACGGCCGCGACCGCGGTGGTGCCGGCGGCAACATCGACGCTGACCAGCCTTCGACCGAGGTCAGGGTGCGCGAACACGACAGCGTGCACTCCGGGTGTGACCTGGAGCAGGCGCGGGGTCAGCCCTTGCATGCGGCCATCCACGATCACCGTGGAGAACGGGATCGAGTTGAGGCTCAGGGCTGCGCTGCCCGCCGCTAGCGGCTTTGCGTTGGCCTTGACGCGCACGAGCGTCTCGCCTGCGGGCTTGGCTTCCGGCACCGCCACGGCAGCTGCTACCGGTGGGATTGCGGGCAGCGCCGCAGTCGGGGCTGACACGCCGCGCGGACTGGACAGCGACGGCAAGAGCTTGTGTGGTGAGAGCTCGACCACTACGTCTTTTTCGGTTTCGCCACTGCCGAACACGAGCTCGGACGAAAAGTCTTCGTAACCCGCGCGCCGCGCGTGCACGCGATAGGTTTCAGCGCGATTGGCGGCGATGCGTGCGGGCAACGCGTCCACCTGCCGCAAATGGCCGTCGCCAATCAACTCCACGATCGCCCCTTCGGCACCGACGCCCGCATGAAGGGTGATGTACGTCGCGGCAGCGCTGACGGGAAGCGCTTGCGAAGCTTTTGGTTGCGGTACGGTAGGCACAGCAGGCACTGCCGGCCGCGCTGCAAACTGCTCGGCGCTCGCCTTCGAGCCACCCAGGCGTGACAGCAACAAGAGCGCGAGCACGACGGCCGCCGCGAACCCTGCCACCACCGCGCTCACTCGCGTGCGCGGCAGCACGCTGACGCGTTCTACCACCGTTCGCCAAAGTGGCTGCAGCGTTTCCGTTGGCGGCACGCTGGGCAGTGCTGGCGCGAGCGCGACCTTGCTCGGCACGAGCAAGGAAGGCGCTGCAGCTTGCGGCGACGAGTGGGCCATCCACTTGCGCAACACCGAGTCGTGGCTGACGCGCCGCGCGAATTCGTCGAGCGCGCTGGTATCGAGCGCGGCAATCGCGGGCGCCGCGCTCGTGCTCTGCGCTACTGCTGCCGCAACGGCAGTGGCCTTCGGCAAGACCGTCGATTCGGCTGGCCCTGGCCTCGATGCTTGCAGCGGCTCGGCTTCTTTTTCCGAGTCGGGCCCGATTCCTGGTGGCAACTGCAGCAGCGAACGCGTGAGCAAGCGAGTGGGTTCGTTGGCGTCGTCGTCGTCAGCTGCGTCAGCCAAGTAGAGTTCTGGAAAGTCCGAACTGTCCTCGGCACTGTCGCTCTCGGTAAAGGGACCGAGACCCGCGAGCGTTTTCTCTGGCGCCTGTTCCCACCAGCGGGAAAAATCGCTGCCCTGCGGTGCAAGCAGTGGATGGCTCGAGCGCTCGGGCGCGCTGCGATAGTCCTCGGCAACCTTGGTCATGAGTCGTCTTCCTCGGCAACAAGTCGGGCGCGCGAACTGCGCGCAAAGAGCAAAACCTGGTTTCGTAGATTAGCTGCGCCGGGCGCTGGATGATCAACAAACTGCGAAGAAAAAACGCCACAATGCGGCGAAATACGCCGAGAAACTCCGCGGCTTTCGTCCGATCACGAGACAGTTTCGTAACTCACACCGACGCGAAACAAATCGCGAAACGAGTTCGTTACACAACCTTCAAACACGACCTCGTCTCGATCACGGTTCTTGCCGTCACTGCTGCCACACGCGCCTGCTGTGATTCGTGGAGCTCAGCGTGTGAAGTGCGGACAGTGCGCGCTTCTACTCAGGCGTTGCCGTTCATGTCTAGGGCCACGACTTGCGCGCGGTCGTCGGTCGGAGCTCGCGCGACTGTTTCCACCTGACTCACGAGCCGGCAAGCGAGCCCCGATGCGCTGTCAGCCGAGCGGCGGCGCGTTGGCACAATATCCAGCCTAACTACAAATTCTCTCGGCCTCGCATCCTTTATTTTGGACAGTCTGGCGCCTCCTCGATCACTCCAGGGTGGCCAATATCGGTCGACCTGGCGTTTGCTGCGCGCAATAGGAGACACACGCGCGATTCCGGACAGTTGACGCAGCTCATTGACAGAGCACGGTGTATTCGCTGATGTGGGAGGTGTTTCCAATCCAGACGGTCGGCTCCTCGCCGGGCCCAGGGCGGGCTTCTGTCCGCGGTTGGGCCACTGTCGCTGGGCTCGCGGGCGCGACCTTGCTCGGGGGCTGTGGTGCCGTGGACGCCGAGCCGATCTCCCTGCGCGGCGATGTGCCGAGCACGCTCGGCAATGGACTGGTGGGCTACTGGAAGCTCGACGAAAGCAGCGCGACGCAGGCGGTGGTCGACTCTTCCGGTAAGGGGGGCGACGGCACGCCAGTGAACGCCCCGGCGCCGTCACCGCTGGTAGCGCCCACCAAGATTCGAAACAGCGGGAGCCGCGTGTTCAACGGGACCGATCAGTACATCGATCTTGGTAATCCCGAAATTTTGAACTTCGCGGGACCGATCAGCATGGCTGCCTGGGTCAAGGCCGCCTCGATGCCAGAGGACTGCAGGGTCGTGCTCGGGCATGGTTTTCGGTACGGCCCGAGCGGAGAGGTGTCGCTGCGCAGCGGTCATGGCTCCTGTGATCTGGAAGGCAAACCTGCAAGTTGGCAGGTCGGCGTCTTCGACGGAGTCGATTTCTTCGCAGGAACGCCTATCCTTGAAGACGACATCGGAACCTGGATCCATTTGACCGGAACTTACGACGGCAAAGTTTGGCGCCTTTACCGCAACGCCACAGAGGTCAGCAAACTGCAAACGGCCAAAGCACCATTCCCCTTCGAGGCCAGTTGGAGCATAGGCGGTCGTGTCCCCGCAAATCCCGCAGGCCAAACGCGAGTTTTAGACGGCAGCATCGACGACGTGCGTCTCTACAATCGGGCGCTCACGCCCGCCGAGGTCATGGACCTCTACAACTTGTGATGAGCAGGGCCGCCGACATGGTTCTGGCATTCCTACTGCTATCCTTTTCGTCTGCGCTCGCACGCGGCGAGCAATCGCCGCGGATCGCAGCGCTGGTGCCCGCCGCAAACGCGGCCATCAGCCTGCGAATCAAGGCGGAGCTCGCTGCGGCGGGGTTCGAGTTGCGTCTCGTGGAGCCGCAAAGCCTTTCGCCCAGCCGCGAGGAGATCGCGGAGCTTGCCCGCAAGGAAGAGGCCATCGCGGGGCTGGCGCTGATTGCGAAAGAAAATACGATCGAGATTTGGATCGTCGATCGGGTTACCGGAAAGACCGTGGTCCGCGTGCTCGCGTGGAAGCCCGGAGAACCGGGCGAGCAGGATCAAGTGGATCTGGTCGCGATCTGTACGATCGAAACCTTGCGCGCGACTCTGATGGAAACTAGCGTCCGTCGTCATACGCGCGGGGAAGTCGCGCCGCCCCCTGCGGTGCGAACGCTGCTTCGTGCCGAACCGAGCCGCGTCTCGCTGCGCGTCGGCAGCGCGCTGGGCTATGGCAGCAACGCGCTAGGGGCAGCGGCGGAGCTCGGGCTCGCGGCTACGGCGGCCGTGCTCCCGCGTCTGCGCTTGGGGTTGGACGCCTTCGCGCCCTTGACGACGCCTGCACTCGAGGGCCCCGAGGGAAGAGCGGAGCTTGGCTTGTATTTGGCGGGTGCGTTCGTCGAGGCTTCGCTCATGAATCCGGCAGCGAGCGCGGACGTCATGCTGGGCGGCGGTGCGTGGCTCGGTCTTTTGACTCTGAGCGGCGGAGCCCAGCCTCCCTATGTCGGCAGCTCGCTGCAAATCGTAACGCTGGTGCCGCATCTAGATCTCGGCGGATTAGCCGCCGTATCGCCTTCCTGGCACGCGTCTCGGGCGCGCTCGCGACGCCCAAGGCCAACGTGCGCTTCGCGGGCCGCGACGTCGCCGTTTGGGGTCGGCCGCTCGTGCTCGGAGCGATGATGCTCGAAGTGGGGCTCGACTAGTGTCACGGACTCAGCCAAACCTGAGCGGCTTCGAGCCGGAAAACGCGCAGGCGAAGGCCGCGCGCATCGACGACACCACCGATCTGGTGCGTGCCTTGCGCACGGGCGAGCAAGGGGCGCCAGGCGAGCTGTTCGATCGCTACGGAGTCGCGATCCATCGCGTTCTGGTGCGCATCGTCGGTGATGATCCAGAGGGCAAGGATCTGCTCCACGACACGTTCTTGCGCGCGCTCGATCACATCGGCGAACTCAGGGACCCGCGCGCGCTGAAAAGCTGGCTGAACCGCATGGCCGTCTTTACGGCCCAGGAGTGGATCCGCGCGCGCCGGCGCAGAGGGCATTCCGGATCACCAGACAGCGCCTCCGAGCCCAGCGTGTCGCCGGCACCCGAGGCGCGCGAAGCGGTGCGCGCCTTCTACGCGATCATGGATCGGTTCCCCGCGGACGAGCGGGCTGCCTTCATCCTTCGCTTCGTGGAAGAGATGGAGCTCACCGAAGTCGCCGGTGCGTGCGACGTTTCCGTGTCGACCGCGCGCCGCCGGATTCGGCGCGCCGAGCGGCGCTTCCTCAAGTTACTTCCGCAATTTCCAGCGCTCAACGAGCGAATCAAGGTGCGCAAATGAAGCAGCACGAACAGCTGGACCTCGGTGGTCTGTGGCAATTCATCGCTCTCGAGCAACAGCCCCTGCTCGAGAGTCCGCAGCGCCTGCGCCGAGCGCGCACCCAGCTGCTGCTCAGCGCACGTGGGCGAACGCTGGAGCACAAGCCCGCGCGACGCTCGCTCGGCAGCCTGCTCTGGGCGCCGGTGGCGCTAGCCGTTGCTGCAGCGATTGTGCTGATGGTGCTGCGCTCGCGCGAAATGCCGCTGACTTTCGAGATCGCGAGCGGCGTACCCGGTCAGCTCGGAGCGCCCGTGCAGGCGCCCAGCGCGTCGCGGTTGACTCTACGGTTCTCGGATGGCACTGCGCTGGCGCTGACACCCGGGTCGAAAGCGCGGGTCGACGAAGTCGGAGCGCAAGGCGCTGGCGTCGTGCTCGAGGACGGCGCGTTGGACGCGACGGTGGTCCATCGCGATGAAAGCCGCTGGCTCGTCTACGCCGGCCCGTATCGAGTGCTCGTCACGGGCACGCGTTTCGAGCTGCGCTGGGACGCGGGCCAGCGCGCGTTCGCGCTAGCTCTCCACGAGGGAGCCGTGACGGTGTTCGGGCCCTCGCTCGGCGCGAGCGGAAAACAGGTACTGCCTCGCGAAACACTGCGCTTCCGAGCGGAGACACCGAGCCTGGATTCCTCGGCACCGGAGTCGCCTGCGAGCGAGCCGAGCCCGGCTTTGGGCAGCGAGCGGCCCGCGGCGCCTTCGCTTTCTCCTTCGATCTCGGCCGCACTGCCAGCCCCCGCACAAGTGTCGTGGAAGTCGCTGGCGCTCGCCGGGAACTACGCGGCGGCCTTCTCCGCGGCGGAAGCCGAGGGCTTCGGGAGCATCTGCCGCCGCGCTTCGAGTGGAGATCTCCTCCTGCTCGGCAATACGGCGCGCTTGGCCAAGAAGAGCGCCGAGGCGGAGCAGGCCTTCCTCGCGGCCCGCGCCGCGCGAACGGGCGCCTCGCATCAACGCGCGATGGCGGCGTTCCAGTTGGGACGTCTGGCCCAGGACACACGCGGCGATCACGCGCGCGGCGCGGCTTGGTTCGAGACTTACTTGAGTGAGGCGCCCGCTGGCCCGCTCTCGCGCGAGGCCGCGGGGCGAGTGGTGGAAGCACAGCACCGCGCTGGAAATGTCGCGGCGGCCAGGCTCGCGGCGCGACGCTATCTCGATCACTATCCGGGCGGCCCCTACGAGTCGCTGGCGCGTCAACTGGTGGCGCCGTGAGGCGCTGTGAGGCCGCCCGCCCCCGGGTCGCAAAATGATGGCTACAACGGTATCAACCATTGTTACTGTAATATGAACACTGGCGGCGCTCGGCGATCACTTAGGTGGGTGGGATATCCGAAAGTAAGCGCCCGTTTTTCAACAGGAGTTAGCCTAGCGTTTGCGCTCGTAGGTGCGGGCGCCCTGCTGGGATGCACCAGCTCCTTGGATGACGGCGGAGCGAACGGTCCGGGAAACTCCACGGGCGGACAAGTGGGGACGTCCACCGGCGGTGCTGGGCCGGCTCAAGGTGGCGGTGGCCCCGCTCAGGGCGGCGCAGGTCCCGGGCAAGGCGGCGGTGGTCCCGGTCAGGGAGGCACCAGCACTTCGGCGGGCACCGGCGGCTCGACCCCGGGCCAGGGCGGTGGCTCCGGCCAAGTGAACAGCGGTGGCGGCGGTTCCACGTCCGCCGGCAGCGGTGGCGCGAATGCCAATCAGCCTCCGTTCCCCAATCCTCCGGCGTACCAACCGGCGGTTGGGATGTTGCGTCGTTTGACGCAGACGCAGTTTCGCAACTCCATCCGCGACCTGCTGGGCGTGCAGCCCGACATCAGCGATCTGCAGGAGGACGATTGGACCGGCGGCTTCGCGGCCATCGGTGCGTCGATCTTGTCCAGCTCCGAGGACGGAGTCGTGGCATTTCAGGAGCAGATCGAGGCCGCCGTGAACACGGTGATCTCCGACAACACCAAGCGCCAAGCGTTGCTCGGCTGCACGCCGAGCGGCATGGCGAACGACACCTGCATCAAGGGTTTCGCTCAGGCATTTGGGCTCCGCGCTTGGCGCCGTCCGCTCGTCACGGCGGAGGTCGACCGAATCGTGGCGCTGGCAACCAAGGCCGCGACGGACCTCGGGAGCGCGAACGAGGGCGCGCGCTGGGCGACGATCGCGATCTTGAATTCGCCGAACTTTCTCTACCGCAGCGAGCTCGGCGCA
>JADMIO011306052.1_pt1 | contig 24230 bp, 24 predicted proteins | sample 8958161 | NCBI WGS metagenome assembly JADMIO01 (sample SAMN16585339, study PRJNA669376) | soil metagenome | isolation source: Crop rotation soil | place: USA: Cullars Rotation, Alabama | collected 2011
GCGACAACTTGTCCACGTGGAATTCTAAGCTTAGGATCCCAATGTGCTGGAAAGTGGAAAGCGAGCGCCCAGCGCAGTAGGACGGCCAGCACCAGCGCGGCCACACCAAGACCGTATGCCTTAATCGAATTGCGCACCCTTGCTCCCTTGTATTAGCCTTTGAAACCCTGAGCGCAGTACCCCAAAGATTACACCGATTGGGGCCATCAAAAAAACCTTGGAGACGATAACCATGCCGCAGCGTCACCATGCCGCCCTTGCACTGCTACTTTTTGCCTTACTCTCAGCTTCTACAATCGTTGCGCAGCAACCCACGCCGTCGCCGTCAGTCGATCCGAACGACCCGATTGCTCGCATCAGAGAAGAAGGATTGAAGCGCTCGCAGGTGATGCAAACTTTGAGTTACCTGAGCGACGTCATTGGTCCAAGATTGACCGGTTCGCCGAACATGAAACGCGCGAACGATTGGACGCGCGATCAGTTGACGAAGTGGGGTTTGCAAAACGCGCATCTCGAAGAGTGGGGACCGTTCGGTCGCGGTTGGGTGTTGAAGAGTTTTTCTGCCGAGGTAGTCGAGCCGCAATCGATCCCGCTGATCGCGTTTCCTTTCGCATGGTCCCCCGCCGTGGATGTGCCGCTGGCCGACGTTGTTTATCTCGACGCGAAAGACGAAGCAGACCTCGCGCGTTTCAAAGGTCAACTGCGCGGAAAGATCGTGATGTTTGGATCGGTGCGTGAGGTCCGGGCGCATTTCGATGCGCTCGCGACGCGCTTGTCTGAGAAAGAGCTGCTCGCGCTCGCGAATGCTGATGACTCGGACGATGCGGATTTTGCGGAGCGTTTGGAAAGCCCGTCGCTTCAGCAGCTACTCAAGAGCCGAATGTTTTTCATCAAGCAGATGCAGTTCTTGAAAAGCGAGGGCGCGGCGCTCATCGTCTCGCCGAGTCGAGGTGGTGACGGCGGCACGATCTACGCCGAGGAAGCGTTGGTCGCGACTGAACTCGATACGTCTTCGCCGCTGGCGATGGTGCGCAGTATGTTTTTCGGCAAGAAACCTTACGACGTGAACACGACTTCGGTTGTGCCGCAGATCGTGGTTGCGGTCGAGCAGTACAACCGGCTCACGCGAATGATCAAAGCCGGCGAGAAGCTGCGCATGAAAGTATCGTTGGTGTCGCAGTTCTCGAAGGATGCGGTGATGGGCTACAACACGATCGCCGAGATTCCCGGCTCGGACAAAGCTGACGAGATCGTGATGATCGGCGGACACATGGATTCGTGGCATACGGGCACGGGCGCCACCGACAACGGAGCCGGCGTGGCGGCGGCGATGGAAGCCGTGCGAATCATTCAGGCATTGGGTCTGAAACCGCGGCGCACCATTCGTATCGGTTTGTGGAGCGGCGAAGAGCAGGGTCTGTTTGGTTCCGAAGCTTACGTTGCGCGGCACTTCGGCAAACCGAGCGGTGAGTCAGAGAACGACAGTTTTCTGCGGCTGGTCCAGGGAGGCAGTGCGAAGAAAATCACCCGCGGTCCTGAGTACGACAAGTTTTCCGCTTACTACAATCTCGACAATGGCACCGGCAAGATTCGCGGCGTCTATTTGCAGGGCAACGAAGCGGTGCGTTCGATCTTTCGCCAGTGGTTGCAGCCGTTTCGCGATCTTGGTGCGTCGACGTTGACGGCGTCGAACACGGGGGGCACGGATCATCTCTCGTTCGATGCGATTGGTTTGCCGGGGTTTCAGTTCATCCAGGACGAGATCGAATACGAGACGCGCACGCACCACTCGAACCAGGACGTCTTCGATCGCATTCAGGGGGAGGATCTGAAACAAGCCGCGACGATCATGGCCGCGTTTCTGTATAACACGGCGATGCTGGACGAAAAGCTGCCGCGCAAAGCGCCGGGGAAGTGAACTCTCGGTGGTGGAAGTCAGCTGGTCACTGGAGGTTTGCAGTCATCCTGGACTTAAATCGGTATTTTTTTGTATTTGATTCGTGGTTCTAGTATTCGAACGGGATCGTGGGTGGTAATTGAAGACGGGTATCGTGAAGTACGGCTTGCTTCCCGCTGGCACCTCGCCGCGTCGATCCGTTTCGATCGGCTCCATTAATACCTTGAGTAGATCCGGTCTGCGTCGTCGCATCTCGTTGAAGATCGTTGTCGACGAAACGAGGCTCGACAACCCACCCGACTTCGCCTTCTGCAAACACATCAACGCCACGACGTCGCACGAATCGGTGTGGTGCGTCTGCCGCTCGCGTGTTTGGTAGATGCGCGTATTGGGATCGTCGCTCGATCTTCCCAAGTCCCTCACATGGCCGAGTATGTGTCCCTGCGCATTCTGCATCCGCAGATTCCCGAGGTGCACGCCAATCGCAAGAAACGCCAACGCCGCCTGCCTCTTGATCCACCTCTCAACCGGCAGCGCCCTCATCAGCACAAACCCCCGCCCATTCAGCACCTCATCCAACATCCCTCGCAGCCTCGGCGCCACCGTCGGCAGCGCAACCTCACCAGCCGCCATACCCACCAGACCTACACCTGACTCCTCATCAATTCTCGCATCTACCTTCCGAACCGCCCTCTCTACCTCCGCAATCTCCTCCTCGCTGAAGTGCTCGACCCAATCCCCGCACACCATCTCCGCTCCATACCACGCCGACCGATCACGCACCAGCGGCGGAAAGAGGATTTCACTTTGTACCTGTTGAATGCGAAAAGGCATTAGAACACGTCATGCTAACTGCATCACGGTGGAACGATCCAGCTATTTTCAAACCCGCCTAACTTTTCGGTCGTAACATGTCTCTATATCAATGAGCGCTAACGTGGAGAGTCGATGACGTCTGAATCGCCTGATGAAGTGCTGGTGCTGGGGGCGATTCTGGGGAATTTGGAGGCGTTTGAGCAGCTCGTGCTCCGTTATCGGCCGGCCGTGGTGAGGTTGGCGAGGACGATCGTTGGGGTTGAGGATGCTGAGGATGTGGCGCAGGATGCGCTGCTGCTCGCGTTCAAGGCGCTGCCGACCATCGAGGAGCCGCGGAGGTTTGCGGCGTGGTTGTCGGCGATAACGCGGCATCGGGCGCTGCGGTTTAGTAAGAGTGAAGACAAGCATGTTCGTAAGCGGGTCGCGTTGGATGAGGCGCTGCTCGAGAAGATCGATGCGCTGGCGAAGCCGTCCTTGAAAGAGCAGGAGGCGGCGCAACTCGGAGGTACGCGCGATGAGGAGATGATCGCGGCGCTCGATAGTCTGCCGGCTGATTATGCGATGCCGTTGCGGTTGCACTTTCTTGACGACATGCCGTTGAAGCGGATTGCGGCGTTTATGGGTGTGCCGTTGTCGACGGTCAAGTGGCGAATTCATCACGGGAAGAAGTTGTTGCGAACAACCTTGGGTAACACGGATTGAAAACACAGATCCAGACGAATTGATTGGATAGGAAGCGAGGAGATTCAGATGGAACAAGAAACAGTGAAACTGCTTAACGTGCTGCGGCGAATCGCGCGTGCGGCGGGGTATGCGGCGTGGACCAAGCCGGGCCAGGATGCGACGCAGTTTTGCGCCGCGCAATACAATCGTGTGCTGGCGCGACTCTCGGAGCTCGAGCCCTCAGTGAAGCCGTTATTCACTCCGCTCAACGAGAGTGCGTCGCCGGAAGTTGTTCGCCTCGCTGCGCGCGAGCTGCTCGCGTACTTCGAAGCCGACGAGCCTGAATTCGTGCGCGGGTTCGGAAGAGCTTTTTACTTCCGTGGCTGTGGACCACGCCGGTCTCGCATCCGATGCGTGCCAATCAAAGTGGGCTGCGATTAAACGTACTCAGAGTGGGCTGCGCTTAACGCGCATTCAGAAGTGAGCTGCGATTAACACGCATTCAGAGAGGCGCGATCACAGCGCATTCAGAAGTGAGCTGCGATTAACACGCATTCAGAGAGGCGCGATCACAGCGCATTCAGAAAGTGGGCCGCGATTAACGCGCATTTAGAGTGGGCGGCGATTGAAACGCATTTCAGTACAACCCAAGGAGTTTCTATGGAGCGAGAGAAAGAGTTAGTTAAGTTGATCAACGTGCTGCGTCGCACGTCGCGTATGGCGTTGCAGTCGGAGTGGACCGGCGGTAAAGAAGACGCGGCGGCGTTTTGTACTGACCAGTACAATCGCGTGCTCGCGCGGCTCAAGGAGATCGATCCGGGTGTGGGCGTGGTGTTCGAACCCCTGCCCACCGGCAGTTCGCTGACCGTCGTTGCGATGGCGTCGCGCCAACTCGCCGCGTACTACGAAGACGAGCTTGGTCCAGCCCGCGGATTTGGCGGACGCGGGTATGGCTTTGCGTTCGATCCGCAGAAGTTCAAGGAATTTTGGGAGAAATCGGCGCGCGAGTTTGAAGACATGGGCGAGTTCATTCGCGAAAACATCGACGAATGGTTACGGCACAAGAAGGAAGGGGGCACCACGGACAAAGGAACCGCAAAAGAGACGGGGAAACAATAAGCGAGGATCACTTTCAAACACGAATTACACGGATTTAGAAATTACACGGACTCGCCAGCGCGGGCTTCTTCGCCGGCACGGTATCTCGGAAATTGATCTTCCGCCGCCTCATCTCCGCGACCGCCGCTTCAACCTGTTCCGGCGATAGCGCGACACCCGCCTGGTGGAACACCCAGTCGATGTCTTCCTGATATGCACGCCGCTCGCTCGACTTGATCGCGCCATTTTGAATAAACCAGAGATTGAAGTTGATCGACATCGTGTCTTCCGGATAGTACTGCCCACCATGCTCCGCAAATAACTTCCCGTCGACGAAATATTTCACCTTCCCATTCATCACCTGCTTCACGAGCGTGTGCCAACCCGCCTGACTCCCATTCGCCATCTGAAACACGTTGTCTTTCTTCCAATTCGGCTCGGGGCTGAACGTCTCCCACGTCGTCGCATACAGCGTTGGCCCATCGATGCCCCAGCCGCCGTTGGGCAGATACTCAAAATCCAACTCGCTGTAGTCGAGGTCCATCGGCGCCTTCAACGGACTGATCGAATAAAAACTCTGCACCAGCTGATCGCCGCGCGGACCCGACACCGGTTCGTCAGTGAATCGAACGCGCGCCGCATACGTCCCTTCGAGATACTTCCGCTCATGACAGATCTGCGTCTGCCTCGTGTTTGGACCAGTGCCGTCGGTCGAAGAGGTCATGCGAACGATCGATTTGTCCCCTGCCGCAGGATCTTTATGCAGCGAGACGCCATCCTCCGACCACGTCGCGCCCGGCACTCCGGGCCAACCCGGTGCGGTGCGAAGAATCCAGCCGGTCTTCTTCATCGCCTGATTGTTCGCGTAGCCGAAGTCGTCGAAAAAAATCGGGTCAACCGGCTTCGGAACAGAACTCACCGTCGAGACTACACTCAGCAGCAGAATGCTAAGCACCGCTAACATTTTTGACCTGTTCATCGCTGGGCCATTCCTCTCGTTTTGGATAGTTCGCGTGTCCACGTTAGCATGGCAGCGAAGTTTCCACGAAATAGAGGACAACATGAGCGATAGCAACACGGCGCGGCGCGACACCACATCGCCAGGTCGCACGGCCTTTCTCTTCGACCTCGACGGCACGCTCGTCGACAGCGTTTACCAGCACGTACTCGCGTGGCGTGAGGCCCTCGAGTCTGGCGGGATTGAGCTCGCGGTCTGGCGCATTCACCGCCAGATCGGCATGAGCGGCGGCTTGTTCATCAACGCGTTGCTGCGCGAGACGGGTCACACGGTGTCGCCGGAAGAAGCGCAGCGGCTGCAGCAGGTTCACGGTGAAGCATTCAAACGATATTCGTCGCAGGTGCGACCGTTGCCCGGAGCGCAAGAGCTGCTGGCGTATCTCACCAGCGCCGGCGTTCCGTGGGCCATCGCGACCAGCGGCCACCTGAAGAGTGCCAGTCTGTCGCTCGAGTTGCTGGGCTTGAGTGACGACGTTCCGATAATCACTCGCGACCTCGTAAAGCATGCCAAGCCCGATCCCGATCTCTTTCTTGCGGCAGCGGAGAAACTTGGGGTCGAGATCAGCGATTCGGTAGTCGTCGGCGACAGCATCTGGGACCTGCTTGCGGCGCGACGTGCGCGGGCGCTCAGCGTCGGGTTGCTGTCCGGCGGTTACGGCCGAGAGGAGTTGGAGCGCGCGGGCGCTTACAGAGTTTATAACGACCCCGCCGACCTGTTACGCCACCTTGATGAGGTTGGCGTGCGAAGCGCAGAGTGACTCACCAGTGCCACACCTGATTGTAGTCGTCGAGCAGGAGCGCGACGTCGTTGCGCCGGATCAGTTTGACTCCAGTCACGCAGTGCGACGGATCCAATCCGCGCTCCTCGAGATCGTCGCGGACTGCAAACACCGACACACCTTTGTCGACTAAGCGCTTGATGTCTTCGTTGGGCCGCGGCGGATGCTCGATCCCGACGCTGCCGATCTTCACGCGCGGGCATTCCTGCGGCAACAGATAGTTGACGGCGTTCGCGCGCAGCATCACACCGAGGTCGGCGCCGGCGTTCTTCAACGCCCCGCTCAGCCACAGGATCGTGTCGTCCTGCTCTTCCAACGTTGCGCGATAAGCTGTTTCGACGATGTTCAGAATCCTCATGGGAAACTCCTTGCTCACTTCGTTGGGATTACCAAAGTGTTGGTCGACTCGGTTGCCATCTTGAAGAAGTCGGCGGGACTGCCGCGCTTAACGCCGTCGACAACGTTCGCAGCGCCGCGCTCGTCAACGCAGAGGCCGCAGTTAACCCACGTCAGTTGGCCCATCGCAAGCAGGGAACTGACGAACGCTTTCGTCGTCGGATGTTCTTCTTCCTCGACGCTCGTTCCTTTTACCGGGTTTGCATGCGGCGCCTGGTCCTTCAACGGCAAACACACCGCGCCTTCGTAGGCGAAGACATTTACGTCGATGCCTTTTTCGAGAGCCGCGGTGATGATTCGCAGCGCCGTCGTCGAGTTTGCCGACTCATACGGCGGGTCCATTAGTGCCAGCGTCAGTCGTCGCTCGTTCATGATTCACGCTCCCTTGAAACAGGATTAATGCCAAAGTGCCTTGGTGTTCTCCTGGACGATCGCGTCGACCAGCGCCCCGATTCCTGATTCACGAATGCTCGGCGCGAGGTCGTCGGGATTGATGCCGCGTTCGCGCAGTGACAAGTCGTCGGCCAGCACCGTGACGCCGGCTTCAGCCAGACGACCCAGCCGGTGAGCGCTCGCGCGCGCGGCGAGGACGCCGTTCTGGACCAGAAACACCGTGACTTCGTGACCGCGTTCCTTCACCGAAATAGCAGTTTCCTCGATAAACTGCGTGTCCTTCGATTCAAACGGGTCGCGCGACTCGATAAAGACGTACCTGCTCATGTGCTGCTTCTCCTTTCGGTGCAAGCTTTCAACCTCTAAGCGAGATTCACAGAAAAACCGGCTCACGGCTGCGTCCATATTTTCTTAGGGCTGGACACGGCCTGAGATAGAATTCGCTTGCGCGTATCTAAGTAGGACCGCCGTAGGGACCGACGAGATGACCGACGCCCAGACACATCAAGTCACGCAGTTGCTGATCGACTGGAGCAACGGCGATCAGTCGGCGTTCGATAAACTCATGCCGCTGATCGACGAAGAACTGCGCCGTCTCGCGCATCGCTACATGAGCCGCGAACGCGCCGGTCACACGTTACAGACCACCGCGCTGGTGAACGAAGCTTTTCTTCGACTGGTGAACCGGAAGAACCTGCAATGGCAGAACCGCGCGCACTTCTTTGGACTTGCCGCACAGGTGATGCGTACGATCCTGGTGGACCATGCTCGCAGTCACGCCTCCGTCAAACGCGGCGGCGGCGCTCGCAATCTGGAACTCGACGAAGCACTCGTCGTGTCACAACAGAAAGCAGCAGAGGTCATCGCCCTCGACGACGCGCTGAAGCAACTGGCCGTTATCGATCCTCGCCAGAGCCGCATCGTCGAGTTACGATTCTTTGGTGGTCTAACGGTGGAGGAAGCAGCGGAAGTGCTGCACGTGTCTGCCGTGACGATCAAACGCGAATGGAGTACGGCAAAAGCCTGGCTTTATCATGAGTTGGCGAAATGACCCCCGAACGCTGGCAGCAGATCAAGGCCCTACTCGAATCGGCCCTCGAACGCGATCCGGTCGCGCGTGAAGCGTTTCTCGACGAAAGGTGCGCCGGCGATCCGTCGCTGCGCCGCGAAGTCGAAGCGCTGCTCGATTCACACGCGCGCGCCGGCGACTTCATCGAGTCGCCCGCGTATGCCGTCATGGCTGCGTCGCTCGCCGAAAGCGATCTCGTTCCGGGCACTGCCGTCGGTCCTTACGAAATCGTCAGCCGGCTGTGCGCGGGCGGGATGGGCGACATCTACCTCGCCGAAGACACGCGCCTCGGACGCAAGGTCGTACTCAAAGCGCTCCCGACAGCTTTCACGAAAGATCCGGAACGAGTCCGCCGTTTCCAGCTCGAAGCGCGCGCAGCGTCAGCGTTGAATCACCCGAACATCGTCACCGTCTACGAAATCGGGCAGGTGGACGGGCTGCACTACATCGCGATCGAGTTCATCGACGGCGAGACTTTGCGGCAGCGTCTCGCGAATGGACCACTTCAAATATCCGAATCGCTCGAGATCGCAATCAACGTCGCAACTGCGTTGCTGGCGGCGCACGAGGCGGGCATCGTCCACCGCGACATCAAGCCGGAAAATATCATGGTGCGCGCCGATCGCGTGGTCAAAGTGCTCGACTTCGGAGTGGCAAAGTTAACCGAGTCGAAGCCGATGATCTCCGAAGCTTCGACGCTGTTTCAAACGCAGCAGGGAATCATCATCGGCACGGCGCCGTACATGTCGCCCGAACAGGCGCGCGCGCTGCCGGTCGATCCGCGTACGGACATCTGGAGTGTCGGCGCTGTTCTTTACGAGATGGTTGGCGGACGGCCGCCGTTTGCTGGACCAACGTCTTCCGACGTCATCGCCGCGATTCTGAGTCGCGAGCCTGTGCCGCTCGTACGTTATCGTCCGGAAGTGCCGACGGAGCTCGAATGGATCATCAAGAAAGCGCTGCGCAAAGATCGCGACGAGCGATATCAAACGATTAGAGAGTTTCTCGCTGACCTCAGGAACCTGCGCCAACGACTCGAGTTCGAGGAAGAGCTGAAACGATCGCGCGACACGAGCGAATTCCGAGAGATCACACTCGGCGATCGTGGCTCGCCCACCGGACAATCACGCACCGGCACCAACAGCGTTGAGGCTTATCACTCGTACCTCAAAGGGCGTTACTGCTGGAAGAAGCGCAACGACGAGGACGTCAAGAAGTCGATCGAATATTTCAACCGCGCGATCGAAGCGGATCCGAATTATGCCCTCGCGTACGTCGGCCTCGCCGATGCGTATCTCGTACTTGGCGGTTTCGGAATCGCGACGCTCGCGCCGAAGGAAGCCTACCCAAAGGCGCGCGCCGCGGCCGAACGCGCGCTCGAGATCGACGACACGCTCGCAGAAGCTCACGCGTCGCTCGCTTACTGCCTGGCTAATTACGATTGGAACTGGCCGAGGGCGGAACGCGAGTTCAAACGCGCGCTGGACCTGAAGCCGGGCGATCCGGTTGCGCATCACTGGTATGGATTTCTTTATCTCGCGTCGATGGGCCGATTGGACCAGGCGATCGACGAACTGCGGCACGCGCTCGAACTCGATCCACTTTCGTTATCGATCGGCTCGAACATCGGGCTGCTGCTCTATCTCGCCCGTCGCTACGAAGACGCCATGGACCAGTTTCAGCGCAATCTCGAGATGGATCGAAGTTTTTTCTACTCGCATTGGCAACTGGCCCTGGCTTACGAACAGTGTGGGCGATACGACGAAGCGATCAGTGAGCTCCAAAAGGCGATCGCGCTCTCCGGCCCGAGCACGCTTCCGCGCGCGCTGTTGGGGCACGCGTATGCTCTGGCCGGTCGAAAAAAAGAAGCGACGGCGTTGCTCGACGAGTTGAGCGAGCTGTCAACGCAAACGTACGTTTCGCCTTATCGCATCGCGGCGATTTACGCGGCGCTCGGCGACAGAGATCGTGCGTTCAACTGGCTCGAGCACGCGTACGAAGGCCGCGACGGATGGTTGATCTGGCTGGCCGTCGATCCCGTTTTTGACAGTCTTCGTTCGGACAACCGGTTTACCAACCTGCTCGACAGAATCGGACTCGCTTCGGTGCGCAGTCCGGCGGTAGACATCGTGTCGTCGAATGGCCATGCGTTACCGGCCTCGACTGCCGCGCGATCGATCAGCACGAGAGGCGCATGGGTAATTGCCCTGTCGCTGCTCGTGTTGTTCGGCATTGGCTATGGTTTGATCGAATTCCTTGAAAAGAGGAAGGCCGTAAGCAATCCACGGACGATCAACTTCGAACAGATCACGTATTCATCCGGGCCGGAGTTCTTTCCCGCCCTATCGCCTGACGGCAAGTCGATCGCTTACGCCGGGCGCGAAACAGGAAACTGGGACATCTACTTCCAAACGATCGGCAACGGCAGCGCTACAAACCTCACGAAAGATTCGCCGGCGGACGACTCCCAGCCGGCGTTCTCGCCGACCGGCGACCGCATCGCGTTTCGTTCGGAACGCGACGGCGGCGGCATCTACGTGATGAGCGCCGGCGGCGGATCGCCGACACGCTTATCCGACTTTGGTTACAGCCCTTCGTGGTCGCTCGACGGCGGAACGATCCTGGTCGGGACGGAGAAGATTCCACAACCCTCAACGCGACCGACGAAGAGTGAACTGTGGAAGATCGATGTAAACACAAACCAGCGGCAGCGAATCTCCGAAGGCGACGCGCTTCAGCCCGTGTTCTCTCCGCGCCAGAAGCGGATCGCCTACTGGAGCCGGCCCGACAGGTACGGCCAGCGCGAACACATTTGGACCATCCCGGCGAATGGTGGTCCAGCAGTCGCAGTGACCGACGGCTCATTCACCGATCTCAATCCGGTCTGGTCGCCGACTGGCGATTATCTTTACTTCTCGAGCAATCGCGGCGGCAGTTCGAACATCTGGCGTATCGCGATCGATGAGGACACCGGCGTGACTTCCGGCGTTCCCGAAGCGGTGACGGCGTTGGGCGCGACGACGTCCATCCTGCATCTCAGCTTTTCGCGCGATGGACGGCTCGCTTATTCGGCGCAAAGTGAAATCAGAAATCTCCGAAGTGTTTCCTTCAACGCCGTTCACTGGACAATCGGCAAGCCGGTTTCGATCACTGAAGGGTCGATGCAACTTTGGTTTCCGGATCCCTCACCGGACGGCGAATGGTTGACCGCGTATTCGATGGGCCAGCAACGGCACATCTTTGTCATGCGTACGGACGGTACGGAGCAGCGCGATCTGACGCCGGGCGAGTACCGGTATATGTGGCCGCGCTGGTCGCCGGATGGTCAACGCATCGCGTTCAGTTCGCGGCGGACAGGTGATTACGAACTCTGGATCGTGAACCGCGACGGTTCCGGGTTGCGTCAGCTCACGCAAAGCTCGGGTGGACATTATTCGCCGTGGTCCAGCGACGGCAGCATGATCGCCTATTCGATCCACGCGCCGAAGAACGACTGCGTCATCATGAGTCCCGACAAGTCGTGGGGCGATCAGAAGTTGCTTTACTTGTCGCCGCTGAGCGACGCGAGTCTCTCTTTCGAAGGCTGGTCGTGGTCTGCCGACGGGAAGAAGTTGGCGGGGATCAAGCACCTGCCGAACGGAGTGCATTCAGGCATCGGCATCTACGACCTCGAAACGAAGACTTACGACTGGTTGACGGATTTTGGCGATTGGCCCATCTGGCTCAACGACAATCGTCACCTGCTGTTTGTCAGCCAGGGCAATCTGTTGCTCTTCGACACGCAGACACGAAAGTATCGGCAGTTGATGGTGGTGAGCGATCAGGACGTCGACATCGGCAGTCCCGCGCTCTCTCGCGACAATCACACGATCTACTTCACGTACGTCGCCGCGGAAGCTGACATCTGGATCATGCAGTGAGCCCCCCAAGCGAAGCGAGGGGTGGAATCCCGTCACTTGAACGGGTTGCGCTGCGGCGGTTCCTCGTGATCGTCGATCGTGTGCAGCAGTCCGCGGACGATCAAGTTCAACATCGGAATGCGATGACGGACCCAGACGCGCATCGGATCTGGACGCGCGCCGAGACGTGCTTTTGGTTCGAGTGCGGTGCGGCCCAACGAGAGACGGTTGCAGCCGAGTGAGATCGCGTGACCGATCACTGCTTGCAGCAAACGGAAGTAGATCGGAATGTCGGCGTTGGCTGCGCGATCGAATCCGATGTAGTAGCCGACTGCGGTCTCGCCGTCTTTCACCGTCGTTACAAATCCGAGCAACGTGTCGCCCTTTTTCAGGACTGTGAAGCGCATGTCGTCGCCGAGTTCTTTCGCGAGTGTCGGGAGGAAGGCGACGGGGAGTGTGACCAGTCTCAGGCGCGCGTTTTTGTGAGTCTGAAGATAGAGCGCGTGTAACTGTTCGGCGTCGCGAACGATCTCGTCGCTCGTGATCTCTGTCACTGTGCATGCAGCGGCCTCAACTTCCTTGTCGATCTGTTTTGACTGCTTGCGGTATTTCGACGTGAGACTCGCGAGATAGTCGTCGTAACTCTTCCACTTCGGCGAGATCTCGAGGACCATGTTTGGTTCTGTTTCGAGTTCGCGATACGAGAAGCGCGAGAGGGCGTTTGCCGAAGATGCGTAGGCGTCGGGGATGTCTTTGACCATCACGAACGCTGTGTCGCCGAAGAGCTTGTCGACGCGACGCAGGCGGTAGATCGCTTCGGCAACGGCGGGCCAGAGCGGTTCCTCGTCCACGTTTGGTGCGAACGCGATGCCGTGCATGCCCCACGAAAGCAGGTTGCCGCAGACGAGCATCTTTTCTTCGAGCTTGTCCTCCAGCGGGATTTCTCGGGAGGATTTCTTACGCAGTCGCGCGAGTGAAACTGTCACACACTGTGCGGCGATTGCGGCCACCGGTTCTTTGTCGCGAAAGATCAATGCGTAACACTGTCGCAGGTTGTCGGGGCCGGCGTCTTCGAGGACGCGCAGGTAGCGAGGCGACAGAAATAGCGACTTGTCTGCCGTCACTTTGTTCCAGTGTGTTTTGTCGAGGAAGTCGATGCGGTCGGCGAGCGCGAAAGCGAAGCCGCTGGGGCGGTGACGTTCGCGGTGATGGTTACGCAGGTTGCGTGCTTTCGATACGAGTTTGTCGATTGGTTTGATGGTCGGCATGCGGCGTCAATAATATGCTGAATCCGTGTTTCCGCGATCTATGGAAACACGGATTTCAGAATGATAGTTACGCCCGGTGTTTACGGACGTTGGAAGATGCCTTCGAACCAAACGGCGTTCGGTACGGTTTCGCTGTTGCACGCCGTGTCATTGCCGGCGATGTGATAACGGCCGTGACCGGTTGCGCCGACGTATTTTCCCGTTCCGCCGGCTACTCTGAACCCGATTGCGTGCGAGTTCGTTACCGCGCAGTTGGTTGGATCAATCACCTGCAGGAAGGGATCGCTTTCGATGAAGATCTGATCGCCGGACTTGAACGTGTCGGTGGCTTGCAGATCGAAGACCTCGCCGGTTGCGGTGTTAGTGCAGGCGGAAACGCTGTTGGTGAGTATTCCGCCTTCGTTATCGATGCCGGAACCCGCGAAAGTCACTTCGACGAACTGCGGGAATGCACCGCAGCGCGCCACGTTTGGACCAGCGCCCGTTGGGCTGAACGTCGCATATCCTTTCCAGTGAGCGTTGATTTTACCGTCGGGCAGTGTGGCTGCATTCGAACTCGTGCCATAAACGAGTCCCGCCAGTGAGATGACCCCAGCCAGGGTTATTAGTGTCAGTGTGAGTTTGATGATTCGCATTTCGCTTCCTTCTCCTTAGGATGAGTAATTCGTCGATCACTAAGGCGCAGGACGCGCGCGAAAACTATCATCGGTTCGGCTTAAGTTTTTGGAACTCAACTTGATTTTCGGAGAGCAGGCGTATGAGGGTGGCGAAATCGGTCACTATTGTGAACGCGCCTTTCTTCCAGCGCGTTGCAGCTCTTCCGCGAATTGTTGGAGCTGCATGAGTTGCTGGAAACGCTGGTCCACAGTGAGGCGAAGGTTCTCGCGGATCAGCGTTACATCGACGTGCTTCTTATATGCCTCGATCACGCGGTCAAGGCCTGCCGGTTCGGCTGTTTGGTCCCGGTAGTCCATCTCAGTCGCCATATTATAACGCAGCCACAGGGTAGCCGTTCGGGTTATCATCATTCGTGCCTTCCTCAGGCGGATCAGGAGCGTACTGAAACAGCGGCATGCGGTGTCCAAGGTGTGAGAGTGAGAGGGTGCAGCGCGATTATGATGACGCGCAGGTGGTGCTGCGTCTGATTGGGCTGCATAAGTTGCTTTGTAATAACTGTGGGTTGGTGTTCAAGGGGTTCGATCTGCTTAGGACGGTGCAACGGGTGCCGTCCCGGGAGCGGTACAAGGGGCCCAATCGCCGGCGCGGGCCGCGGTATAACGTCCACTTGCCGGCGGCGATTTCGTTGATCGACGACAAGGTCCAGGTTGGGAAAGTGACTTATTCAGAACCCTCGCGCGGGCACTGCGAAACGATCGGCAACTTTGGTATGGGCTTGTCGCTGGTTGGGGCGCGATTTACCAAAGGCGAACTCTCGCGCACTGGCCGGCTGCTGTTCGTGCGGATCGAACTGCCCGACGGTCCGATCGAAGCGGTTGTAGCGGTCGTGACGCACGCGCGGGCAGGTGACGAGCGACGGAAGAAGTGGTCACTCGGCGTGAAGATGCAGCAGATGGCTGACGACGACAGGGAACGTCTGGAAAACTATCTCCAGTCACGCGCCGACACCCGGCCCGTGGTCGTTACGGAGTAGCGGCTATCAACCTCCCACAACCCTGATGAGATGGTAATGTTTGCTTCCTTTGCGGAGCACAAGCAAGCGACCGTCGATGAATCTCGAGATGGCGATCGATTCGCGAGAATCACTGGCGCGAAGGTTGTTGATACAGATACCGCCTGATTGAATCAAACGTCGGGCGTCGGCCTTTGAAGAAGCTATCTGCGAGATGAGCAGTAAATCAGTGAGAGGTATGGCGTCACCTGCAAACTGAGATTTTTCGAGTTCAGTTGACGGAACGTCAGTGAAGATATCCATTATTTCGGCAGCACTCAAACCCGCGATCTCTTTCCCGAAAAGAATCTCCGACGCGCGCTGTGCGTTACTCAGCGCGGTTGGCCCATGGACCATCTCGGTGACGCGCTGCGCGAGTTCCTTCTGTGCTTTGCGGGTATGCGGTTCGAGTCTGACCGACTCTTCCAACTCCGCAACTTCCTGCGGCGTAAGCCAGGTGAAGTACTTCAGATAAGTGACGACGTCGCGATCGTCGGTGTTTATCCAGAACTGATAGAAGCGATACGGCGAAGTTAGCCGCGCATCGAGCCAAACTGCTCCGGCCTCAGTCTTTCCGAACTTCACTCCCGACGCGCTTGTCACCAGCGGAAACACCAAGCCGTGCGCTCGCGCACTGCGCAGCCGGCGAATGAGATCGATCCCAGCTAGAATGTTCCCCCACTGGTCGCTGCCTCCCATTTGCAGCAGGCATTTGTAACGGTCGTACAGCACGAGGTAGTCGTAAGCTTGCAGCAGCGGGTAACTGAATTCGGTAAACGAGATGCCGTCTTCTTTTTCGAAACGTTGTTTGATGGCTTCTTTGCCGAGCAGATGGTTGACGGTGAAGTATTTGCCGACCTCACGCAGGAACTCGATCGCAGTGATCGGGCCGAGCCATTCGTAGTTGTTGATGATTTGCGCGGGATTGGTCTTCGCGTTGAAGTCGAGGAACCGGCTGAGCTGTTCTTTGATGCCGGCGAGGTTTTGTTCCACCTGGTCGAGGCCGAGAAGTTGTCGTTCCTGCGTCTTGCCGCTCGGATCTCCGATCAGTCCCGTGCCGCCGCCGACGATCGCAATCGGCGTATGTCCGAAGCGTTGTAGGCGGGCGAGCCCCATGATCGGCAGCAGTGTGCCGACGTGCAGACTGGCGGCCGAAGGATCGAACCCGATGTAAGCGGTCAGCTTTTCAGTCGCCAACACGCCCGCCAACTCCGGCGTTGCATCACTCACCACGCCGCGCCACTTAAATTCTTCGAATAAACTCATCTGTTGACCATCCAAACTGATTATACGTGAGGCTTTGTCTTTTCCCGCCGTCTCCCGCAAAATGCCGATATGGCCCGAATACCGCTGATTATCGTCCTCCTTCTGTCGCTCGCGTCGTTGCAATGCAACAGCGGCGGCGCCAGCACAAACGCGCCGTCGTCCACCACGCCGCCCGAAAACGCAGCGCCGGCTAAATTCGGCTACCAGGTCGTCAACATCTTTTCGCACGACCCGAACGCGTTTACGCAGGGACTCGTCTTTCTCGACGGCAAAATGATCGAGAGCACCGGGCAGGAAGGACGCTCCAGCCTCAGAAATGTCGACCTCCAAACCGGAAGAGTGCTCAAGAAAGTCGACGTTCCGGAGCCATTTTTCGCCGAAGGCATCGCCCTTCTGAACAACAAGATTTACCAACTCACGTGGCAGCACCAACTCGGTTTTATCTACGACGCCAACAGCTTTGAGCGACTCGGCCAGTTTAAATACACCGGTGAAGGCTGGGGGCTCGCGACCGACGGCCATTCGCTAATCCTTAGCGACGGCTCGAATCGCATTCGTTTTCTCGATCCAGACAGCTTTCGGGTGACAAAAACCATCGCAGTCATGGACGGAAAACAGCCCGTCGACCAGCTCAACGAACTCGAATTCGTCAACGGAGAAATCTACGCGAACATCTGGCATGACGATCGAATCGCAGCCATCAATCCGCAGAACGGCCACGTCAACGCGTGGATCGATTTGGCAGGGCTGCTGCAACCCGGCGACGTGGAGGATCCCGAGGCTGTGTTGAACGGCATCGCCTACGATCAGTCGAGTGGGCGGCTGTTCGTGACCGGCAAGCTTTGGCCGCGGCTGTTCGAGATCAAGATCAAACGGTAGATGAAGTTTCAGACGTACTTCCAGGCATTTTCCTACGGCATGATCGCGGTGGCGATGCTCGCGCTCGTCCTCGCGGGCGGCTTGAGCTACCCGCTGGCGCTGGTGTTTCTCGGCGTCATGATCGTGAGCTGGAAACTGGAAGGAACGCGCTGGCAACTTCCCGAACGTTACGGCCTCGCCATCGTCCTGCTCTCGATACCACTCTTTTATCTCGACTGGCGTCTGCAGAAGGATCTCGGCGAACCCGCGGAGCGACTCGGCGTCACGGCGCTCGCGCATCTGATCGTGTTCCTGTCGGCAGTGAAGCTGGTCCAGGTCAAGAAAGACCGCGATTGGGTGTTTCTGTACCTGATTTCGTTCTTTGAAGTTTTGCTGGCGGCGGGACTGAGTTTCAGTCCGGTGTTTCTCGGCACGTTGACGTTGTACTTGTTGTGCGGTTTGTGCGCAGTGACGGCGTTCGAAATCCAGAAAGCGCGGCGCTCGATCACGCATGCCGAGACGCGTTTGCTGGTGCCACCGGATTCGAGCGTATTTCGCAAAGGCGGCAAACGATCGTGGCGCAGCACGGAAGCAGCGCGGTTGCCGGTGGTCGCGGTTGGGTTGTTGGTACTGATTTTTGCGCTGGCATTGCCGTTATTTCTGATCGCACCGCGTTCCGGCGCCGCAGCCCTGACGCGCAGCGGCGGCGGCCTGACAAACTTCATCGGCTTTTCCGAAAGCGTAACGCTCGGACAGATCGGCACGCTCAAGCAGGACGACGGCCTCGTCATGCGCGTACGCGTCGAAGATCCGGAACCGCCGCAGGGAATACGCTGGCGCGGCGTCGCGCTCGACGAGTTCACCGGAAGAGGTTGGCGAAAATCGACTGATGCACGCCGTGCCGGAGCGGCAAACGAACGCAGTGGTTTCTTCCAGGTCGGCACGACCGAAGCGCTTCATCGTTTGACTTCGCAAACGTTCTTTCTCGAACCGCTGGAGTCGCCCGTGCTTTTCGGCGCGCCGCGCGTGGTGGCTGTTCAAGGCGACCTGCCGTTCGTGCGCGTAGACAGTGAAGGCGGACTCCAATCGCGACGTCACGATTACGAACGGCTGATGTATAAAGCGATCTCCGATACCGACGAGCCGCCCGTTCAAGACTTACGCGACGACATGCGGCCGTACCCCGACTCCTTCGAACGTTACCTGCAACTGCCGGAAAATCTCGACCGCCGTATCGTCTATCACACGCAGTCCGTGCTGCACAGCGCGCAGGCGCGCAATCGTTACGACGCGGCGAAAGCGATAGAGACCGACTTACGACAAAACTTCGCTTACTCGCTGGAGATGAAAGCCAGCGGCCCCGATCCATTGTCTGATTTTCTTTTCAACGTGCAAACGGGTCATTGCGAGTATTTCGCGACGGCGATGGCGGTGATGCTGCGCACGCACGGAATCGCGTCGCGCGTCGTCAACGGTTTTCTGCCCGGCGAGTACAACGAGACTTCAGGCGCGTACACCGTCAGACAAAGCGACGCGCATTCGTGGGTCGAAGTCTACTTTCCGACAACGCGATCGTGGGTCACCTTCGATCCGACGCCGTCAATCGGACGCGTCGAGCCGATGCGCACCGGTTTCACCGCGCAAATGCACAAGTATCTCGAGGCGCTCGAGCTGCTTTGGTTTCAATACGTCGTCGGTTACGACAAGCAGGAGCAGCGATCGCTGGCGAGCTCGTTACACAATCGAGTTTTCGATTACGGCCGGTTCGCTTCGAACCTGCTGGCGACCGTGCGAAGTTACCTGACGGCGACGACGCTTTCCGTCGTAGTCGCAGTGCTCGGAGTCGTGCTGTTGGTTCTTACGTTGATCTTCGGCAGACGTTTTTGGCGGTTCGGCTGGCGGCGCGGCGCCGTCGTTACGGGTGCTGATGAAACGTATTCGAGCGTCGAATTCTATGAACGATTACTGAATGCAATGGAACAACGCGGACTCTCGCGCGAGAAGCATCTCACGCCGCTCGAATTCGCAAATACATTGGGCCAGCGGCCCGCAATGATGATCACGCGCGCGTACAACCGCGTGAGGTTCGGAGGCCAGCGACTCACCGCGTCGGAAAAACGCGAGATCGAAAACGCCCTGGCCGAATTAGAAAGCACAGGTCCAATTAATAAATGAAGAAAGTCGGTTTTGTTAGTCTGGGCTGTCCCAAAAACCTTGTCGACAGCGAGGTGATGATGGGCCAACTCCAACAGAATGGTTATGAGATCACGGCGGACGCCTCGCAGGCCGACACCGTCGTCGTGAACACGTGCGGGTTTATCGATTCGGCGAAACAGGAATCGATCGACGCGATTCTCGAAGCGGCGCGTTTGAAGACCGAAGGTCACGCGCAGCGGCTGGTTGTCGCGGGCTGTTTGGTCGAACGTTATCGCGACGAGTTGAAGGCCGAGATGCCGGAAGTCGATGCGTTCATCGGGACGAACCAGATCAACGATATCCTCGCCGTTTGCGATCCGAAGACAAACGCGCGCGCGCTGCCCATTGTCCAGCTCGGCAATCAAAGCGCGACTTATCTTTACGACGACTCGACACCGCGCGTGTTGGCGACGCCTTCGCATTACGCGTTCATCAAGATCGCGGAAGGCTGCGATCGCCCGTGTGCTTTTTGTTTCATCCCGCAGATGCGCGGCCATTTTCGCAGTCGACGCTTCGGTTCGATCGTCGCCGAGGCGCATCAGCTTGCGGAGGAAGGTGTGAAGGAGTTGATCCTTGTGGCCCAGGACTCGTCGCGTTACGGCGAGGACCTCGGCAAACAGGACGCACTCGCCCGACTACTTCGCGAACTGTCACACACCGAAGGCATCGAGTGGGTCCGCGTGATGTATACCTACCCGACGCACATCAGCGATGCGTTTCTCGACGTGCTTGCCGAGGAACCGAAAGCGGTGAAGTATCTCGACATGCCGCTCCAACACGCATCGCAGAACGTGCTGAAGCTGATGAAGCGCGGCGGCAATCGTGCGAGTCTCGAGCGGTTGATCGAACGAGTACGTCGTCGCGTTCCGGGAATCGCGGTGCGGACCACGTTCATCACCGGTTTTCCGGGCGAGACCGAAGACGACTTCAAAGAGTTGATGACTTTCGTCAAAACCATGGAATTCGATCGCGTCGGCGTTTTCACCTATTCGGATGAAGAGGGAACACCGGCATTCACGCTGCCGAACAAAGTCCCGGGCCGCACTGCCGCTCGACGACGCACGGCGCTGATGAAAGAGCAGGCGCGTATCTCGCAGCGAAACAACAAGTCGCGTGTTGGCGAAACGGTCCGCGTGCTTTTTGAAGGCGAGTCGAAAGAAAGCGAACTTCTGTGGCAGGGCAGAATGGAAACGCAGGCGCCGGACATCGACGGCTGCGTGCTGATCAACGATGTTCCCGATGGTCTGCTGCCTTCGCCGGGCGATTTTGTCCACGTCGAGATCACGGAAGCACACGAGCACGATCTAATCGGAAGGATCCTCGGTTGAGTTTGCCCCCTTTGCCTCGATCGCCCGTCAAAGAATCCAGCGACGAACTCAATCCGTCGGTCGTCGTCTCACCCGCGGAAGTTCCAGCGCCCGCGAGAACGAGCTCACCACTCGACTACGCCGCACTCGCGATCGCGACTTTCGGCGTCGGTTACCTTCCGCTCATGCCCGGAACGTTTGGATCGATGGTTGGCGTCGCGATGTTTCTGTTGCTGGTGAACTGGCCGCTCCAGGTTCTGTTCATTCTCGTCATCGTCGTACTTGGCGTTTGGGCGGCATCGCGGACGGAAAAACTTCTCGGCACAAAAGATCCGGGGAAAGTCGTGGTCGACGAAGTTGCCGGCCAGATGATCTCCTTGCTGCCGCTGGCTTTTCTCGTTCCCGATGGACCATGGTGGGTGTGGGTGATTGTTTCGTTTACTCTTTTTCGCTTTTTCGACATTTTCAAGCCGTACCCTGCTCGACAATTTGAAGCTTTGCGGGGTGGTTTCGGGATAATGGCGGACGACGTGGTTGCGGGAATCTATGGCGCGATCACCACCGCGACGGTCATCAGGTTTTTTGGTTCGTGAGGAGGGCAGACCAGTTGGACACGATCAAGAAGAGGCAGGACGACGCAACCAGCAAGGAAACGTTGGAAGACATCGAGGACTCAGAGGCTGACACCGGCGAGACCGATGATGCGGATGGTCCAAGTCCTGACGGCGAATTAGACGAGCCGAAGGAACGACACGATGCCGATCCGATGTGAGTGTTAGTCGTCCGGGGTTTCCGCCGGGTGACGGTTGCCGAGCCAGCCCCGCCACCAGAAGAAGAACAACATCACCAGCGCCACGACCACCATGACGGCTATCGTCGCGAAGTAACCGTAGCGCGAGTGCAGTTCGGGCATGTTATCGAAGTTCATGCCGTAAACGCCCGCGATGAACGTCAGCGGCAACATGATCGCGGAGAAGATCGTCAGCACTTTCATGATCTCGTTCATCCGGTTCGACACCACCGACAAGTACGCCTCCAACGATCCGCTGATCAAATCACGATAGTTCTCGGCGAGGTCTACGACCCGCGTCAGATGATCGTGCACGTCGCGATAGAACGGGCGCATATCTTCGGGTATCAGATTGGCAAACTCACCGCGGCTCATGCGCAGGATGACGTCCATCTGTTTCACCGAGATCCGCCGCAGACGCAACACGCCGCGCTTCAGTTCCGTAATCTGCGACAGGATCTGATTGTTTGGCTGTTTCAAGTTGAAGATCTCTTCTTCAAGGTGATCGATGCGGTCGTCGAAATCGTCGAGCACCGGCGAGTAGAAGTCGACAATCTGGTCCAGGATTTGGTGACAGAGAAAAGCAGGACCACGGCGGCACAGTATCGGGCTCGTGCGCAGCAGTTGTTTGACGTTATTGATGCTGCGAAACATGTCGTGGTGATAAGTGATGACGTAGTTCTTGCCGAGGAAGCCGTCGAGCTCGATCGTATTGAAGTGGTCGGGACTGGTGTCCGCGCGCACGCCGTGGACGATGAAATAGAGGTAACCGGTAAACTCCTCGATCTTCGGATAGTGGCGGTTTTCGCGGCAGTCTTCCACCGTTAAAGGATGAAACTTGAACACGTCCAGGAGCACGCGCTCGTCGGCCTCGGTGGGCGATTCCATGTCGACCCAGATCACGACCGAAGGATCCTTCAGGAGTTCGGGCAACTGGTCCACCGTGAACCCCTCTTCGACCTTCTCCTCGCCCTGCCGGTAAACAAGAATCTCCATCTTCAGGCTCCGAATGGTGGATTTTGATTATCCGTGCTGTCTGTTACCATACCGACTTTTTACTGGCAAGCAAATAATCAGAGAAAACTATGACGATGAAGATTTTCGTGGCTGACGACGTGAGCGATACCGGTCTTCAGCCGTTGCGGAGTGCCGGTTTCAACGTAGAAAAGCGCGTTGGACTCGCGCGCGCCGAATTGGTCCAGGCGTTGAAAGACAGCGATGGTCTAATCGTGCGCAGCGAGACGAAAGTGACCGCCGATCTGCTCGAGGAAGCGACGAGCCTGCGCGTCATCGGGCGTGCCGGAGTCGGCGTCGACAACATCGACGTCGCGGCGGCGACGATTCGCGGCGTCGTCGTGATGAATGCGCCGGACGGCAACACGATCACGACCGCCGAGCACACGATCGCTTTGTTGATTTCCCTCGCGCGTTCGATCCCGCAGGCCAACAGCAGCCTGAAAGCCGGGCGCTGGGAACGCAAGAAGTTCATCGGCGTAGAGCTACAGGGCAAGACGCTCGGGATCGTCGGACTGGGCCGCATTGGGCGTGTCGTCGCCTCGCGTGCGCGGGCGCTGGGCATGCAGATCGTGGCTTACGATCCGTTCATCGCACCCGAACAGGCGCGCGATCTCGAGATCGAACTCGCGCCGCTCGACGACGTTTACGCGCGCGCTGACTTTCTCACCGTGCATACGCCGTTGACTGCCGAAACGCGCGGACTGATCGATCGCGAGGTATTCAGCAAGATGAAACACGGGGCGCGTTTGATCAACTGCGCGCGCGGCGGGTTGGTCGACGAAGACGCGCTTTACGAAGCGTTGATGAATGGTTCTGTCGCGGGCGCTGCGTTAGATGTGTTCGGCGAAGAACCGCCACCGGCGGACCATCGCTTGTTGCAACTCGAGCAGGTTATCGCGACGCCGCACCTTGGCGCGTCGACGACTGAAGCGCAGGAGGGCGTTGCGTTTACCGTCGCCGAACAGATGCGAGACTTTCTGTTGACGGGCGCGCTGCGCGGGGCCGTGAACGTGCCGGCGATCAGCGTGAAAGAGTTCAACGCGATGCAGCCTTACGTCGCGCTCGCGGAAAGTTTGGGACGTTTCCAGGCTCAGCTGGTCGAGCAGGCGGTGAATGAAGTCCGGATCGAATTTGCGGGCGAGATCGTCGATCTCGATGCGACACCCGTGACGCGCGCGTTTCTCGCGGGTTTTTTGCGCGACGTGAGTGCACGCGTTAACGTCGTCAATGCGTTTCTGATCGCGGACGAACGAGGGATCAAGGTGACGACGACTTACGTTCGCTCGGCCGGCGACAACGTTCCGGCGATACGCACGGAGATCATGGCCGGATCATCACGGCGCAGTCTGGCCGGGAACCTCATTGGTTACGGCGGGCAGCGGCGTGAAGGACGGATCACCGAGATCGATGGTTTCCATCTCGAGGCGCGGCCGGAAGGTCATTTGTTAGTCATGCGAAATCGCGATGTTCCGGGCGTGATTGGGAAAGTCGGAACGATCCTGGGTGAAGGCGGCGTGAATATCAGTCGGTTTCATCTCGGTCGTCGCGAGCGCGGCGGGGAAGCGATGGCTGTAATCGAAGTCGACGCGCAGTTAACTAAGGAGACCCTACAATCGTTACGCTCGCTCGAATCGGTGACCTCCGCGCAGCCAATCGAGCTTTAGGGGCGTAGCCCCTAAGTTGTAAAGCAACTACCGGCGAGGCAAGCCTCGCCTCACATCAGTCGGCGAAGCCGCTCAGCCAAGTTCGTCGGCGAAGTCTTTTAATTCGCGAAACATTTCCAGCACAGTGGGATCCGAAGCTTGGAATTCACGTGACTTGAAGTCGCGGCC